>Ga0172369_10006307_pt1 | contig 14165 bp, 12 predicted proteins | sample LakKiv25m_FD_114539 | JGI IMG/M metagenome (GOLD analysis project Ga0172369, IMG submission 114539) | Freshwater microbial communities from Kabuno Bay, South-Kivu, Congo - kab_022012_11.25m | ecosystem: Environmental > Aquatic > Freshwater > Lake | place: Democratic Republic of the Congo...
CGTCCCTGCTGCGGGAGGCGTTCGCGGGTCAAGGGTGAGGAGGAAAGATGGCAGAGAAGAAGTCAACGAAACTGATTGTTACGCTTGAGTCACAACTAGCCGAAACCGAGAGTCTGCCCGCGTCCCTGCTGCGGGAGGCGTTCGCGGGAAACACGTAGGGACACGGTGGGTCGGTATTGTAGTAGGGGCACAGCGGGACGATTCCTCGTCAAACCCCGTGCGATTCTCCGCTGTGCCCTTACGTGATTACCGCCGTGTCCCTACGGGAACAACAAATATTGCAATGCGTAGGGACACAGCGGATCGGTGGTTCGTCAGGATCGCTCCAATCCTCCGCTGTGTCCCTACGATGCCAACCCAAATTTCGGGAATAAACCGATTATGAAATTCGATCCACAAAAACACCACCGTCGTTCCATTCGCTTGAAGGGGTTCGATTACACCCAATCAGGCGCATATTACATTACGATTGTCGCGCATCAACGCGAACATCTGTTTGGCGAGGTTGTCAATGGCGAAATGAAATTGAACAAATTTGGCCTTGTCGCCAAACAGCAATGGGAAAAATTGGCGAAGCGATTCAAGCGCGTGGAATTGGTTGTATTTGTCATCATGCCAAACCACATGCATGGAATTATTTTTATTGCGGATGAACACGGCGACACGGCGGTGGGCGCAAACCCGAATCCATTATTGTTTCGCCGTAACCCCGCAAATTCAAATATTGAAAAATTTGGAAAACCCGTTGCAGGTTCCATTCCGACGATTGTCCGCTCGTACAAATCCGCTGTTGCTTTGCGGATCAATCTCATGCGTGGTACAAAGGGTCTCCCTGTCTGGCGGGGCAATTATTACGAACATGTAATTCGCGATGAAAAGGATTTACAGGCGAAATACGATTATATTATGGGAAATCCCCTCAATTGGGAAGAAGACGATGAGAATATCACATAACAAAAATGGCAACGGTAACAACAATACAAGGAAATTCACCACCCAAGCCAGCCTTGATTCCTACGTCTGGGGTATTTGCAATATCCTGCGGCGCTCCAATTGTGCGGGTGCATTGCAATACGTCCCTGAACTCACCTGGATTCTCTTCCTGCGCATTCTGGATGACCGCGAAGGTCAGGAAGCCGAGCAAGCCGAAGCGGTCGGCGCAAAGTTCACGCCTTCGCTCAAGTCTCCTTATCGCTGGCAGGATTGGGCCGACCCACAAGGCAGGAAACGAGTCGAATTACAAAACGGTGCATTGGGCGCTTTCTTTGGATTTGTGAACGGTGAGTTATTGCCATATCTCAAAGGCTTGCGCGATAAACCGAATGCCACGCCGCGCCAAAAGGTGATCAGCGAAATCCTTTCAGGCGTCGAGCGCGTCCGCGTGGATACCGAAAAGAATTTTCTGGATGTACTCGACCGCGTCCACGAGATCCGCCACGAGAATATTGATACCGCGCATATCTTTGCTCTGTCCCAAATCTATGAAGGTCTTTTGCTCAAGATGGGCGAGAAGGGCAACGACGGAGGTCAATTCTTCACGCCGCGGCAAGTGATCCGCGTGATGGTGAAGGCGGTCAATCCGAAAGTAGGACAAACCGTTTACGATCCTGGCTGTGGCACGGGTGGATTCCTGGCACAAGCCTATGAATACATGAATGCCGCATTGGCTGATTCGTCCACGCCTGACCAAATCGAAGCGCTCAAGAACACCACCTTTTACGGGCGCGAGAAAGAGAACTTGATCTACCCGATTGCTTTAGCCAATCTCGTTTTGCACGGCATTGACAGTCCGCGTTTGTGGCATGGTAATACCCTGACAGGGCAGGAAACATTTGGCGGCTTGTTCCAGGGCGCGCCGTCCCTGTTCGATGTGGTGCTCACCAATCCGCCCTTTGGCGGCAAGGAAGGTAAAGAAGCGCAAACCCGCTTCGCATACAAGACTGGCGCGACGCAGGTCCTGTTCTTGCAGCATGTCATTGATAGTCTCAAGAACGGCGGCACTTGCGGGATCGTGCTGGATGAGGGCGTTTTATTCCGCACGAACGAAACGGCCTTTGTTCAGACCAAGCGAAAACTGCTCGATGATTGCGACGTGTGGGCAATCGTCAGTTTGGCAGGTGGAGTCTTTACGGCGGCTGGAGCGGGCGTCAAGACCAATCTGCTCTTTTTCACCAAAGGTAGACCAACTGAAAAGATTTGGTACTATGATCTTTCGGATGTAAAAGTCGGCAAGAAGACCCCGCTCACCGCGGATCGCTTTGACGACTTCTTTCGTCTGCTTCCCACTCGCGGCGATTCAGATCGCAGTTGGACGGTCACACGCGAGGAGATCGAAGCACGCGGCTATGATCTGAAGGCGGTCAATCCGAACGCGAAAGCGGATGAAGACCTGAGAAAGCCTGAGGAATTATTGGATTTGATCGAAGCAAAAGGGAAGGAAGTTGCCGAGGCGCTAAAGAGATTGCGCGGGATGTAAGTTACAATAATGACTCTTCCAAAAGGTTTGAAGGAAAGCATAAAAATAAAATCAAAACAACTTGGATTCATCCTCGCGGGCGTCACGACTCCCGACCCGCCCCCGCACTCCACAACATTCAAAACCTGGCTTGAAGAGGGGAGACACGGCGCGATGGAATACCTTGCCGATGAGCGCTCCTGCCTCCGCCGCGCCGACCCAAAACAAATCCTACCCGAATGTAAATCCATTCTCGTTCTGGCGATTCCATATTCCCCGCTGAAAAATGCAGAACGCAGAATACAGAACGCAGAATTTCAAATCGCCTCTTACGCGTTGGGCGAAGATTATCATGAAGTTATTCCTCCGCGTTTACAGAAGATTGTCGAATTCATCGAAGAGCAGGTCGGACATCCCGTCCCCAACCGATACTACACCGACACCGGCCCCCTCCTCGAACGCGACCTCGCCCAACGCGCCGGCCTCGGCTGGATCGGCAAAAACTCCATGCTCATCCACCCGAAGTTCGGCTCCGCATTTTTTCTCGCCGAAATTCTGCTCGGCATCGACCCTTCGACAGGCCCAGGGCCAGACCTCGAACCCGACGACGCCCTCATCACCGATCACTGCGGCACATGCACGCGCTGTCTCGATGCCTGTCCCACCCATTGCATCCTCCCGGATCGCACACTCGATGCCCGCCGCTGCATCTCCTATCTCACCATCGAACTCAAGGACGATATTCCCGAAGATTTGCGTCCGCTCATGCAGGACTGGATTTTTGGATGCGACATCTGTCAGATGGCCTGCCCGTGGAATCGATTCGCCCCCGGGCCTGATCCCGCCTTCCAGCCGCGCATTCCGCTTCAAACCCTGACCGGGAGCCTGGCCCTCGCGCCCCGGGCATTTAACGAACGCTTCAGGAAGAGTCCCATAAAACGCGCAAAGCGGCGCGGCTTCCTGCGAAATGTGTCCGTCGCCCTCGGCAACACCGCGGACGAAACATCCCTGCCCGCGTTGGAAGGGGCGCTAAAAGATGACGAACCCATGATAAGAGAACACGCAAACTGGGCAATCCAGCAAATCAAAAAAAGAGCCAATCCACATGAATAAACTACTCATCGCCACCAACAACAAAGGCAAAGTCGAGGAAATTCTCCACCTGCTCAATGGCATGGAAATCGAACTCATCACCCCAAACGACATCGGCCTCGCGCTCGATGTGGTCGAGGACGGCCACACCTACGCCGAGAACGCAACCAAAAAAGCCCTCGCCTTTGCAAAAGCCAGCGGACTGGTTTCCCTCGCCGACGACTCCGGCCTCGAAGTGGATGCGCTCGGTGGCGCGCCCGGCCTGTATTCAGCGCGTTATTCACCCAGGCCTGGCGCAAAAGATTCGGACAGGCGCTCTTATCTCCTGCAAAACCTGCAGGGCAAACCGCGCCCGTGGACAGCCTGCTTCCACGCCGCCATCGCGATTGCTTCACCGGATGGAGATGTACAACTCGTCGAAGGCATATGCCCCGGTGAGATCATCCCCGATGAACGCGGCACGGGCGGTTTCGGCTATGATCCGATCTTCCTGCTGGCCGAACTTGGCAGGACCATGGCGGAACTTTTCATGGACGAAAAAAACCGCCTGAGCCATCGGGCGCGGGCGGTGGAAAAAGCAAAACCTGTTTTGAGGAAAGTATTTTCGTCCTGAGCGAAGTGTATGCAGCCGGGCGCAAAGCAGGCGGGAGGAAAAATGATTCCCGCTTAATTTTCGGCCTGAGGCGGCGGGGAAACGGGAGCAGGCTTTTGCCGCGCGCGACGCGGGAATTTTTCCATAAACCGGGAGATCAAATCGGCGGCCGCGTCCGGTTGTTCGAGCATCACCATGTGACCGGCGCCGTCAACCACTTCAAGTTGGGCGTGGGCGATCTCATCCCGCAGGGCCCCGGAATTCTTTAGCGGTGTCATCCTGTCCTCTGTCCCACACATGACAAAAGTGGGGACGGTAATTTTGCCGAGCCGGCCCGAGACATCGAATGCATTGCACGCCAGGAAATCCCCATATAAAACCGACTGCCGCGTTTCGGCCATGCGTTTCCCCGCCAGTTCAATAATGCGCGGCGGCGTTTGCGGGCCGAACGAATTTTCATTGATCATTTGCACGGTGGGCAGGAATGCGTTCGGGTTGCCCAGCCCTTCGAGGATGACCGGGGCAACCCGCAGTTTTGTTCCTCCCCCGATCAAACCCAGTCCCGCCACGCGTTTTGGATGTTTGAGCGCCAGTGTGAGTGCGATGGCGCTCCCCATGGAGTGACCGACCATCACTGCTTTTTTCAACTGGATCGCGTCCATGAAGGCAGCGACGTCATCTGAATATCCTTCGATGGTTTGCCTGCCGATGCCCTCGGATTTTCCGTGTCCCGGCAGGTCCGGGGCGAAAATATGCTGATCGGAGATGCGGCGCACCTGGGGCGGCCACGATAAATGAATACCGCCTGCCCCATGAATCAGGATGACGGGCGGACGGGATGCTTCCCCGGCCTCGTGAACAAAATAGAAATAACCTGCGACAATGGGCATTGGGTTTATTTTTTGCGCCGCGGGTGATGCAGGCGGTCGGCGGCTTCCTCTGTCAGTGGGATATAGACCAGCACTTTTGTGCCCTGCCCGGGCGCGGAGTCGATCTGCAGCAATCCGTTGACCAGTTCCGAGCGCTCGCGCAGGTTGACCATGCCCAGGCTGCTGCTCGATCGTTTATCGTATGCCTGCCCCACGGCTTTTACGTCGAAGCCCACGCCGTTGTCCACCACCTCCAGCAGGGCAACGCCTGGTTCCATTTGTTTCAATTTGACGGCGATCGTGGCGGCGTTGGCGTGTTTGCGGGCGTTGGTAACGGCTTCTTCGATAATATAAAAGATCACGCCCTGTTTTCCCATTTCCAATTGGTTGGTGATGTGCTCGTCCACGCTGACGGTCACTTTTTGCCCGTATGTTTCCTGCATCTTGTCGGCCATGGCCTGCAAGGCCGCGCCCAGCCCCTGTGATTCGAGAATCAACGGGCGCAGGGTGAACAGCATGTGACGAATTTCCTTCGTGGTGCGGTGCGCCAATTCCTCCAGTTTGAGCAGTTCATCGCTGGCGCCGTCCACATTCTTTGCGATCATGCGCCGCGCCAGGTTGATGCGCATTGCCATCGCCGCGACGGACTGTGTGGGACCGTCGTGCAGGTCACGCGCCAGTTTCTTGCGCGCTTCCTCGTGGACTTCCACCATGCGCTCTTTTTCCTCGACCAAATCCTGGTACAGGCGCGCATTTTGAACGGAGATCACGGACTGGCGGCCGATAATGTCGAGCAGGTCGCGGCGGTCCGGGGTGAAATAATTGGGGTCGGGATGGGCGAACAACAATGCGCCGTAGACATTGAAACCGCTTCGCAGGGGGAAGCAGTACGCGCTCGTGCAATTTCGCAAAGCGATGACGCGTCCGAGTTCCGGGTCATAGCCGACATCCCTGGTCAGGATGGGGTCGCCCTCATCGAAGACTCTTTTCAGGATGCCTTCACTGCCATCGAAGGTGACACGCATGTCGGCGGTGGTGAAACGCCGCGCTGAACCGATCCGCAGTTTTCCCCCCTTGAAAAGCATCACCGCGCCCACAAGCGGATCGCTGACCGCTGATTCCGGGTCGGGGTTCAACGCGCTGGCGCCCATGTCCAGGGCTGAATCAAGCACGCGCTTGTAACTCAAGGTTGCCGCGAGGGTGGAGGTCAATCCATAAATGGCGCGCAGGCGCTCGGTTTGGATGCGGCGTTTTTTCTCCTCCGTATCCAGCCAGATTTCACGGTTCGCGCGCATGTGCGTGATCAGACGCCGTCCCATGAATCCGAACAAACCGCCCAGTACTGCCATGCTCGAAGCAATGGTCAGTGCCAGCGGCAGGTAAGCCTGGTGCTGATACCCGGTATAGACCACAAGCGCGGCAAACAGGACGGCCCCCAGCAAACCGCCCAATAATTCAAAATAAATCGAACCAGTCAAAATTGGCAAAAGCCCGGCCCAGAATGCCGGTCCCTGCAAACCGCCCTGTACCCAGAAAAACGCCCCGGCCAGAACCAGGTCCATTGCCATGCTGACCAGGCGGTGGCTGCCAATGCGTATGTTCAGGCTGGCAAGCGCCGTCATGCTGAGATTCCAGATGATCATCAACCCCAGCGGCCACCCGGTCGAGATTTCAAGTTTGCTCCCCAGGCCAAGCGATACGACCAGCCCAACCAGCATGATCCAGCGCAATGAGATGGCGAACCAGTCTGCCATGTAGGGGCTGTCGTATTTACGCATAGTTCCCAATCATAACGAAAAAATTCATAAGCGGCAACTTGCAGGCGTTGCAGGTCAATTACATCTTAACCGGATTGGTTCAGGCCTCGTAGCCCATGCGTGCCAGGTACGATCCAAACTTTTCCCTCAGGGTCAACTGTTCCCCGGCGGAATAGGATTCGCGGAAACGGCCGATGCGGCCCTTGTAAAAATGCAGTCCCTGCTGGGCGTCCCCCACGCCGGGACGATACTGCCCGATCACCGCGCGGACCTCGGGCCTGCTTCTGTCCAACCTGAGATATTCCACCAGCCGGGCAGACTCCGTTTCATAATTCGTCAACAGGTCTTCATAGCGTGCAACCAATACATTTTTTTCCTTCATCCACTTTTCCCAAATGCGGACGTATTCCATTTGGAATTCCAGGCTCTTCCCGAAATCCGTCAAATGCGAGAAGGCGTTGGGGCGGCCTTTCGTCAGGGCGCGCTGGCCGAAATCATATGCAGACAGCATGGCATCGCGCGGGTCACGGTAAATATAGGTGATACGCAGCAGTCCGGCCGCCGAAAGAAAACGCGAGGAAACCGTCGGGCCGGCATGGGCCTTGATCACAAACGTCCTGCCCAGCAAGGCCGGTACGCTGACCATCGCCAGCCGGCGGGCGGAAAGCACCCCAATATTGCAGTTCACCTCCGTCAGGATTTTTTGCAGGCCGTATTTTTCGCGGATGTCGCGCGCGTCGTTACATCCGGTGGTTTTCATCAAATCATGGATGAGGTTATAGTGCCAGCCCGAGCCGGCGCGCGGCATTCCAACAGACAGAACGATCATGAATTCTCCTGCCCGCCATTCGAAGGGGGCGGGGGCAATGTTGTTTTTTGGGATAATCCAGCCAGAATTCCCGGGATCAACCAGAGGTTGGGTGTGGCAAGTGAATCCTGTGTCACATTATACAGGGCAATTGCCAGCCATGCGAAGAGTCCCGCCACACCGAGCAATCGAAGAAATCCCCTCCCGCCCAGCGCGGACAATGAATCTCCCAAAACGGAAAACTGGAAGATGAAAAAAAGGACGAAACCGACCAGGCCGGTCTCTGCCAGTAAACGCGCGTACATGTTCTTGGGATTTGGATACAAACGATTTTCAGGATTCAACTGCTTCGCAATTTCGGGAATGGTGGTCAGCGTCCAATCCGGCAGGTTGGCGTAGATGTAAAATCCGCTCGCGCCGAGCCCCACCCCGGTGACGGGATGCTCGTCGAACGCGGCCATTGCACCGGCGGCGTAGGCGCTTCTGCCGCCTGCGTTGATGCCCACAAGATATTCTGTGAGATTATCCGCCGAAGTTTCCCACAAGCGGCGAAAGAATCCCTTTTGTGAGAGAAAAACAAACGAACCGAAAATCACGCCAATGACCGCTGTGATCAATCCCAGCCGCACGAGCCATGCCTTGATTCCCCGGCGGAAACCGCCAAGGAACCAACCCCAGGTGGAACGCATCACCTCACGGCCCGCGAACAGGAACGTCAGGCCGGACGCGCCAACTGCAACAAAAAGTCCGCCGCGCGAATAGGTGGCAAGGATGACGAGGAGGGAGATTGCCAGTAAAACCGGCTCCAGCCACTTCATCCGTGAAAAGAGGCGGGTATTTGTCACCAGCGCGGCAAACAGCCACGGCAGGTACAGCGTGGCAATTTGTCCCGCGAGCCAGGCGGGTTCGTAGGCCATGCCCGAGATACGATTCGTGCGCACCAGTTCGCGCATCGAAAAGGCGAGTTGCCAGTGGGTGACCATTGGTTTGCTGAGCAATCCCGTGTAAAAGGTGACAGCCTGCACCCCGATCCACAACAGGTCGATGCCGAAACCGGCAAAAATCCATTTGACCGTGAATTTGACATCCTGCTCGTCGCGGTTCATCCACGAGGCCGACACGAAGAAGGCGATGCCGATGAAGAGGGTCGCCCAGGCGCGGACCGCGCGGCCAAGATACGTTTGTTTACGAAGTGGAATCGGGTCGAACAGGACGCCGAGGCTGGTGACCGTTAAAACGGCCAGCGCGAACACCCCAAGCAGGATCGCGCTCCCCGTCCACGGAAAGGGACGTTCCCGCCGAATCCACTGAACGACCAGGACGGGCAGGAGAATCGCCAGCGGATATAACGACAGCGGGCGGACAAGAGTGTCATCACCAAGAAGCGGGAAGTAGCGAAAACTGGTGACAGGCAGGGTAAGCAGCGCCGCCGCCCACAGGATGCGGGAGAGATTATGGAGGGAAGGAAAGGAGGACGGTTGTGTGGACATGGGTCGTGATTATCCAACCCTTTGCAGAGTCATGCCGGGTTTTGTGAACAGGACAATCAATGCGCTGACGAACCAGAATCCGAGTGTGCCCGCAAGCAGGTACGCGCTGACGGGAACACTGCGCCCGACGGGCAAATCCGCGGATTGTGTGACTTCGATCCTGATGAATGAGTTCAATCCATCTGACGCGCCGATGCCGGCGAGGGCATGTTCTACAAAGGCCTCAGCCCATGCGGAGGCCATCGCCCGGGCGCGCTGAGGGTTTTCATCGTCGGCATAGAAATGCCAGCCAGCCTCGGCGGGCTGGCTGAGTTCGAGTTTGCGGTCGCGCAGTTCGCCGATGGTCACGTTGCCGTCCGCGTCTGCAACCGCCTGCATCACATCGTCCGACCAGGCAATTTCCTCCAGTTTGCGGGCTTCGCGCTCGAGATAGTAAAACTGCTGGCGGTCGGTATCCTGCGGCCAGGCCTGCTCCATGTTAAAGTCCACGTTGACGGTGGCGCGGGCGCGATAGGGCGGCAGGGCGAGGTAATACACGGTCAAACCGAGCAACGCGCCGATGACCGCGCTCGACAGCCAGAAACGCCAGGCTTTGAGCAGGAGGGTGAGATCGTCGAGGGAGGGGGGGGAGAAGAGGTTCATGGGGGTTTGAATGATGGATATGGAGAAATGAAAACGTTTAACCTTAAATGTGGAGTTTTTTCCTTCTGCGCCAGTTCCAGAGTGGGGCGATGAGTTTGCGGATGTAGTATTTTGCCACAATGACCGAAAGGAAACTGCCGCCGTCGCGATAATGGACACGCATCATTTCCGGCCAGCAGCGGTCATCGGCGGCGATGGTCTTGCCCGAGGTGTGCAGGCGGAAGTTCGCCCACGTCTGGTCTGCGATATATTTTAACTGCATTCGCGCGGCAATGCGCGTCCACAGGTCATAATCCATGGCGAAGTAGAAGGATGGGTCGAGCGGGCCGAGTTGTTTCCAAAGGCCGGCGCGAAAGAACATGCTCTGTTGCGGGATGTGGACGTAGCCTTCACGCAGGCGGCGATAATCGGTTTGGGCGGCGCCGAATTTCCCGATCACCTGTCCACCTTCATTGATGAAATTGCAATTGGCATAGACCATGCCCGCTTCGGGGTGCGCCTGCAAAGCCTGCACGGCTGAGTTGACCGCGCCCGGTTCGTAGGTATCGTCCGAGTTCAGCCACGCCAGGATGTCGCCCCGGGCGCGGGCAAAACCCTTGTTGATGGCGTCGGTCTGGCCCTTGTCCTTTTCGCTGACCCACCATGCGAGTTTATGTTCGTAACGTTTGATGATGTCCGCGCTGCCGTCGGTCGAGCCGCCGTCCACTACGATGTATTCGAGGCGCGGATACTCCTGCGCGAAAACGGATTTCATCGCGGCTTCGAGGTAGCGCGCCTGGTTGAAGGAGGGGGTGACGATGGAGACGAGGGGGGTGTCAGTCATTAGTGGGAAGTGGGAAGGGGGAAGTGAGGGCGTCACTGCCATGTTTCGTCGGAATAAAAGAGGCGGGACACGGGTTCGGTAATCCGTCGGATGCGCGTGATTTCGTCCGCGCTGAGGCGTTTCTTCCAGTTGTCCATGTTGGCGCGGCTGTCGAGTTTCACCGAATGGACTTTCCTCTTCGATAACTCGGCCGGGTTTTCGGAACTGCTGGATTCCAGGATGGTCTTTTCGACGCGCGGGGTGAATTCCAGGCCGAGGGATTGGTATAACGCGCGGTAGCCGCGCACGGGGTCGAGGGAAAGGTCTTCGTGGCGAATCACTTCGAAGGCGGGATTCGACTCACAGGTCAAATGGACGACGCGGTAGATCATGCGCCAGAGCAGGGCGGCCTGGCCGACGATGTCATCGGCGGGCGTTTTTTCCATGTCGATACGGTCGCGTTCAAGATGGTCGCGCATCAACAAGGGCTGGGACAGCAGGTCCTGAAAATCGAAGGGCCAGTCCAATCTTTTTAGACTGCTCGCAAAACCGGCAGGATGGCGGATTGTGACAACCACCCGGCAATTCAATTTTTCCGCGAACCAGGGCATGGAAAAAACCGCAAAGGGATCCTTGAGCAGGGGGCGCTGTCCGTGCATTTCGCCGGCGAGGAAAATTTGGAAGTCGCGTCCCATGCGCAGGAAATCGCGGCGTGAACGGATGGAACGTATTTCATCCCAAAAGTGGTAGCGAAAATCAAGCAGTTCGCGGAAGGCGGGCAGGTATTCGGATTCGTTTTCGCGGTTGACGTAGTTGTACCAGTGTTTGACGGGGGCGCGGAATACGCCGGGACGATGCAGGACGTTGAGCGGCTCGCTGATGTAGGCCGTCTGCGGGTTGGCCGAGAGCATCTTCCCGACCCAGGTGGTGCCTGAGCGATGCGCGCCTGTGACGAGGATGGGATTGGTGGATTTACCGGTTGAAGTATTCATCGAAATATTCATCAGGTACGGGATTGGCGCGGATGGAGTTGACCCGGTAATACTTTGCCGCGCATTGGTTGACCCAGAAATCCCCGCGCACGTCCAATTCCTTGGTGCTGTACATGCCCGGGAGCGCGGGGATCATCAAATCGGTTTGTCCCTCGGCGATCATTTCATACAGGATGAGTTCGCGCTGGTCCCAATAATATGACCATTCGCTCAATTCAGCCGCCATCGCGCGGGTCTGCCGGATCGTCCAGAGCGGGTACAACAAGGCAATTGCAAGCAGGGCAAGCGCAATTGTACGCGAGAATTTCGGTAGTCGGATCCGCCCTGCCATTATGGCAAAAACCGCACCGAGGCCCATCAGCGTGAGGGTGTACGCGTAATGCGCGGGGAAACGGACGCGCTCGACCGGGTAGGATTGTCCGTAGGCGCTGGGGGCGACGACGGCCAGGTCGAGGGTGAAGTTGATGAGCGGGATCGCAATCAATGCGGTCCACAGGTATGGATATTTCCCTTTCACTTCCTCGTCGAAGAACAGGTATGTCAACAGGAAGGCCAGCGCGAGGGACACAATCGAGGGAAGCGGACGCGTGAGAAGCGTGTCGGTGGTGAAGGAAACGGCATAGCGCCGAATGCGGACGATCAGGTAAGCCAGGTCGCGCGCGGCATCGTCTCCCTCGAGACGAATGGCGTTGGCCGGGGAAAGGAACATGGCGGCCAATGCCAAAAGCGCGCCGGTCAACGCGGCAAACAGCAGGATCAAGGCGGGGCTGCGGCGCGGCGATTGCTCGAAGAACAGGACGCCCGCAATCGCAAGGACCAACGCGGTGATGTGGAACGCGCCGAGGGTTTCGGAAAGCCCGCCGATGAAGAAGGCGAGACATGCAAAGAGCGGGGCAAGCCAGAAGAGGGCGCGTCCGATTTGCATTCGGCTGGCGCGCACCAGCCCCGCGAACAGGAGGGTGAACAGGACAACCGGTGTGAAGTACGATACCTGCCCGGGACGCCAGTATAAGGATTGGAAGAGGTTGGGCAATTGATAGAAGGTGAGGACGGCGACCAATTCGGCGGCGAGCAAAACCAGCGGCCAGGAAACGGGAATTTTGAATGATTTCGCGAGTTCCCCGCCAAGCCAGGCGAGCCCGACAACCCAGAGCAGGATCAATACGCCCGGCACGTACCGAATGTTGCCGGGGCCGAACAGGTCCGGGATGCCGATAACGAACAGGTTCGAGAAGCGGTTGGAACTGGTCATGTATTTTTCGAGGCTGGCCGTGAGGAGATTTCCATGCTCCAGGTCGATTTGCAGGCAGTAGTCATCGGCCATGTAACGGGTGAACACGCCGAGGTGGATGTACATGGCAAGGGCAATCGTCGCGGCGATGATCCCGCCCCAGATGATGAGGCGTTCAAGAGTGTTATGTTTTGCGTCAACGATGGATTTCATTATGGCGTTACAGGCTGGCGCAGGTCAAAAAGGACGTAGCCATCTCCTTGTGAGAGGATTTTGCAGGTATTCAGTTTTTCCCTGAGAAGCGGCTGGCGGTTCAAGTCGTCGAAGTCGGTCACGAGGAAGACATCGCGGGTGGAAATTTCCGCGAAGCGCTGGTCGAAGTCGCTTTGCGCGCCGCGCAGGTCTTCGTGATAGATCAGGTCGCCCGAGGTCGGCCAGGAGGTGAGGTTCTTCCAGCCCCAGTACGAGAGGCGCGCGCCGTAATCCTGTGTCAGGCCGGCGACGCTGAGGTCCTGAACCAGTTTCCCAACCTCGACCAGCGCCTCAGCCTGGGGGCGATAATCCACGGCTTTCAGGCTTGCGCGCACGGCCAGGGTGGAGGCAGACAAGCCGAAGAGCAGGACGCAGGAGGCGAGGACGCGCGTCCAGCGGGTGGCGGTCAGTTCGGCGAGTTTCGCAAAAAGCACATCCGCAAGGGGAGCGAGGGAAAGCCCGACAATCGGGATCAGCGGCAGGCTGTAGTAGTCGTGCGAGGAAATGTGATAGTTGAAGTAAAGGCCGAAGAGCGCGTACCCGGCCCAAAGTCCAAGAAGGAAGCGCAGACCCACTCTATCCCGCAGGAAAAACAATCCAAGCAGGCCGGCCGTCAGCCAGGCGATGCCGGTTACGTTTTCCAGCATCCCGATCCAGCCGAGATAATAGGATGGACTGAGAAAAAGGGAGGGGATGAATCTTCCGCCGAACTGCTGGCCGAGGAAGCCCGCGCCCCACACGCCGTAGACGAGGTAGGCCGCGCCGGGCAGGATTCCCAGGGCGCTCATCACATAGACCTGGGGCCTGCGTACCGTTTCGCGAAGGGATTCGCGCCCAAGCGTTGCGCCAAGCCCCCCGCCGATGACGAAGAAGGCGGCGACGAATTTGACGAAGATGGCAAGGCCGCCGAAGAGACCGGCGAGGATGGCAAAAAGCCAGGCGTTTGAACCGCGAAGCGCGCGAAGATCGCGAAGGTTTGATTCTGGCTTTGCGCCATTGGCGGTCACTTCGGCTTCCCCTTTGCCTTCAGTTCGTTCAGGGCTTCGGCCCAGTGTCCGCCCAGTGCGAGCGGGGTTTAAGGTAAGGGACCATTTGTAAACAGCCCACCAGAAAAGGATGATGAGCATGACCATGAGCGGGTCGGGTTGGAAACTGCGGCTGGCGATGACCGAATACGGAAGCA
>Ga0172369_10006309_pt1 | contig 14163 bp, 13 predicted proteins | sample LakKiv25m_FD_114539 | JGI IMG/M metagenome (GOLD analysis project Ga0172369, IMG submission 114539) | Freshwater microbial communities from Kabuno Bay, South-Kivu, Congo - kab_022012_11.25m | ecosystem: Environmental > Aquatic > Freshwater > Lake | place: Democratic Republic of the Congo...
AAAGCCCAATTTGCCCTGTTAGGCAAGCTTGATGGCGATTACATGCTTGTGAGTCGAACTTACGACGAGGTCGTTCATCGCTCCGGCAGATTGTATTTGCGCATTAATGATAACGTCCCCAATAACGGCAGCAAATTCGAGGCGAATAAGTATTTTGATTGCCAAGTATCCTTGTATAGGTAAAGGCGGTGACGGATTGGAAATACTTTTGCGTGCGGCAATTGGCGGCATTCCGATCTCGTGTTGTTGATTCTTATTTTGTCGACATACAGCCCCATGTCGGCTGATTGAAATTCAAAGCAATCTTAAGCCGACACGAACTCAGTGCGTGTTTAAAAAAGGAGTGAGTTATGACTGAAAAGGAAATGTTTTTGCAGACTTGGGATCGTGAGCACCAAATCACCACCAAAGTGCTCAAGGCTTATCCTCCGGACAAGCTCGACATCAAGCCCAGCCCGCTCTCGCGTACGGCACGGGAATTGGCGTGGGTGTTTGTTGCGGAGCTCGCAGTAGTGGATATGGTCGTCAAGGGTCAAATCGACATGTCCGGAGCAGAACCGGCTCCTCCTGCTACCATGCAAGAGATTTTGTCTGTCTTTGAAAAAATGCACAAAGAAGAAATGGGAAAAGTCAAAAAGCTTTCGGAAGCGGATTATAACAGCACGATGAAATTCTTGGTTGGTCCAAAACAAATGGGCGACGTTCGTCGCGCCGACCTGCTGTGGATGACGCTCATGGATCAGGTGCATCATCGCGGGCAATTCTCGGTCTACCTCCGCATGGCCGGCGGGAAGCTACCTTCCATTTACGGACCAACGGCAGATGAACCGTGGATGTAGTTTAACGATGAAATCCTGCTTCAGTTGAGCTTTAATGGAAAAATTCGATAATTTTAGTCCCATAGTTATTCTATTTAAATCGCTTTTAAAAACTATGAGAAACTTTTTCAGAATAAACAATGTAACCTTCAACCAATATAGAAAGGAGCCTGTATATGAATAAGCACATTCGTCTTGCGATTCTAATAGTCGTTGCAGTTGCCTGCATACTAACCTTTGCGGTTGAGAAAGGCGCAACAGCCGACCAAGCATCACAGGCGATCGCCAACCAAATCATCGCCCGAGAGAAGGCTTCGTTTACAGCCTGGCAAAACAAAGACAAGGCTTTCTTTACCGATTTTTTGGCGGACGATGCCACCTATTTTGGTGTGATGAGCCCGTACCTGGAAATTGAGCCGAAAGTCAACTTTTTGCCCAAGTTTGAACAAATGGTCGAGCGATTCAAGATTGTCGATTTCCAGATGTACAATTCCCGCGTTCAGGTTTATGGCGATGCTGCGGTTCTCACCTACAATGCAGCGGTCATGGCGGACATGGGGGGTCAGCCGATGAACTATTCCAGTAAAGTCACCGCGGTATATGTCAAGCAAGGCAATACCTGGCGCATCGTGCACGGGCACGAATCCATGAATCCGTCGGCTCATTAATAGAGTGCCTGCCAAATTGTGGGACAGGATGGCATCTTGTCCCACACCGGGCGGCAGCGGTAGATAAGGCTGTCGCAAAAAAGAAACCTATTTTAACCAGTTAAGGTAAGGATTTCGCTATGATTTTAGTACGCGACATTTTTCATCTCAAGTTCGGCAAGGCAAAGGAAGCCCTTTCCTTGATGAAGGAGGGCTTGGCCATCGCCAAGACTTTTGGCTATGTTCCGGATCGGTTGTTAACCGACCTTACGGGACCTTATTATACCCTTGTCATGGAAAGCAGCTATCCGAATCTCGCCGACTATGAAAAATCGTTTCAGACCGAGATGGGGAATGAGGATTTCCGCCAGTGGTATCAAAAGTTCGTTCTTTTAGTGGATGCCGGACGACGAGAAATGTTCACTATCGTCCAGCAATAATCAATTGCTTAAAATTGTTATGCCCACATACTTTCGGTCCGGGGATGATGAATCCCGGTTAAATTAACTCACAACTCAAACCATCATTTTGGAGGTTTCTTTATGCGAAAGGTCCACTTGTTATCAGCCTTTGTTGTTTTAACGGTTTTCGCTTTTGCGATGTGGCAGATGCTTCAGCCAAGCATCGCAAAAGCCAAGCCTACTGCAACTATAAAAAGTGCTCAAGTCAAGAAAGGGATGTATCTGGTCAATCTCGGCGGCTGCAATGACTGCCACTCGGCAAAGGTCTTTACCAACATGGGACCGATGCCGGATAGCACGCGATTGTTGGCGGGTTACATAGCGAGCGGCAAATTGCCAGAAGTGAATGCGGCCATGGTGGGCCCTGATAAATGGGGCGGTTTCTTTAACAACGACTTGACCGCCTGGGTTGGCCCCTGGGGCGTAAGTTTTGCCGCCAACCTCACTCCAGATGAAGCAACCGGCATCGGTATGTGGACAGAGGACGTTTTTATCAAAGCGATGCGAACCGGCAAGCACATGGGAGCGGGACGGCCCATTTTGCCGCCGATGCCCTGGCAGAATTATGGTCAATTGAATGATGAAGACTTGGGGGCGATTTTCGCCTACCTGAAATCCATTAGGCCGGTCAAAAATGCGGTGCCACAGCCGATTGCACCTACGGATTTGGCCAGCCAAAGGGCAAAATAGGGCAATTCCGATTTGAATGCAAAGCTCGGGTGGATGAACTAACAAGCAAGGGGTTGGGGAATTGGGGTGAAGGTGAAAAGTTCTGAAACGCAAAACAGGCCAGAGTAAGTCTGGCCTGTTTTGATGATTTTGACCGTTCTGACTATTCAATCCTCGAGGCTGCGAAAGGGTACTTTTTCAGTAGAATGGGTTCTGACCCTTTTAACTTGTACTGGAGTCCTCCCGCCAGTTTCAGATCAGTGTGGCTAATCTTCTTCCACAGGCTTTGTCAGAAATCACTCCTTGCCTTCCTCCATTTTTTTGGTAAAGTGCTTGTAAAGGAGGAAAGCAACTAAGAAGGAGATGGTAAAAATGAGCGCAGGGATGATGACCCCCAAGCTGGGATGTCCGATGCGCGGCAACTGCTGAGCTAATAAACCAATCATTTTCGGTCATGCTCCTATCAAGGTTTCACAAGATTTCATTGGTTAGCTTTTCTTTTCCTTTTGATATTTTCGATAGTACCTCCAGGCGAATATCAGGCCTGCGAGGGAGAATAGGTAAGACACCGTCATACCAATAACCACGGCCAATCCTTGATTCATTTTTTTTCCTCCCACCTTTGAATTTGCTCCAAATTTTCCAGGTACTGCTTTTGCTTCTTCTCATACGCGGATGAGATGACGCTCAGCTTGGGATCGATTACCCAAAACATAATGATGGTAATGACAATGCCGATGGCTAAAAGCAGAAATCCCATAGGCAGGAGAAAGAGTGACATTGCCATGCCCATGGTAATGAGAATATAGCTAAAAGGCGAAATGATGATTGCAATCCAATCCTCCTTCGTCCATTCGTCCGCTTCGTGCGGCGTCCAATTGCGTTTAATCCATGCCATGCTTTGCCTCCTTTCACGCCTCTTTTTCAGCTTTGATCTCAATTTCGTGGACAGCCTGCAACAAACCGCGCCGTTCCGCTTCCCGTTTGACCGGGCCCCAGAATCCAATAGGCCGGGTCTGTACATAGACTTTGACCAGCCGATCCATGTCTTCCGGCTTGGTCAGGAAGGTAACCGGGATGTAGATAATGGCGACCAGCGCCGCTAGCAGCCAAAATTGAATGTAATCGGGTAGGCGAGGAATGAGGCCATAAGCGGGAAGAACCCAAACCACCAGCCAACATACTCCCAAATTGGCAATCCAGGCTGAGAGATAACCCCAAACGTTGAAACGCCACCAGATGACTTGCAGAATGTTGGGGAGCCAGGTACCGGCAATCATCAGCCACAGAGCAAACAGCAGCCACTTGGTGACATCCACGCCGATCATCAAGCCGAAAAAGAAAGAGCCAAGTAGCACGACAACGGTCATAATCCGACCTATGAGCACGACCCTTTTTTCGGGCGCTTTGGGATTAATGTAATGATGATAGAGATCGCGGGTGGCGTACATGGAGCCGAGATTCAAAATTCCGGCAATAGAAGAAATGTGGATGGCCAAAATCGCCGCAAAGAAAAAGCCCACCAGTCCCACCGGGAAGGTCTCGAAGCCGACTCTGAACCAGGCGAGCTGATAGTCAGACTGATTGCTGATGTTGGGGAAGACGACGAAGAAGGCGAGCACGGCCAAGGCCCAGAGAGAATTTCGGGTAATAACCGCGGCGGTGCCCCACCAAATGCTATAGGCAGCATCCTTGACAGTTTTGGCCGATTGGATGCGTTGAGCTTCCACGAACCAGTCGAAATGAGTAGCCATGCCGAAACCGCCGAGAAAAGGCACGGCGACCATGGTGATGAGCCACAGCAAAGGGAAATCACCGGAAGCGAATCCCGTGAAATGGAAGGGATTGAGCATCCATGATTTGTCCATAGCTTGCAGCTTGGCGACAATGGCCGAAGGCCCGCCCGCGGCCATGGCGCCCCAAACCGAGACCAGGATAATGGTGAGGAACATGGTGATGCCCTGCTGCACGTCAGCGATGATGACGCCCCAGAATCCGGCGGCGATCACGTAGATACAGGTGAGGCTGGAGAAAAGAACCAGGCCAAGCCACAGCGGCCAGCCGAAGGCATATTGGCAAACGTTGCCCATAGCAATCCCAACCCAGCCGGCAATGAACATGGACAAGGCGACCTGCCAGCCGGCCATCCAGCCACGCATCAACTCTGCTCCCAAGCCGCTGAATCGCAGGGTTTGCCACTCCGCCTGCGTCCCTGCCAAGGAGCGACGAAAGATGCGGGTAGAAACCCAGGCGCTTATGGCGCACCAGCCGGCAAATAGGGAATACCACATTCCGCGCATACCGCCGGCGTACACCCAGCCGGAAAACCACATGGGCGTGTCCGTAGCGGTATGAGTCGCATAGTTAGAGGTGGCCGGCAGCCACCATGGGAGACCGCGACCGGCGAGGAAAAAATCCGATTCGGAGCGTTTGCCCAGCTTGTAGAAAATGACTCCGCAGCCTATCATCAGTACCAAATAGGCAATTGTCCAAAAATAATCCAGAAAAGCAAATTGAACCATCTGCATGCCTCCTTCCGTTATGGGTGCTTATTGTTTCATGGGTGGAAATGGATAATTGGACAAGATTTTCTCAAGGGGATTTCGGCAAAAAAGGGATGCACAGTGAATCATAAGAGTGTCTGCGAGTGCAAGTGTGGTGATCGGACGGTGATTCGGCAAAACACGTAGTAGTTTGCAGAATCGGATTGACGAATTTGAAGACGTTTATTCTTCGGGGCTGCAATTTACATAAAAAGGGAGCAGATAGCAACCCTTTTTATTTGTTGTGACCAGGAATTTTTGTCCCAATGTTCACAATTTGCCCTTGTGAATGAATGGAGAAGTGGCTATCTTTGGCCCGACTTGAATCACATGATGGAAGGAATGAATGGAGAGAGGATGAACAGGAGCAAGAGAACAAGCAAGAGCAGGAGAGTGTTACTGCTATCACTTTTTATTGCTATCATCTCTTGTCTGTGTGCCACAGCGTACGCTACAAGTCATGGCATTGAAGCCAGCGTCACTTTGTCGGGCAGCATTTTGATGGGGATTGGCTACTACCACCAGCTTGATGATCATCTCATCCTCAAGTACGGCGCGTGTATCGGCCACACGGGATTGCCGGTGGGATTGAATATTGGCTTGGCGCTGAATTTCCCAACCAAGCAATCCTGGTCCCCTTATGCCGGCCTTGGCGGGGATATTTTGTTCGCACGAATGGGAAATTCGAGCAAAAAACTGCGCGCGCTTCCTTTTATCCGCTCGACCATGGGGATGGCTTACCAGCCGCACCTCAATCTCTCTCACCATGCGGAGCTGTGGGTCGCCTACTTTGTCAAACAAAAGAGATTGGCGCCCATTGGCATTAACTTCTTGCATCGGAATGCGATGAATTGAGCTTCTTATATCCCAGTCAAGTCCGGCTCGAATATGCCGCAACCGCTGAGGGAAAAGATTTACCACGGATTTCCACAGGGCCGCACGGATTGTCATCGAAATAAGGCGCATCTTCGCGGCATCGAGCATTTCATCAAAACCAAATGTTCATCTTGGAGCAAACGCGGATAAGCGCTGTCATGCCGTAGGCATCCTCCTTGGTCAAGGAATCGATCTCCGGCATGAGATCTGTTGTTATGCAGGGGAAGATGCCTATGGCATGACACGACGGATCAGCATGAGTAAGGAAAAGCAATTTCCATCATTGTCAAGCGCCCGAGTCGGACATAGGAATCCCTACAAAAACTGATCTTTGGTTTTTGGACGCCGGTCACTTGTTGTTATCATTTGATCGTAGGGGCCAACATCGACTTTATAACCATCCAGCATAAGCGCTCTCCAGAAAAATCTGTGTCTTCAGGTGCAAATCGGTTGTCACTTTTCTGCGCCCGTTTGACTGCTTGGGTGCTATATGGGCCGGAGCTAACCTTCCTCTGTAGTTTTTTTCAGCTCATACGATCTGGTATAGAATTCATCCAGCGTCATGCGCTTGAGAAAAGCCATGCCGTGCGAGCCGCGCAGTCGCGGCGATTCGCTTTCGTTAAAGAACTCGCGTCCGAGACAGAGCTTCATGTTCTGATATTGCTGCACCATGATTTTGCGCGATAGCCGCGAGAACGGCCCATCCAGCTCATAGCTGGGGAAGGACGCATCCCGTTGGGATCCAAAGCAATTCTCAAAAACGGCTTCCAGCACCGCCAAAGAATTAAGGGAGACGGGTACGAAGATGTTTGCCTCAGAAGGATGGAAGCGGAACCACACATTGCGATAACCCCAAACCTCGATGTCATTCCTGCCGGTTTCTTTTTGATAAAGCTTGAGTGCCTCGGAAATGGTTTGCAGCACTTTGTAGTGCGTATCCGGGCCGCTGCCTTCCGGATCGAGGGCCACCGTCACCACGGTGGGATTGATTTTCTTGAGCAGGTTAAGCACCGGCAGCACGTCTCGCTCGATTTTGGGTTCCTCGGTAAAGATGTCCCCTTTGTAAAAGCCCAGGCGCAGGTGATTGACGTTGGCGCTGCTGAATCCCAGATGCCCCCACTTTAGATCGGACTCCCACTCCCGAATCATTCCTTTGAGCTGCTGGATGTACGGCAAATCCTTCTTGCCCGGATATTGGGTTTTGAAATACGAAATCAGCTCGGAGACGCGATTTTTTAATTGCCCAAAACTGTCTTCTTCAAAGAGAAAAATCAGATTGCGCAGCAGCCGGCGCGCTTCCCCTTCTTCGCGCATGAATTTGTTGTGTGCTGCCAATCCATCGAGGTATTGATACATGTCGCGGTTGCGCCCGGACTCGTTGTTGGGATCGAAATAACCTTCCGCCATTAGATCGCGAAAATTGGGCGTGTCAGTGTGGCGCTGTAAATTCTCCAGCAGCTCGCGGACATAATTATTGGTGACGGCGTTGAAGCCGCTGGTCAGATAATTAAAATGGTGTTTGTTCTTGGGCGAGCGAACTAGATGGATGATGTATGCCCAGTATCCGAGCATGATGTCATCATGATGCGGCGCCGTATGCATGAAAATGTGCCCTTCAATAGGCTCCAAGCCGCGCATGATTTTTCCGATCAAGCTTTTTCGAACGCCTTGGGCGATCGCCTGTGGCGCTCGTCCCGTCTTTTGCATGACCCATTTGCTGGAGCGAATGGTGTCGAAATCAGCCTCCGTTAGCTCCGTCAAACGCTTTCTGCGATCCACCGCAAGATCGACGATGATATGTTCGATTTCCTGCTCCGGCAGCGGATCCATCTTGGTCACGTCTTCATAACGGCGTTCCACCAGCAGCGAAGCCGCCCCTTTGGTCAGGTAAAAGCGAGCATTTTTCAGTTTCTGTAAGGCAGTAGCAGGATACAAATTGGAAGGAGACTGTTCGACGGCGTTTTTGACCACTCTTGCCTTGGCCTCGCCGGCGGCAATAATGATGGCCACCGAATTGGGATTGCAGGTAATAGTTGATAAACCGATGGTGATCACCAAGCGTTTGCGCGCCACCTCGATGCCGCCCAGATCGGTGGCCGCGGCCGCTTGTGTCTCATAATTGGTGGCGGTCAGGCGCGTTGTCGAATAATGATCCGAGCCTTTGACATTGAAGCCGATATGCCCGTCCGGGCCGATCCCGCCGAGGAAGAATCCGATGCCTCCCAATCGGCGAATGCGGGTTTCATAGTCGGTGCAATATTGATCGACTTGCTCGATAACGCGCTTTTGAATGCTCTCCAATCTACTTTGGCCCTGTCGTGTTCGGAGTGACAGATCGACGATATCATCGGGAAAGACGTCGTTGGGAGTCATGCCTTCTGGCACTCCCAATGTCCAGGCATTAATGAGCATCGCTTTGCCGGCGTCGAGACCGAAGCCGGTGACATAGAATTTGTTGATATAGTGGTGGAAGCTGTTGTGCTGCGTCGGGTTGATCGGATAGAACTCGTCGATTTGCACAAAAGTCAAAGAGCGCATCTGCGGTTTCTTGTCCGGGTCGATGCCATATTCCTTCAACTCTGTTTGCACTGAAGCCTGCTCCCAATTGTGCAAATAGGTGTTCACCCATTTGATGAAATGCTCCGGCGTTTTCCCGGTCGGTAAGGAAATGACCCCTTCGGGATTGGCTTGCACCCATTCCAAAAAGCGCAAAGCGGTTAGCTTGCCCAGCGTGGGGAAATTTTCGACCTCGATAAGACCGATCTTTTCTATCGGCTCATAAATAAGCTGCTGGCCGCTATGACCGACTGCCACTTGTTCGACGCGTGAGGGATTCCGGTTCTCTTTCTTCTTGCTCATAAAATGGCTCTTTCCCGCTTGAGATTCGACATGGATAAAAGTTTTTTCGAAGAGAAATCAGCGCGATGAATTTATCAAGAAAATGCTAAATATCAAACAGCTTTGATTTTGAGTTTGGCCATTAGAATTCCGTTCACCATGCCTTAGCAGCTTTTGGGGTGGCCAGTTTTCCATTCCACAGGCATCAAAAAGCAAAAGTCAAAAAGCAAAATGACAAAGCAAAATCCAAAATTCGGAAGGCGTAGTTGGTTGGCAAAAGGTTTCTTTTCAATCTATAGATTTATGGGGATTTCCCAAAAGGATCAAACCGAACGCAGCGGCCAATGTCAACAGCGCTGTTAGAGCGAGCGTGTTGGCAAAGCCCAAGAGAGGAACCATCAATCCACTCAGTAGAATCGATCCAAGCATCCCGCCGAGAAGATCGGCGGCGTACACAGAACCGAACCCTTTCTGGTTGTGGGCTTCGGAATAGGCCTGGCAAAGCAGTGGAAATGCTGCGCCGAGAATGGCGCCTGACCAGACGATTAGCAAGAAGAGTGCTAAAGGAGAAGAACTGTTCGAGACATACACCAGCATGGCTGGCATGGCCAGAGCAGTAACTGTCACAAAGAGAAGAATGGCCAATAGGCAAAGGCGCAACGGCAGCTTCGGCAAAAAGCGATTGACAACCAAGCTGGCGACGGCCAAGCCAAGCATGAACGCAGCCAGCGCCAAGCCAATCTGTTCATAGATGTAACCGAAGATGGTCTGGTAGGCGAGAATCAGTAGCACATTGAAAGCGAGGCCGGCGAAGCCGATGACGGCTGTTATCAATAAAACACTCGCTGTTCGCGTCCGCCGGGCATGGCGAAATAAGAAAGCTGACACCAACCATAAAGGCGCGAGGACAGCAAGAGGCATTAGAAAAAAAGAGACTCCCGCCTCGCTGAGCCGAGAAAGAAAGGCATTGCTTCCCCGCACCAGCTTGTGCCAGAGGACGAGATCGGCAAAATAGGAAATGGGATAAAAATCTTGGTTGATGCGCTGCGATGTCTCCCTCTCCAGGACTTGGCGAACGTACTGAATTCGATCCGGGAGAATGAATTGGGAGAACATCTGCGGGAAAAAATAGTCGCACTGAATGCCCCGCTCCTGATAGCGCTGCGCCAAGACGGCTGGATTGGATTGGAGTTGATCCGGGCCGTCGGTGGCCAGGAAGATAGCCTCATCGGCGGGAAGTATAAGAATGTTTGTGAATTCTTTTTTCAAGGCTTGGTAGATGGCCGAATTCAGCCTTAGCAGCTCACGGCTCATGTATTCCGCAGAGGATGGGACTTGGCACAAGGCCAAGATGCCGTTTTCGCGCAATCTCTTTTTGGCCAATTGAAAGAATTCTCGAGTGTAGAATCGATTGCTGGCAGCCGAGGCTGGACGGCCTATATTGACGATGATCAAATCGTACTTTCGAGATTGTTGACGCAGATAGAATCGGCCGTCTGCATGTACAATATGCAAGTTGGGAATCTGCCATTTCGTCGCGGAGGTGCTATCGAGGTGCGCCAAAGCCAATCGAAAAGCGGAAGCTTCCAGCTCCAAGTAGGTAATCTCGCTGTCTTCATAACGCGCCAGTTCAGGCGCGAGTCCGCCCAAGCCGCCGCCGATAAGAAGCACGCTTCCAGGAGAAGGATGTTGGTTCATGAGGAGAGATGCCAGGGCTTGCGAGCCGATGGGGTCGGGAAGGCTGGTGACTTTGATGCCGTTGGCGTACAGGTTTCTTTCACCACCCCAATCGACTACGGCCAGCTCACCTAAGCGCGAATGCCGCCAATCGAGCAGCGTGATCTCCGTCCCCATGGATTGCCAATAGTTATTCATGAGACGCGACTCGACGTATCGGCTTAGAGGAGTCACAAGCAGTAAAAGGCAAATGGCCATTGCACCCCATCCAATCTTGGATCGCTCGACCCAAGCAAATACGGCAAGGATCAATGCCGCAAATAAAACGAGTCCGGTGATGTTGCTGAACCAGCGAATGACCGCCAGGGTCAGAATCAGACCGGAAACCATGCTTCCAAGGGATTCGTAGGCGTACACCGTCGCAGACGGATCTCCTTTGGCAAGAGAATCTTTTGCTGCCAGACTTGCCAACAAGGCAAACTGCAATCCGATTAATAGGCAGGGCAGGGCCAAGGCAATGAAAGCAAATGATGCCAGTTCTGATAATGAGATAAATTCGGCGTATGGGACGTGGAGAATGGGGCGAACGAATTTGACCATGACGATGGCAGCAAGTGCCGTGAGGTATGTGAATATTTGCAGCAGCAAAAAAAAGACGGGGGAAGAGGAAAATGGCCGGCCAAGAAGTGCACTGCCTAACCAGCTTCCGATTGCCACCCAAAACAGCCAGCTCGCAAGCACCAGTCCTATGCACAGCTCGTTGCCGTAGAATACTGCCATGAACTCGCGCAGGAGAATGATTTGCACGACCATAGCCGTAGTTCCCAATAGGAAGGAGAAGATTTTTAGACGTGCATGCGGGCGCATCTGTCTCTGGCGTGAATGCAATGTGAGTCTGCTAAGCAGCCGACAAAAACTCAGTGTCTATGGTGAAGCTTCCTACCTGTCAAAATGCAGATAGCTGAGCTTCTCAACCACGGGCTTGCAACAGTTTTTCCACTAAATCAGCGTTTTCGCTGACCTGATCTTTATATTTTGGAAACATGCCCACGTCCACCACGTCGATGGGCTTGATGTTGGCAAAGGCAAACTCAAAGGCGCGGCGCAATTCTTCCGGTGTTTTGGCATTGCGGCCGGCAGCCAAAATCTTGAAGGCAATGCACTGCTTGGAGGTTTGCTGGATGAGCTTGCACATGGCCGGTGGGTCATCAGGAAGGAACGCTTCCTCCCCATTGACCTTTTTGTTGACATTATAAAAGCAAGCCATGTAAAAGTCCACGTCCCAATCGTGCTCTTCGATGTATTCCAGCACTTGCGGAATGTGAGAACCGATGCCTACCATGACGCCCAAGTCGCGCAGGTATTTCACATCCTCCTTAACCTCATCAATTTTGTTTGCGAACCAGTACTTGTCCGTGCGACTGCCATGATGGTAAATGCCTATGGGTTGCATGCTAGCGATGTCCTTGGCGTTCTGCTGGAAACTGGCGAATTCCGAGGCGGTTTGTGCGATCCATTGAATTCCGCCGTCTTCATTGCGATACTCGCGGAGAAGCCGGCGAATGTGTGCGTCTCCGCGCGACTGCCAGGTATTGATGCCCTGCTCCTCGCACTTTCGCAGCATTGCCTTGATGTTTGCCGCCGAGAAGTAATCCGCCATTTCCTTGCTCAGCTCGTTTGATACATGCGAATTGCCGGAGACCGGATTGCCTCCCACCAGCACTCGGCTGATTTTGTAATTGCCAAAGGGAACGGTGGGGAATTTTTCTTGCACATTTGTGCCGCTTGTCTCATTCGCATGCCTGGCATTAGCAGCCGACCAAGCAGCAGCCGAGGCCACAGCCGCTTTCATAAACTGGCGTCTTGACATTTCCTCATGGTCTCCCATTCTCAGCTCCCGTTTTCGAATCAAAAAGCAACCTGCAAAGAAAAGCTGCCTCAAAGATAACGACCTAAAGCAGATTGTCAAGAGAAATATGTCGAAAGAATAGTGCTTCACTTACAGATGGGAAACAGGCAATCTCGTTTCCAAACCGCAATCTCGTTCCCAAACTCAGTTTGGGAACGAGATTGCTCTGGTAATGACCGAATGCAGATTGTCAAGAGAAAAGATGGCGAAAGAGAAAGTTCCGCAATAGTAAAAAATAACTTGACAATTTGAAACCCTTCAAATATATTAAGGTCGGTTGTGGTGAACCGGTTAGAGTATTGCAGCATTGGTTTGTCGGCTCACAGCTAATTATAGGCTATTATTCATCAGCTACGTGCTTTGCAGATGTTATCTTCATCCCAAACGGGTCATCCTATGAAGTATTCTGCTTACCGAGGGGAAAACGCACGCTGTCAGGACTTCCGTTTAGGAATAAATGGCGGCGCATCGTGCAACCAAATCGGAATAATTTCTAAAAGGGCCACAGTAGATTAGTGCTACTGCGGCCCTTTTTTTGTTTTCACTGTGCAACTCAAACTGCGGTATATGCGGTATATAGTGCCAAAAAACGGGCAATTATATTTACTCTGTCTTTTTATGCTGGGAATGGCTTCCTCCGGCTCAGCCACCGCCCTCGATTTTCCTATCGAAAGCGATGCTTCCCCCAAGTTCTGGATCGACGTCAACTATTTCCGTGGCCAGGACCAAAAGACCAAGATCGAAATTTACTATTCCGTAGCTTTGCGTGAGCTAAAGGTCAGCGAGATGGGAGAAAAGCTGGGACTGTTCGACATAGATCTCACTGTCAAGGATTCCCAAAACCAAGCAGTCTTCACCGAGTCGAGATCGCGTGGAGTGCGCCCGGGACCGGCTGCAGAGCCTGTCGCTGAGAGCAGAGGAGTGGTCGATCAGTACGTTTTCTATCTGCCTGCCGGCGAGTATAAGCTGGAAGCCAAAGTAACTGATAAGAACGCTAAAGCCAAAAGCTCTGTTGCCGCTGCAATGCAAGTTCCCTCTTTTGACAATGGCCTCGGTATCAGCGAGCCCCAGTTAGCCACTGTGATTACCAAGGATCTTAGCAACAAGGTTTTCGTCAAAGGGAACCAGGCAATTTTGCCCAATCCGTCGCGCCGGTATCGCTATCAGAATTCCATCCTTAATTTTTTCTACGAAGTCTACAACCTCACCGCTACTCCGGGCGATAGCAGCGGAAACTTTCAGGTCGCTTACGCTATTACAGATGTTCTTGGCGATTCCCTCATCGTCATACCCAAACAGATGGTCAGCAAGCCGGGATCGACAAGCAGTCGTGTGCAAAGCTTTGACATTCGCGGATTGGAAAAGGGTGAGCATGTTTTGGCGATCAGTGTATTCGATCCCGCCTCGGGACAGTCGGCAGTCGTGCAAAAGCGCTTTTTCATTCACGATCCGATGCAGGAGGTGCAGATATTGCCCATGACCACGGACGATATCAAGCGCTATCGGGATCAAATCAAGTATCTGGCGACTCGTGATGAATTGCAGGTGTTCGATCAGCTTAATCCGAAAGGCAAAGAAGCTTTTTTGCTCAATTTTTGGCATTCGAAAGATACCGATCCCAGCACGGCTGTGAATGAGTTCATGCAGAATTACTTTAGCCGGATCGATTACGCCAACAAACACTTCAAGGGGAAAAGCGGCGGGCAGAACACCGACATGGGCCGG
>Ga0172369_10006310_pt1 | contig 14162 bp, 18 predicted proteins | sample LakKiv25m_FD_114539 | JGI IMG/M metagenome (GOLD analysis project Ga0172369, IMG submission 114539) | Freshwater microbial communities from Kabuno Bay, South-Kivu, Congo - kab_022012_11.25m | ecosystem: Environmental > Aquatic > Freshwater > Lake | place: Democratic Republic of the Congo...
ACTGCGCTTTGAGGACGCGGCAAGGATAAGGGACAGCATAAATAATCTCAGGCATATATGGGAATCACAGAAGGTCATAGCTCCTGAGCTTGGCGACATTGATGTAATAGGTTTTTATAAAGACAGGGATGTTGTATTCCAGATTTTTTTCATAAGGAACGGGGTAATGATAGGCACGAAGGATTTTTACATCAAAGATACCGAGGGGATTGCGGAAGGGGAACTCCTTCACAATTTTATAGAGCAGTTTTACGCCAAAGAGATAATCCCGCCTGAAGCGGTAGTCCTCGGGCAGCGTCCCGAAGGGATAGGAACATTAACAGAGTGGCTCAAGGAAAAGAAAGGTCGGAGAATAAAGATAATCACGCATCCAAAGGGCAAGAAACTTGAACTTCTAAGAATGGCAGAGGAGAACGCGGGGATAATTTTGAAAAATAAAAAAGGGGCAGGCCTTGATGAAACATTGACGGCTCTAAAAAAACGCCTCGGCCTTTCATCCATTCCTTGTGATATCGGCGGCCTTGACGTATCAACAATATCCGGAAGCGAATCAGTCGGTTCCTTTGTCTATTGGGCTGACGGAGAATTCAGAAAGGATATGTACAGGCATTTGAAAATAAAAACAGTCCGGGGAATAGATGATTACTCAATGATGACTGAGATAACAGGAAGGGTTATAAGGAATCTCGCTGAAAAACTCCCTTCGCTCATTGTCATTGACGGAGGCATAGGCCAGCTTGAGGCAGCGAAAAAGGCATTTGACGAATCAGGCGTTAAAGGCACTGAAATAATCTCAATAGCAAAAAAACCCGACAGGGCCTTCACGCTGCAAGGCAAACAGCCTGTGGACCTTGAAGACAGAAGCCCTGCAGCGCTTCTTCTTAAAAAAATAAGGGACGAGGCGCACAGGTTTGCGATAAGTTTTCATAGAAAACTGAGGAGCAAGAGGCTTATGAAATCCCGCCTTGAGGATATTCCGGGCATAAGCAAAAAGCGGAGGCTTGCTCTTTTAAGGCATTTTGGTAGTATAGAAGGTATAAGAAGCGCGGGCCTTGACGATATTACGGCGATAAAAGGGTTTAATAAAAAAATCGCGGAAAAGCTCGTTGCAGAGCTTGGGAGGGAACAATGAAAAGTCCGAAATTTAAAATAAGGTATTTTGAGCTTGGGTTTTTGCCTGTTTTTGTCTTTATTCTTTCCCTGTTGATTTTTCCCGCTGTGTCAAAGGCGCAAAGTGAGACAGCTTCAAAAGAAGCCGAGATAGAAAAAAAAGGGGCAGAGCTTAAAAAGGTTAATGAAGACCTGCGGAGGACCAGGGTAAGGATTCAGAATTTATCCGACAGGAGCAGGAAAGGAACAATCTCTGCTGACGAGAGGGTTATGCTCCAGCAGAATATGCATAAAAGGAAAAAACTTTTACAACAAAAGGAACAGCTTGAATCCGAGTTGAAAGCGCTTCGAGGGGAAGAACCGCCGACGCCGATAAAAAAATTACCGGAAAAACCTGAGGGCGTTCCAATCGGGCCTTTGCCGGGCAGCACATATTAGCGACTAAAAGGGAGAGCGAATGAACATCTATATCTCAGGCTCAATGGCTTATGACAGGATTATGGACTTTCCCGGGAAGTTTTCAGACCATATACTTCCTGACAAGATACATATATTGAATGTCTGTTTTACCGTAAACGGGATGCAGGAAAAATTCGGCGGCACCGCAGGAAACATCGCCTACTCCCTGAGCCTTCTCAACGAAAGGCCTGTCATCCTTGCGACAATAGGCAGGGATTATGCAACCTATTTTGATTGGCTTAAAAAAAATAATATCTCTCAGGAAGGCATAAAGATAATAAACGAAGAATTCACTGCAGGCGCGTATATAACAACCGACAGGGCTGACAACCAGATAACAGGGTTTAATCCCGGCGCCATGAAATATCAGGCAGAGTACAGGCTGGCAAAAATAAATCCTGAAAAATCAATTGTGCTCATTGCGCCAGGCAATCTTCAGGATATGAAGGATTATTCAAAAGAGTGCAAGAGTAAATCTATACCGTATATCTGCGACCCCGGACAATCCCTTACTCAGTGGGATAAGGATTTGCTCATAGAATGGATAGACGGCTCCATGATGCTCATCACAAATGATTACGAGCTTGAAATGATTATGAACCTGACAGGCAAAGGCAGGAAGGAGCTTCTTGCGCTGACGAAGACAATTATCACCACCTTCGGCGAGAAGGGCTCGGTGATAAGTTCTGCCGGCTCCAACATTTCCGTTCCTACCGCAAAGACGGAAAGCGTTGTGGACCCTACAGGCGCGGGAGACGCCTTCAGGGCGGGATTGCTTAAAGGGATTTCCATGGGGAAAAGCCTTGAGGCATCGGCAAAGATAGGCGCGGTTGCCGCGGTTTATGCCGTGGAGAAATATGGAACCCAGGAGCATCACTATGCGTATAACGAATTCTCGGAGAGGTATAAGAGCAATTTCGGAGAGATGTAAGGTGCAAACGGGATGTTTCCACTTTGCCGGCCTGAATATAACCCCCAATTACAATTCTTAGCGCTGAGGTAGCGTAAAATCTTGTATAAGTTCCATACAAATGCGACATATATGTATCGTAACTTTTTGTGGGCGTATCCATGTGCAGCATCATATCTCACAATAGGCTGTCCTTATCTTTAAAGAAAATTTCATATTGAACTACAAATCCTGTTATTTTGCCTCTCTCTTTTATATGTTCATGCCGTTTCCTATCTGTGTCTGTGAGCATGAAGACATATGTTTTTTCTGGCATGTCATATTATAGCACTTTTCTCCTTAAGCACAGATATCTCACCGCAGCATCTTCATTAACTCCTTCGCATTCTTTGGCGCGTAGCCGTAGGCGTCGTTGTTGAAATAGATATAAACATCTTTTTTATCCTTCAAGTAACTCTTAACCCTCTTTGCGTCCTTCCTGAGTTCTGCCTTTGAATAAGCTGTCGCATAATTCCCGCCCTCGCCGTGCCTTCTTATATAAACAAAATCGGATGTCACCGGAATATCATTAATGAATTCGGGCCAGTCTGCCATGCAGAGGCTTACATTATTTTCTGAACAAAGGCCGACAACATCATCGGTTATCCAGCTTTCATTCCTGAATTCAAGTGTATGCCTTACGGGATATTTCTTTAACAACTTTAGAAACTTTTTCAGCCTCGGAAGGTTTATTTTAAAGCTCGGCGGGAATTGCCAGAGAACAACTTTGAGCTTGGTTTTCAGATGCATTGCCCTTTCAAAGAATAATTTCAGCGGCTCTTCAGGTTCAATAAGCCTCTTTATGTGTGTGATAAACCTGCTTCCTTTTAATGAAAATACAAAATCCTCCGGCGTTTCGTCGTGCCACTTTTTGAATGTGCTTGCAAGCGGAAGCCTATAGAAAGTTACGTTGAGTTCAACCGTATTAAATACCGTGCAGTAATATTCAAGCCATTTTTTCTGGGGGAAGGCCGGGGGGTAGAAATTTTCCCTCCAGCCTGTGTAATTAAATCCGCTGCATCCTATCCTTAAATCAGGCATAGGTAAGTTGCCGGATGATTTATTTCAATGCCTCTGCCACCCTTCCGACCATTTTTTCGGAGGGCTTTAAAGTCTTTGCTCCCGGCTCCCATTTTGCGGGACATGCCTCTTCTGTATGCGCGGCAAGATACTTATTTGCCTGAAGCTTACGCAGAAGCTCGTTGGAGTTTCTTCCCACATTGTAGAAATTGACCTCGGACGCAAGGAGCTTTCCTTCAGGGTTTATGATGAACGTGCCTCTCAAGGCGTGGCCTGTTTCCTCATCATAAACGCCGAACATTTTTGAGAGTTTTCCTGTGCGGTCCGCGCCCATAGGGAATTTTACTTTCTCAAGCATCTTTTCTTCCCTCTGCCAGGCGAGGTGGACAAATTTCGTGTCTGTGCTTACTGTTATAACCTCCGCGTTTTCTTTTTTAAGGTTTTCATACTGACCTGCCAGGTCAGCAAATTCCGTGGCTCAGACAAAAGTGAAATCAGCGGGGTAGAAAAAGAGTATGGTCCATTTGCCTTCTTTTTTTAATTTCTCAAGACTTTTTTCTCCGAAGAAATTCTCTGAAGGCTCAAAGGTCTCAAGCTTAAAATCCGGGACGGTCTGTCCGACCCTTAATCCGCAGCCTGGCTCGCACATAGCGCACCTCCTAAGTAGTTTTAATTAATTAAATTTTAGCGGAAATTTTGGTTTTGTAAAGGCAGAATTTATGGTGCCGAAGGCGGGATTTGAACCCGCACGGGTTACCCCACACGCCCCTCAAACGTGCGTGTCTACCAGGTTCCACCACTTCGGCATTCTGATATACTATTACAAAAATCAGCCTGTTTTCAAGAGCTATGCGGCTTGACAGTTCCATCTTCACACCTCAAATGCGTCTTTGATATGCTCTATTTCTTTTTCCATACTGCTAAGGGTAATGCTGACGACATCAAACCTGACGGCGCAGTTTTTTTTCTGATTTTTCAGGTATAGCATTGCAAGGTTCTTCAGCTTGTGTCTTTTATGAGCGCCCACTGCCTCAAACGGATAACCGAAGGCATCGCTTGAACGGGTTTTGACCTCAACAAATACAAGTGTATCTCCATCCTTTGCAATGATGTCCAGTTCTCCAATCGGAGTTTTATAGTTTCTGGAAATTATCCTGTATCCGCTGCTTTTAAGGAATTCAGCCGCAATATCTTCACCCTTACTGCCGACCTGTTTCATCTGCCTCAAGCCTCCTGATGAGTTTTGGAATGCTCTCAATGTCTTTGATGTCTTTCCGACACAGTATCTTCAGCAGTTCCCTGAATGCCGAGAACTTTTCCCACTGCCCGCTCAAGTGCCTGCATAGGGTCTTATTCAGCTTTTCACCCTTCTCATCCCAGTCAAGGAGTATTATTACACGGTGAAATTTCTCGGATACATCTTCGCAAAAATCATATAGGCCCTGACCCGCGTGAAGAGTAAGTATCTCTCCCTGAAGTCCAAGCTCTCTCAGCGCAAGCGCATCCCGCTTCCCTTCAACTATTACAGGGATTTCCTTATTCCGCTCACAAAGGGTTTCAAATACCTCCCGCAGGCGCGAGGCCCGCTCCATATTGTCGGATAATTGGCTGTTCCGCAGGCTGTTTCTCTGGCTGTGCGTGATCATTATTTATATATTACCTTTATTCCTCATAAAAACTAAACCCGCCTCAAAAAGCAATTGACATAAAAAGCGCAATTAAATTACTCTATCTATACCCCCATGAAAGAAAAAATCTTAAAGGCCTTTGAAGAGAGCATAAGCGTCAAAGAGCGGTTCATTAAGGAAAACGTTGACGCCATAATTGAGGTGTCAAAGGCAATAGCAGACACCTTTAATGACGGCAAAAAACTTATCCTTTTCGGCAACGGCGGCAGTTCCACGGATTCTTCGCACATAGCCGCCGAGTTCGTCAACAGGTTCAAAAAAGAAAGGCCGAGCCTCCCTGCAATTGCGCTTAATACGGACATGGCTGTCATAACAGCCATCGCGAACGACTATGATTATTCAGATGTGTTTGCAAAGCAGCTTAAGGCGCTTGGAGAAGAAGGAGACATTGTTATCGCCATCAGCACAAGCGGAGGCGCGGCTAATGTTCTTAAGGCGATGGATGTGGCGAAGAAGAAGAAATTAAAAACAATAGCATTTACCGGAGCCAAAGGAGAAAAATTCGCGGCAAAGGCGACATACGCATTTATAGTTCCCTCCGACAACACACCGAGGATTCAGGAAACCCACATAACGCTCGGACATGTCCTCTGCCAGATGGTGGAGGAGATACTTTTTGAGGCGCCAAGAAAAAAATAAACCGAAGCTTATCCTCGGTATTGATCCGGGAAGCATTGCCTGCGGTTACGGGGTAATAAAGACCGTATCGCAGGCCAGGCATAATGATTATTCCTATGTTGCATCCGGAAGGATAATGCTGCCTTCCAAACAACCGCTTCATGTAAGGCTGAGAGAGCTTTATTCCAATATTACGGATATTATAAGAGAATATTCTCCGGATGAAGTTGCGATTGAAAAGGTTTTTTTTGCAAAGAGCATAAAATCCGCTCTTATTCTCGGACAGGCAAGAGGCGCTGCTCTTATTGCAGCAGCCTCATCAGGGCTTCCTGTTTATGAATACAGCGCGCTTGAAGTTAAAAAGGCGATTGTCGGCTACGGCAGGGCGGAAAAAAACCAGGTTCAGGGAATGGTATCCAAAATACTGAACCTGAAAACCAGGCTTTCTCCGGACAGCGCGGATGCGCTTGCGCTTGCACTGTGTCATATAAATACAATGAAGATCTAAGATAAGAACGGAAGATGAAAAATAATAATCTGGAAAACAGGATTACGGATATTCTATCTGATATAAAGGTATCAATTGAACCCGAAGATTTAACCTGCTACGGGTTTGACGCATCTGGGATTGAGAGCCGTCCCTCAGCGGTTGTCTGGCCCAAAAACACAGAAGAAGTTGTAAGGGTAATGAGATATGCCCTTGAAAACAGGATAGCCATTACGCCGAGAGGCGCCGGCACCGGCATGACAGGAGGCTCGGTTGCATTGAACGGCGCCGTTGTCTTAAGCCTTGAGAAGATGAATAAAATCATTGATGTTGATTCAGCCAATCTCAATGTCCTGGTTGAACCGGGAATTATAAACGGCAGGCTGCAGCGCGATATTGAGCATCTTGGTTTTTTTTATCCGCCTGACCCGGCAAGCATGAATTTTTGCACGATAGGCGGAAACGTAGCGAATAATTCAGGCGGCCCGAGGGCGTTAAAATATGGCGTCACAAGGGATTATGTGATGGAGTTGGAGGCTGTGCTGCCTCACGGAGAGGTGATAACAACAGGTGTAAGAACTGCAAAAGGGGTTGTTGGATATGACCTCGCAAGGCTTCTGACAGGTTCCGAAGGCACCCTTGCCGTGATAACAAAAGTGCGGCTCAGGATTCTTCCTCTGCCTGAAGATATCGTTACCCTGCTTGTGATGTTCAGCAGTCTTGAGGAAGCGGGCTCAGCGGCGTCTAAAATAATTTCATCAAGGATAATACCCAGAACGCTTGAGTTCATGGATGCGGGGACTATCTCCGCAGTGGAAAATTTCAGACCCGTCGGAATCCCCAGAGATGTTGAGGCGCTTCTTCTCCTTGAACTGGACGGCCATCCTTCTGCAATAACAAAACAGGCGGAAAAAATAATAGGAATCTGCGAATCTTTCCATGCAGAGGTGAAGATGGCTGAGGATGAGGCTGCACGGAATAAACTCTGGGAGGCAAGACGCTCAATATCGCCCGCGCTTTATCACATGAGCCCGACTAAGATAAATGAAGATATCGTTGTTCCCAGAGATAAGATTCCTGAAATATTAAAAAAGCTGCGGAGGCTTTCGGAGGAAAGCGGGATTCAGATTGTAAATTTCGGGCACGCGGGAGACGGCAATATTCATGTAAATATCATGGTTGATAAAAAAGATTTCGAAAAGTACCAGAAGGCAAAGGCGCTTGTAAAAGAGATTTTTGAGATTACCCTGAGCCTCGGAGGCACCATTTCTGGAGAGCACGGCGTGGGGCTTACAAAGGCGCCTTATCTCGGCCTGGAGATAAAAAAACACGAGCTTGAGCTTATGAAGGGAATAAAAAATCTTTTTGATCCCAAGAAGATTCTTAATCCAGAAAAGATTTTTACATAGGAGTTAAGCTCAGCAAACATAGTAATGACTGTGTTATAATCAATAAATTTAGAACATGGCTACCTTAGGAAAAGAATTCATAGAAGAAGAAAAGAAAGACAGGCCTCTGTACTCTATCGGTATAGTGGCGGAACTGATAGGCACAACGGATCAAACCCTCAGGCTCTATGAAAAGCACGGGCTGATAAAACCTACGCGCAGAAACAAAAACAGGTTTTATTCTGAGAATGACATCAAATGGCTTAAGTGTTTAAGAGATCTTATTCATAACAAGAAGATAAGCATAGAAGGCATAAAAAAACTTTTGGAATATGCGCCGTGCTGGGAGCTGACCGAATGCACCGAAGAAAGAAATAATAAGTGTTCCGCCTACATAGATAAGACCAAGCCCTGCTGGGAACTAAACAAGATGATATGCAACAAAGATAATAACGGCAAGCCCTGCGAAGACTGCGTTGTATATCTTTCAAAAAAACTCAGGTCAAAAAAGGAATAGGTGTTGTTTTAAAACTTTTTCAGCCCGGCATATCTGTTTACAGATCTAATCAAAATCCGGATTGGAGATAGCCTTACGCTCTGTTGCGGCAGGAGGAGGCGAAGCTGTAGAGAATTGTGCCGGCTGAGTGCCTTCTTTGAAGTATTCTTTTAAAGATGATGTGGTTTCTTCTTTTGCGAGCAATCCCGTTAAAGGATCTATAGGATACATCACAATGCCTTCCGGCATAGAAAAGTCAGAAAGTTCTGCTGTAGTTGACGCAGCCTTCATAAAGTTAAGCCATATCGGCGATGCCGCCCTTGCTCCTGTTTCCTGAGAGCCAAGCGGTTTCATGTCGTCAAACCCTACCCAAACCGCAGCCGTGATTCCTGTTGTATATCCCACAAACCAGGCATCTCTGTACTCGTTTGTTGTCCCTGTTTTGCCGGCAGCTGGTTTGCCTAAGGCCTTTATCCTCCAGCCTGTTCCGTAATTTATAACATCCTGCAGCATTGATGTTATAAGAAATGCGGTCGGACTGCTTATGGCCTGTATTCCTTCGGGCTCGTTGCTCTCAAGTATCTTGCCTTGCGAATCAGTAATGTATTTAACTGCAGTAGGCTCCATCTTTACTCCGTTATTGGCAAATACGCTATAGCCCGAACATAGTTCAAGCGGCGTGACGCTCAAGCTGCCGAGGGCAATGCTCAAATTATGCGGAATATCTCCTTCAAGCCCGATGCTTCTTGTGAATTTGATGACCTTGTCAATTCCAACCGCATCCAGAAGCTTCACTGTTACGACATTTCTTGAATATGCAAGCGCCTCGCGCAGCCTTGTAGGGCCGTAATGTTTATGGTCGTAATTTTCCGGGGTCCATTCGCCTTTCGGGCCGCCAGTATATTTTACAGGCTCGTCATTTATCATGGACGCAGGCGTAAATCCGTTATCCATTGCCGCGGCGTATATTATCGGCTTGAACGCAGAGCCGGGTTGACGCTTTGCATAGATCGCGCGGTTATATTCGCTCTTTGAATAATCGTAACCTCCGACGATGGTCCTTATAAAACCAGTTCTCTGCTCAATTGCTACTACGGCTCCCTCAACTTCAGGCTCCTGCTCAAGCGCAAGGCTGACATCCTGGCCCTTTGCGCCTTTAATCCTTACCTTAACAATATCTCCGGGCTTGAGCATCTTTGTCAGTTTGAACGCCTTTATCGTAGAGGTCTTTTTTGTTTTTGGATCAAGAATAGCGCCTGCCCACAGGGCGTCTGCTATTGAAAGCCTGCCGATAATTCCCCTGGTTTTAATAACGGCTTCCGTAGCGCTTACCTTAAGCACAAGCCCTGATGTTATTTCATCTCCGCCTCCTATGGCAGCGCTGTGCGCATCCTTGCTCTCCATCTCTTTTTTAACATCTATATCCTTCTTGTGATCTAAAGGGCCGCGCCATCCTCTTCTTTTGTCCAGTTCCCTGAGCCCTTCCTGAAGCGCTTTCTGGGCCGCAGCCTGCATCCCTCTGTCAAGAGTGGTATAAACCTTCAAACCTCCTTTATATACCGCGTCTTCCCCGTATTTTTCCTCAAGGTATTTCCTTATATATTCAATGAAATAATTATTTGCCTCCAGGCCCCTTCTGAGCGTTGAAAGATAAAGAGGCTGTTTTGCAGCTTTTTCCCTCTCGGATTTTTTGATGAATCCTTCTTCCTCCATCCTCATAAGAACTGTCTCCTGCCGTTCTTTGGATTTTGTCAGGTTATTATAAGGCGAATATGTGGAAGGAGCCTTTATAAGAGCCGCGATCATTGCAGCTTCGGGCAGGGTAAGTTCTCTCACAGACTTGCCGAAATATACGCGGGACGCCATCTCAACTCCGTAAGCGCCGTGTCCGAAGTATATCTTGTTAAGGTAAAGTTCAAGTATCTCTTTTTTATCGAGCTTCTTTTCCATTTTGATTGCAAGTGATATCTCCCTGACTTTTCTTTTAAATGTCTTTTCAGGGGTGAGGAATACGACCTTTGCAAGCTGCTGGGTTATTGTGCTGGCGCCTTCTTTAAACCCGGCATGAAGAATATCCTTTAAGACCGCCCTGCCGATGGCTATATAATCTATGCCCTTATGGTTCCAGAACCGCGAATCTTCAATGGCGATGACAGCGTTTATAAGATGTTTCGGCATTCTGTTCAGAGGCACAAAAACGCCTTTTTCGACCTTGAGTTCTCCGATGAGCGTGTCGTCATCAGAATATATCTTAGCGCCTGAGGTGGGCCTGTACTGTTTTAGCTCTGCGATGGACGGGATTCCCTTTGCAAACGCAAAATACCCTCCGACAGATACACCGGTTATTATTGAAACGCTTAGAAGAAAAATTACCGCTCTTGCTTTCATGACCTAATTGATTATAACCCTGATTTAAAAGCGCTGTCAAAAGCCTTAAGACCGTGCAATCCTTATAGCCTCTTTCAGGTCAACTGCTCCGGAATAGATAGCCTGGCCTGTTATTACGCCCCATAGATTTTTAATTTCCTTCAACGCGGTTATGTCTTTGGTAGAAGACACGCCGCCTGAGGCAATTACAGGGATGCCGACGGTTTCAACCATTTCTCTCATGGCAGGGATATTCGGGCCCGAAAGCATCCCGTCTCTTGAGATATCGGTATAAATTATGCCTGCTGCTCCGGCTTTTTCCATTTCCCGCGCAAGCGTCTTTGCATCCGCAGTCGTAATCTCAACCCATCCCTTTACTGCGACCTTTCCGTCCTGGGCGTCAATCCCCGCAAGAATCCGGCCCGGATATTTAGCGCATGCGTCTTTCAAAAGTGAAGGACTTTCCACCGCAGCGGTGCCGATGATTATTCTGTTAATGCCGATGCTGACGAGGTCTTGGATTTTCTCCGTATCCCTTACGCCTCCGCCGACTTCGATATCAATTGATACCGATTTTCGTATCTTTATTATCGCGTCAAGATTTTTCTGGCTGCCTGTGAATGCGCCGTCAAGGTCCACTACATGAAGCAGTTCGGCGCCGCATTCTCCCCATCTCTTTGCTGTTGACGCAGGGTCATTTGAATATACTGTTACGGCATCTTCTTTTCCCTGAAGGAGCCTTACGCACTGTCCGTTCTTTAAGTCTATTGCAGGAATAACAAGCATAGAGTTAATATAACACAATAAGAAATGCAAGAATCAAAAATCAAATATTATTACGGTGAATCGCTCTCAGGTGAATCGGTGAATCGCAAGACCTATCCATCTGTTAACCCATTCACCCACTTACCTATTCACCTATTCACCATTCTCATTTCTTTTGCATTTGCGACTGTTTCCTTTTCTTTCAACATCCCTGAAAGGTTTGAATATGACCTCACATGGACGGGCATAAAGGCCGGCGCCGCCACTCTTGAGATAATAAGAACAGGCAATGACATAAAGATTATCTCTACGGCACGGTCAGCCGCTTGGGTATCGATTTTTTATACTGTTGAAGACAGGGTAGAAACTATTCTTAAAAAAAATTCTTCATTGACATTTGTAGGAGAGCCTGTAAATTACAGGCTTAAGATAAAAGAAGGCAGACACAGAAGAGACAAGGAAGTTATTTTCAACTCAGGCAATAAAGTTACATACATAGACCATATCAATAAGGAAAAGCAAATTTTTGACGTGCCTTCTCTTATATTGGACCCTCTCTCAAGCTTTTATTATCTTAGGACGCTGAGGCTTGTCGTCGGAGAGCCTGTTTATGTGACCATCTTTGACAGCAAAAAAATCTGGAATGTTGAGGTGCAGGTGCTTAAAAAAGAAAGGGTAACGCTGCCGACAGGAACCGTAGACACAATCCTGATTAAACCGTTGATGAAATCAGAGGGAATATTTTATAAAAAGGGCGACATATATATATGGCTGACCGATGATGATAAGCGGATACCGGTAAAGCTCCAGACAAAGGTTGCTATAGGCTCTATCAACGCCCTGCTGACAGGGGGAAGATATTGATTCCCGCATCAATCGCAATTGTAACAAAAAATGAGGAGGCGAATATTGAGGCGGCTCTTGAGAGCGTAAAAGACGCCGCTGAAATTATTGTTATTGATTCATTCAGCTCGGACCGGACTGTTGAAATATGCAGGAGATATACGGATAAGGTATTTCAGAAAGAATGGGAGGGATACGCCAAACAAAAGCAGGCTGCTGTGGACCTTGTCACAGGGCCGTGGGTTTTTATACTTGACGCAGACGAGAGATTCACGCCTGAATTAAAAGCAGAGGTTATAAATGCGCTAAAGGAAGAAGGCCCTGACGGGTTTTATGTCCCGAGAAAAAACTTTTTCATGAAAAGATGGATAAAGTACGGCGGGTGGCGGCCTGACAACACATTAAGGCTGTTCAGAAAAAACTCCGGCAGGTTTGAAGAGAGGGCAGTGCATGAAAAAGTAGTTGTCAGCGGAAACACGGCATATCTTAAAAACCCGCTTCTGCACTATACATATAATTCAATTTCTGATTATTTAAAGCGGGCGGACGTCTATTCCACGCTTGCCGCAAAGGAACTCATGAAAAATGGCGCGGCGCCGAAGGCCTTTGATTTTATCGTGCGCCCGTTGGCGACATTTATAAAGATGTTTTTTTTGAGGTTGGGTTTTCTGGATGGAAGATACGGATTAGTGCTCGCTGTGCTCTACAGCTATTATACTTTTTTGAAATACGCTAAGGCGTGGGAGCTGAGACAGGAAAGATAAGACTTTCGCGGATTTTTTTAGCTCTTCACTTTTAATTTCTAACTTCTAATTTTTTATTACGCTGTCTTGCAAAGAGCCAATTCAGGAGAATGCATCTTGTACGGAAGCCTCTCTCCCGAATGGGAAAGAATACCGCGCTTCATCTCAACAACTGACGGATTTTTGCATCTGAATTTTTCGATCAGGAATTGAGCCGCAACTTCAGGCTTAATTATATCGCCGCAGGTGAAGATGTCAACTGCTGCGTATCCATATTCCGGCCAAGTGTGAATGGAAAGGTGAGACTCCGCTATAACTACCATACCGCTTATTCCGAATGGACTGAATTCATGGAAGGATACATCAATGATAGTTGCCCTGGCCCTTTTTGCCGCCGAGACCATTGCGTTTTTTACTTTATCGAGGCTTTTGAGAATTTCAGGATCACAATCCTTAAGCTCCACTAATAAATGTTTACCTAAAGCATGCAACCCTCTACCTCCTCAATATCAGATTTTAATCTAAAGAGCTTAATTGCTCTCTTAAGCTAAATAAATTACAGTAAAATTATACTCCTTGTCAAGATTTTTTTGAATACAAATAAATTTTTTTGAAAAAATTTCTCAAGGTGAGATTAGAAGTGATTTCTTTTTTGCGGATGATTGAGCTATATTATACGCAGCAATGTTGCTTTTATCTGTCATTGCGAGTCCCGATTCTTCGGGGCTCGGAATGACAAGATGTGAAATTTATTAGGAGAACTTATGCTTGATGTAAAAGTCGTGAGAGAAAATACGGCAAGGGTTGAAGAATCTCTCAGAAAGAGAAACTATGACATTTCCGTACTTGACAGATTTCTGAAGATAGAAAATGAACGCAGGGAGCTTCTCAAACTCATAGAGGAGAAAAGAGAGCAGCGCAATAAAACCTCGCAGGAGATCGCGAAATTAAAAAGGGAGAAAAAGGATGCGGGCGCAATCTTGGCAGAGGCAAAAAATATCTCTGACTTCATAACGGAAAAAGAAGCGCGGCTTAAGGCCTTGGAAGATGAGGCCGGCCGAGAGCTTTTAGTTATCCCGAACATCCCTCATGAATCTGTCCCCGCAGGAAAAGACGAGACGGAAAATATTGAGATAAGAAAATGGGGGGCGCCGAAAGAATTTGATTTCCCTCCATTGAATCACTGGGACATCGCCGCGATGCATGACATAATAGACTTTGACAGGGCG
>Ga0172369_10006315_pt1 | contig 14153 bp, 9 predicted proteins | sample LakKiv25m_FD_114539 | JGI IMG/M metagenome (GOLD analysis project Ga0172369, IMG submission 114539) | Freshwater microbial communities from Kabuno Bay, South-Kivu, Congo - kab_022012_11.25m | ecosystem: Environmental > Aquatic > Freshwater > Lake | place: Democratic Republic of the Congo...
AACCTCGTGATCGGGCTGCTCAACCAACGAGGGTATAAAAATCATGCCCATGCCCGTCGAGTTTTCAGTGCCAACCCTGCTAAAGCCTTCGCTCTCATTTCTGGACTTTAAGAAAGGCGTGGGCTGAATTCGGCGAATATTTGACAGCTTGCCCCATCTGTGATATTATTTTTTCACAATTCAATAGCCCTTTGCGGCGCTCTTATCCAGAGAGGTGGAGGGAACGGCCCTTTGAAACCTCGGCAACCTGGAAAAACGGTGAAAACTGCTTTTTTAAGGTGCTAATTCCGTCAGCGTGAATGGTACTGGAAGATGAGAGGACAGTAGTAGGTTCTGTTATTGTGCCCCTCGCGTGTACCGAAAGGGGAATTTTTGTTAAGAGGAGCTTTTTGCAATGACCACTTTTATGAACACGTCGAAGTACCTGTTCACCTCTGAGTCGGTGACCGAGGGACACCCAGACAAGATTTGCGACCAAATCAGCGATTCGGTGCTGGATGCCTGCCTGGAGCAGGATCCCTATTCGCGGGTCGCTTGCGAGACGGCCACCAAAACCGGTTTCATCATGGTCCTGGGCGAAATCACCACGCGCGCGTTTGTTAACTTTGACGAACTGGTGCGGCGGGTTGTCAAGGAAATCGGTTACGACCACACCGATAAGGGCTTCGACGGCAACACCTGCGCGGTGCTTTCGGCGATTGCCGCCCAATCGGGCGATATCGCCATGGGCGTCGACAAGGCGCTCGAAGCCAAGGCGGGCGAGATGTCTGACGCGCAGATCGAAGCAGTTGGCGCCGGCGACCAGGGCATGATGTTCGGTTTTGCCTGTGACGAGACCGAAGCGTACATGCCAGCCCCGATCTATTACGCCCACAACCTGACCCGCCGCCTTTCCCAGATGCGCAAAGAAGGTGTGATGCCCTGGCTGCGCCCGGACGGCAAGAGCCAGGTGACGGTTGAGTATAATCACGGCAAGCCCGTGCGCGTGGATACGGTGCTGATCAGCACCCAGCACTCCCCGGATATTTCGCACGCCGAGATCACCGAACAGGTGATGGAGAACGTGATTGCCCCCACCATCCCGGCCGAGCTGGTGGACAAGAACCTCAAGGTGTATGTCAACCCGACCGGCCGGTTCGTGATCGGCGGCCCGATGGGTGACGCGGGCGTGACCGGACGTAAGATCATCGTCGACACCTACGGCGGAATGGGCCGGCATGGCGGCGGCGCTTTCTCGGGCAAAGACCCCACAAAGGTCGACCGCTCGGCGGCCTACGCGGCGCGCTGGGTGGCCAAGAACGTGGTGGCGGCCGGGCTGGCTTCGCGCTGCGAAGTCCAGGTGGCCTACGCGATCGGCGTGGCTCGCCCGCTGAGCATCAATGTTGAGACCTTCGGGACGGGGCGTATCGCCGATGAGAAAATCGCCGGTTTGATCGCCGAGCACTTCGACCTGCGCCCGGGTGCGATCATCCGCGACCTGGACCTGCGCCGCCCGATCTACCGCCAGACCGCGGCCTACGGCCACTTTGGCCGCACCGATCTGGATCTGACCTGGGAGCGCACCAACAAGGCCGAAGCGCTACGCAAGGCCGCAGGACTCTAAAATTCAACAAACTGCCCCGTCCAGGACGGGGCAGTTTGTTGAATGCAGAATGAAGAACTAGGAAGTGAGGAGTTCCTCCTGGTATGTCTCAACAAGCACCCACGTTTGCCTTGGAAGATACCTACATCCAAACCAGCCGCATCCGGCTGCACGTGGTTCAGGCGGGACCGCGGGACGGGCCGCTGGTTGTTTTGCTGCACGGGTTCCCGGAATATTGGGCGGGCTGGCACAGGCAGATTGGCCCGCTGGCCCAGGCTGGGTTTCGGGTTGCCGTGCCCGACCAGCGCGGGTATAACCTGAGCGATGCGCCAAAAGGTGTGCAGGCTTACCGGCTCGACGAACTTGCAAAGGACGTGACCGGGCTGCTGGATGCGCTGGGGCGCGAGACGTGCTGCCTGGCGGGGCACGATTGGGGCGCAGCGGTGGGCTGGCACGTGGCGCTGACCAACCCGCGGCGCGTGACGCGGCTGGCAATTCACAATGTGCCGCACCCCAGGGTGATGATGGCCTTTTTACGCAAGAGTCTGCGTCAAATGATCAAGAGCTGGTACATTGGCTTTTTCCAGATCCCAGGGTTGGCGGACTGGTCTTTGCGGCGGGACGGCTACCGCTCGGCGCTTTCGTCGCTGGTCCACAGCAGCCGGCCGGGTACGTTCAGCGACGCAGACCTGGCGCAGTATCGACAGGCCTGGACGAACTCAGGCGGCCTGACCGGTATGATCAACTGGTACCGCGCGCTGCTGCGCTACCCCCCGCCTGCGCCGCGCGATGACCGGCTGCCCATGCCGGTGCTGGTGCAGTGGGGCAAGCTGGACCGTTTTCTGAGCCACGAGATGGCCGAGGCCAGCCTGGCGCTGTGCGACCAGGGCAGGCTGATCTTTTACGAAGACGCCACGCATTGGGTTCAGCACGAGAAAGCCGAGCAGGTCAGCCAGGCGCTGGTTGAGTTTTTCCGTTAAAGGACAGCGTTCTTCAAGGTGGGTTTTAGCGCTGCGGCTCGAACACCACAATCGTGTAGACATCCAGCTCCAGCTGGATGTCCTGGCCCTCGGCGTGGGCGTCAAAGATCGTATCAGGCGAGAGCAGGCGGGCGCGGACCGGGGCGGTGAAGGACAGGCGGAGCGACTGCGGCTGGCTGGCGTAGTTGACCAGGTGGAGTTGGGTCTGGCCGCCGCTTTCCCAGATCTCCACCAGGACGGGCGCTTCGGATTCGACGCGCACGGTTTGTTCGCGCGGCAGGGCGGCCAGCAGGGAGGCGCGGGCCGCCTGGCCAGGCAGGTTGAAGAAGGGGCTGCTGGTGAACAAGCGCATGACGCCCAGTCCATCCAGCAAACGGCGCACAGCCGGACTGGCAAAGTAGCCGCGCAGCAGCGCTTCCAGGAACGCTGACGCGGCTCGGCGCAGCAGAGGGGCCTGATCGAGCAGGCTTTTCTTTTCGGCGGCGCTCCAGCCAGGCAGGTGGGCGATGTCGATGACTTCCAGTCCGGGCGGCAGCGGCTCGGCGGGCAAGTCGCGCAGATCAAAGATGACCAGGCTTTTGAGGTGTTTGAGCGGTTGGCCGGGCTGCACCACGCGCCAGGCGAGATTGGCCGCGGTCAGGGTCTGCCCACAGCCAAAGAACAGCCTGGCCAGGCGCGGCCAGGCGCTGTGCAGGCGCGCGGGGTAGAGCAGGCCAATCGAGGCCAGGTTTTCGCCGCGCTCAAACGCTTCGGGGCGGGCGGACAGCCAGCGGTGGTAACGGCCGATTTCGACCCGGATCTGGGTGTAGGCCACGTCGGTCAGCAGGGTAAAGCGGCCCCTGGCATTGACAAATTCGGTGGCCTTGATCACCGCGCTGGCCTGACAGGCTGCGGCTTCAGCGATCGACTGCAGGTAGCGGCGAGCCGGAAAGACGCTGTCAAAGCCAATTCCACGGTCGTAGGGGTCGACGCTGAGCGGGGTGGAGCTGCACAGCGCGCGGGCAGTGCGCAGGGTCAGCGCGTTGTTGGCCAGGCGCGGCTTGCGGCCAGCCGTCCAGGCGGGCAGGCCGTAATCTTCGATCATGACCACGTCTTGTATCCTGGCCAGGGCGGGCAGGTCGATGGCGTAGGTGATGTAGCTGGGGCGCATGACCGCGTCGAAATCGTTGACGCTGATCACGACGTCGGGCTTGATCGCGCGCGCTACGGCAGCCAGCTCGGCCAGCTGCGCGGCGACGCGCTCGGCGCGCCAGCGCAGGTAGCGCTCGCCCTGCGCTTCGCCTGGGTCGATCTGGCGCGGGATCTCGGCATGCTGGTCTGCCTGGTAGCGTTCGCGGCAGCGCGGGCAATAGCAGCCGGCCGGGCCGAGCCAGCTGCCCAGGAAGTGCATGGGCTGGGCGGCATGCCAGGGATTGTCGAAGAAAATGCCATCCGCGCCGCTTTCCAGGGCGCGCGCCACCAGCCCGGCCAGATGCTCAAACCATTCAGGCGACTCCCAGCAGGTCATGTAGCGGCCGGTGTAATAGTGGATCATGCGCCCATGCGGGTCGCGGGCGTACCAGTCTTTGAAGGCAAAAGATTCGGCAAAAACACGGTTGGAACTTTGGATGTAGGCGAAGACGCGCGCGCCAAAGGCATGATAGACCACCGCGGCCTGTTGAAACGAAGTCCAGTCTTCGCGTTCCACCTCGGGCGGGAAGCCCCAATCGTACATCAGATAGACCCAGTTGCAGGCCGTCTCTTTGACGATCGCGGCCGCGCCCGATGAGGCATGGGCGGCCAGGTGGACCGCTTCGTCGACGGGGGCATGCATGAACTTGAGCCGGTTCATGCGCACCGTACCCGGCCCAGCCCAAAGATAGGCCGGGAAATGCCGGCCGGGCAGGAGAGAGGCGCGCGGGTCTTCGGGCTGGCTCATTGCCGGTAGGGTTCCACGGCCTTGAGCAGCGCTTCGGCCTGGTCCAGGCTGCGCTCGCGGTACTCGAGCAGGATGAAGGTGCCCTGCGGGCCAACCGCGTCCAACAGCGGGATGACCTCCTCATCTTGCACGCCGACGGCCTGGATGCCCTTGCCGCCCCGTTTGATGCGCCGGTAAAGATCGTACCACTCGGGCGAGCCGCCGCCGGGACGCCCGGCCTGCGGCGTCCACTCAATTGCATTGAGCCCTTCGATTTCCAGCAGGGCGTCAACGTGCTGCAGGCAGGTGGTGCCGTCGAGGTGGTAGAGTGAGTAGTCCAGCCAGCGCACCTGTTCGGCCAGGGATGGCTGGACGAAGCGCCGGAACATTTTGGCCGAAAAAGTGGCCGAAATATCACATTGCAGTTTGGCGGTTTTACCCGGCCCCCAAATTTGGAAGGCGGCGAAGGCGTTGCCACCCTGATCATCCTTAACGCGCTGGTAAAACAGGTCAAAGGCCTGGAAGTAAGCCTGGTTGATCTCGGCCAGTTTTTCACTGACCCAGCCAGGCCGTTCGACCAGGTCGAACAGCAGCTGCTCGTCGCCGCGCAGCGAAGCGAGGGTGTCCATGTTCTCGATCATGTCGGGCAGGCCAACCAGGTAGCGGCCTTGCGCGCGGCGCAAGCCTTCATCGACCAGGGCCAGGTGCGCGTCCAGCCAGCGGTTGTCCACGGCGGAAAAGCGGATGGGGCCGTACGTATCCGGGTTGTCGATGCAGGGCCAGTACCAGACCGTGTCGTCGGCAAATTCGGGGCGCGCGCCGAGGAAGGTGCTGAGCGTGCCCGGGCCGATCAGCGTGTCGAAATAGGGGAAAGCCTCGGCAAGAAAATGCAGCCTGGAAAGCTGATATTCGGCCTCGGAGCAGCGGTAGACCGGGTCGAGCCAGGCCGCGGCCGGGCTGGCGGGACGCTCGGGCCGCGGCAGTCGCTCACGCGGCGCGGGGTTCGAAGCAACCAGGTTCAAGGCCATGCCCTCGTTCTTCCACCAGCGCAGCAGGTTTTGCTGGGCTTGCGGCCAATCGGGCTTCCAGGCCAGGCTCATTCGGTTTTTTTCTCTTTCTCGCGCCAGTGCAGGGAGACTGAGAAACTGGCATCCGGCCCGCCGCGCGAAACCATGAAACCGCCGGCCTCAGACGAGGCCTTGAGGCCGAAGGAGATGTCGATGTCGCTGGGTTCTTCGCTGAAGCCTTCGCGGAACTTCTTCATCATCACCGCGGCCATCTTACGCAGACTATCGATTTGACCTTCAAAGGAAAGCGCATTTTTCTCGGCATCGTCTTCGCCGGTTTTACTGGAAGGAATCAGGCCGGGGGAAGATTTGGGCGGTTCGGCCGCTTCCACGCAGATGGTCGTGCCGTCTTCCAGTTCGAATTTCAAGAATGCCATAAGAGCTCCTCAGGATAGATGGGGTATCGATAACGTTGGTTAATTGTAAAGCTGAATTGCCAGCCCGGCGCGGTCGGTTTGGAAAAAAAGCTATTATTTCGTATTATCTCAATAAATGGGGATCTTGGTGTGAAAATTTGGCGCGAAGCACCATATTTTCACACCACACCCCTATTTTTGGGAAGATACGTTATTTCAACAGGGCTGCATTTCGGCCAGGGTCGTTTCGGCCCATTTACGGATCAGCTCGCGGTAGCTGGCGGCGTCTTTAAAATGCGCGGCGACATCGCTGATGTGGATCGACCAGTCGATGGCAGGCGGGGGCGGATCGGCCGGGCCGCGCAGCACGTGCCAGGAGCGGCGCGCCTGTTGGGCATCCGGCGCGCTTTGGCGGCGGATCTGACTGACCGGCAGACCTGTATGCAGGTGTTCGCGCAGACGTTCGGCGATCCAATGCAGCGCGGCGGCGGAGTAACGCCCGTGCTGGATCATGTAGCAGGCGACGGTGAGCATGTGCACCTCACCGTAGGCCGGTTCGCTGAATTCAAGCGTCAGGAACGACTCGAAAATTTCCTGGCAGTTGGAGTCTGGACCGAGCAAGCCGCCGCATTCGGGACAGGTGGGCTGCATGTCAGGGGCGGCGGGCGGAGAGGGCCAGGAATCCAGCCGGGGAGACGGCCGTCTCTGAGCCGAGGGAAGGGTAGAAGCGCAGCTGATCGAAGCCGGTCTGGGCAAGCAGCTCGCCGATCTCTTCTTGCGTATAGCCGTGATAGCTGGCGGCGTGGCGCGTGACCTCTGCGCTGGCCGAGTCGACGACGTAATAACGCGTGGTGGCAGTCTGGATGGCAGCGTCCCAGAAATTTTCTTCCAGCAGCAGATGCGGGCGCTCTGAAAACAGGCCAGCGGGCTGGGCCGACCAGGCGGCCGCGCTGCGCCCGATGCGCTCGATGCTGTCCAGGTCGCTGTACTCGAGCAGGGCGACGCCGCCTGGCCGCAGGGCCGCGTGCATGGCGCGCAAAATCTGGCGAGCGTCTTGCGCTTTGAAGACGTTGAATTCGCCATAGATCAACATCGCCAGGTCATATCCGCTTTCGATCTGCGCCGTGCGCAGGTCGGCGAGTTGGTAGCGGCAGGAAAGGCCTTCGCGCTTGGCCGTCTCACGGGCATAGCGGATCGAGGCCGGGGAGAAATCGACGCCGGTGCAGTCGCAGCCCAGGCGGGCAAGCCGGCTGGCATAGAAGCCAGGGCCGCAACCCAGGTCGAGGACGCGCGCCGGGCGGCCGCCCAACAAGGCGCGGTAGATCCAGTCCACATGCTGATCGATCAGGTGGCTGCGCCGGCTGGCGGCGTCATGTTCCTGGGAAAGATGCTCTTGCAGCATGCGTTCCGAAAACCCAGGTTCGTTCCAGGGGATATTGTCGCCTTCGCTCCAGGGAGCCGGGCGTTCGCGCTGTGTCAGATCATGCAGGTTCATGGAATCGATTAAACCACAAAACGATATAATCACAAGATATGCTCAACTGGCGCGCCTGGCTCAAAAGATTAGATGTGTTTTTGTTCCTGCTGTCCCCGCTGGCGATCCTGTGCGTGGTGGTGGCGGTGATCGTGCTGGCTGACCGCTATGCGACACACCGCGGCGACGTGCTGGCGTTTGAGCGCGAGGGTGCGCCGGTTTCCGCTGCGGTCTTCCGTATAGAGCCGGAAGACGGCCTGGTGATTGTGGCGTATCCCGAAGGCGGTGAGACGCGTTATGGCTTGATGTACACGCACTACTATCCGCAGGCACTCACTGTTTTAAACGAGGGACAGCGCCTGACCGTGCGCGCGCTGCCAGCTGGGCAGGGCGACCGGGTGGTGTGGGAGGAGCGATTTGGACAGTTTGCCGGGTATTGGGGCTACGCCACCGCGCCGCTGGGGATGCTGGTTTGCGCCTGGGCCGTGGTGATTCTGCACCCTGAGTTTCTGTATCTCGGCTATGCGGATTTTAACCCGGGAAAACTATGACGCTTGAGGCGTTTTTGTTGTTCTTGGCCGGGGCCGTGCTGGAGTCTGGTCTGCTGTGGAGCCAGGCGCAGCGCGGCGGTTTTTCGCGCCTGGCGGCTGGGCTGCGAGGGGCAGGGCGGGTGCGGTGGCTGGCGCTGTTCGGAGGGCTGGCCGCCGGTTGGGCGGCGCTTGTGCTGGCGGCGCGCCTGTTGGGCTGGTCATCGGTGGTGGTCAGCCTGTCGGATGACTGGGTGCAGGCGATTTTTGTCGGATTGGGATTGTTTTTGCTGGCCGCAGGGGTATTAGGTGACGCGCTGCTGCCGCGCATCAACGAACGTTCTTTGTTAACCGCACAGGTGCTGGTCTTGCTGCTCAGCCTGTCGCAATTGCCGCCCAGGCTTTGGTTCAGCCGGGCCTGGCCAGCCGCAGTTCCGCTGCTGTTTTCGCTTGGGCTGTTGTTTTCGCGCCGCGCGCCGTCTGCTGCTGTGCGGGCAGCCGCCTACCTGGGTTACTTGCTTTCGTTGCTCTATCTGACTTACCAGACCGCTGACATGGGCTTGTTTTCCGCGGCGCAGATCAGCGGGATGCAGGGATTTGCGTTCGGAAGTCTGTTTATTTTTCTGGGATTGCACTGCCTGTTTGCGCTGCGCTTTGCCATGCTGGTCTCCTCGCTGCTGCTGCCGCGCAACCGCCCGGCAATCGGCAGGATCATGCCGCGCCTGTTTTCTGAAAAACAGGCTTCAGCGCGGCGTTTTGGCATTTTTAGCGCCGCGGCGGCCGGGCTGTTCTGGCTGAATGCTCAGTTCAATCTGATCTCCAGCGAAATGCTGGTCGGCCTGCTGGTGCTGCTCAGCGCGCAGGTTGACAATGCGGAATGAAAGCGGCCCTGCCAGGAATGATCTCACCAACAGGAGGGTTGCGTGTGCATGGTGGACGGAGCGGCCATTGCACAGGCAATTTTCCGCTTCGCTTGAGAAGCTTGACAATGTCATATATCAAAAGCCCACCCCCTGCCCCCTCCCGAAGCGGGAGGGGAAAAGAGGTTTTTGGAGATGAATTGTGGCACTTTGTGCCACAATTCATCTCCAAACCTCCGTATACCCCCTTCCTTGGAAGGGGGTAGGGGGAATGGTGAAATGTGACATAGTCAAATTGGATACCCTGACATAAAGTTTTTACGGAAAATTTGGTGTTTTTGCTGGAAAGATGAGTAGAATGAGGATTAGGCGCATGGCGCAAGGATGAGTTAATAATTGAGGACATGCGCAGAGGGGCAGGATGCGGATCATTTTCTGTTAAGGAATACCTGTGGATCAAAGAGTTCGGATGAGATGGTTGGCCCTGGGATTACAGGTCGCGGTAGTCGCCACGCTGTATTATGGAACCGCACGGATGGGCTTTATGATCGCGCTGCCGCCGGGGAATGTGACCGCGCTCTGGCCGCCTTCGGGGATCGCGCTCGCGGCGATCTACACCCTGGGGGCCCCGATGGCAGTGGGGGTTTGGATCGGATCGTTTTTGGTGAACCTGGGCAGCGTGAGCGGCGCAAGCGCGCTGCCAGTTGCGGCCGCAATCGCGACCGGTTCTTCTGTGCAGGCGCTGCTGGCGGTTTTTTTGCTGCGCCGTTTCATCGATGAGTTTCCCCCGGCGACCATCCGCGATTCGATCCTCTCGATTGGATTGATCGGCTCAGCAACGCTGCTGGCTCCCCTTATTGGGCCGGCCAGCCTGTGCCTGGCCGGGCTGGCAGCCTGGGAAAACCTGCCGACCTTGTTCATCACCTGGTGGCTGGGGGATTTCACCGGAATTCTGGTGTTCGCGCCGGTGTTGATTTTGGGCCTGCTGCGCTGGCGTATGCATAAGACGCGCGAAGGTTTGCTTTGGCCAATGACCGCCCTGATTGTTGGCCTGGCCTTTTTTGTTTTTATCGTGCTGTTTAACACGCAGCAGCAGTCGCGGCTTAAAGATTTTAAAACGAACACCGATGAAATCACCCAGCTGCTGCAGAATGCCGTCGATCAGGAAATGCATTCGATAACGGCTATTCGCGCCTACTTGAATAACACCGACACGCTCAACGCGCAAAATTTTTCCTCATTTTCACGGCCCCTGTTTTTGCAGTCGAACGCGGTTTCCGGTTATGAATGGGCGCCGCTGGTTAGACAGGCCGACCGCGCGGCTTTTGAGCAGGCGGTGCGAACAGGCGGGCATCCAGAATTTCAAATCTATGAACGCGATGCGTTTGGCAACCAGGTTGCGGCCGGCGTGCGCGACGCGTATTTTCCCGTGACCTGGATCGAACCTTTCGCGTCCAACCAGGTTGCCCTGGGTTATGATCTTGGCTCGAGCCCTGAGCGCATGGAAGCGATTGCGCAGGCACGCGACAGCGGCGATCACGCGGTGACCGTTCCGGTTCATTTGTTTCAAGAAGCCGACCATCGCTACAGCGTCTTGATGATGCTGGCGGTCTACCGCCAGGATGCGCCGACGATGTCATTGGCTGACCGGCGCGCAAATTTCTTGGGGGTGGCGCTTGGCCTGGTGCGGGTCGACCACTTGATCGCGGGTTCACTGCAGTATATTACTCGCCGCGATATCGAACTCTATTTGTATGACGTGACTTATCCAGACAAGCCACTATTTATGGGGTTTTCGCCATCGATTTCAGGCCCGCAGAGCTTACCCGCCGCTGGCCCGTCCGCTCTGGCGGATTTGCAAAAAGGGGAGTATCAAATCAATTCAATCCAGGTTGGCGGGAGGAAATGGGCTGTCCTGGCCCGGCCCGGGCCAGCCTATAATCCTGGTCATAACGCCTGGATCCCCTGGCTGACTCTGGCGATCGGCCTGTCGGCATCGACAGCCTTCCTGGTCTCAATGAGCCAGCGCCGGCGCATGGAAAATGCCCTGGCGCGTTCTGAATCAGGCTACCGCCTGATTGCCGAGAACATTAATGATGTGATCTGGCTGTTTGACCTGAAGCAGGATCAATTTGTTTATATCAGCCCATCGGTGGAGAAGTTGTCAGGTTTCATGCCCCACGAGATGTTGGGCAAGTCAATCTTGGACGTTCTTTTGCCCGAATCGATTGATTATGTGAACGAAGTTCTGCCCAAACGGCTGGCAGCTTACATGGAACGCCAGGAAAACCCGCCCTATGTCGACGAGCTGCGCCAGGTTCATAAGAATGGCTCCGTGGTCCAGGTTGAGGTCCGCAGCAGCTTTATCACCGCTGAGAACGGGCAAGTGCAGCTGTTGGGCGTTTCTCGCGACATCACCGAGCGCAAGCAAGCGATGCTGCTGCAGGAGACCGTCTACCGGATCGCGGAAGCGGCGCAGTCGGCGATTTCACTGGAAGAGCTTTACCGGGAGATCCATCGCCAAATATCAGCGATCATGTACGCTGAAAATTTCTATATCGCGCTGACTGAAGAGGACAGCGGGCTGCTGCGGTTTGGGTATGCTGTCGACACGGTCAACCCGCCTTCTTATGAACCGTTCAAACCCGGCAAAGGGCTGACCGAATATGTGATCCGGACCGGGCGGTCGCTGCTGTGCCTCGAAGAGGATTTCGCGGGTTATATGGAGCTTGGGATTTATGAGCGCAGCGGGGCGGCCTGCAAGGTCTGGCTGGGCGCCCCGCTGATTACGCACAGCAAGGCGATCGGAGCAGTCGCGATCCTTAATTATGTCGATGGCGACGTGTTTAGCGAGCGCGAGCAGCATATTTTGGAGTTTGTTTCCTCGCAGATCGCCACCGCGATTGAACGGAAGCAGGCCAGCGAGCAGCTGCAAAAAAGCCGCACCAGCCTGGAAGTTGCACAATCGATCGCGCGCCTGGGCAGCTGGGAATTGGACCCGCGCTCTGGCCGCGGCTTGATGTGGTCTAAAGAGATGTTCGATCTGTTTCACGTTGATGCGGGCCGTGGAGTCCCTGTGCTGGATCAATTCATGGAACTGGTCCATCCGGACGACCGGCAGAGCTTGCTGCAATGCCAACAGCGCGCCATCGAAGGCGGTGAGTTGGTCAGTTACGAATACCGCGCCATTCTGCCGACCGGAGAGATGCGCTATTTCCGCGCCAATATGCAGGCATTGTTGGATGAGCAGCGGCAGCTGTTGTATATGTCTGGGACGGCCTTGGATATCACCGAAAGCCGCGCGATGCAGGCGCAAATTCAGGAGCGAGTGAAGGAACTGACCTGTCTGTTCAGCGTCAGCCGCCTGTTGGAAAACCGCAGCCAGGAAATTGAAGTGGTGTGCGCCGAGATTGTAGACGCGCTGGCGCCGGCCATGCAGATTCCCGAGCTGGCCGCGCCATTGATTCAGCTGGACGGAAAGACATATACGGCACGGACCGGCCAGGTCTGTGCGAACAGCGGACCAGCCGCCAGGATCGAGGTGCGCGGGGAGGAGCGCGGATCGGTTTGCTTGAACCTTTTGGCGCAAAGTTACACGTTGATTCCCGAAGAGCAAGACTTGATCGACAATGTGGCGCGCATGTTGGGCTTGTGGCTCGATCAGCGCGAGGCAGAAGCTGCCGCGCAGGCGGCCCGGCGCGCGCTGGAAGAGCTGAACCGTGACCTGGAGCGGCGCGTCGATGAACGGACAGCCGAAGTGCGCCGGTCCGAAGCGACTTACCGCGCGCTTTTTGAGAATTCGAACGATGGGATTCTCCTGATGGCGCCTGACGGCAGTTACGTGTCCGCCAACCAGCGCGCCTTGGATTTCCTGGGGTATACGCAAGAAGAGTTCAGTGCGTTATCCAGAACCCAATCCAATCCGGCAGCCGCGCCTGAGCAGCGCGCTGACGCCGATCAGCGCTTCGCGGCGGTGCTGCGCGGAGAGATTGTGCCGCTGTACGAGCGCACGTTTATTGGCAAGGATGGCCGTAAGGGGATTGGGGAGATCAATCTTTCGGCGGTGCGCGACCCAAGCGGAAATGTGATCCTGGTGCAAAGTGTGGTGCGCGACATTGCCGAGCGGAAAAAGGCAGAGATGATCCTGCGCGAAAACCAGGAGAAGCTCAGCGCGGCCAACGCCGCTCTGGAAAAGGCGGCGCGCATGAAAGATGAATTCCTGGCAAGCATGAGCCATGAACTGCGCACCCCGCTGACCGGCATCCTTGGACTGGCGGAAGCAATGCAGCTCGAAGTTTATGGATCATTGGAAGAGAAACAGAAAAAGGCGCTGGCGAATATCGAAAAGAGCGGGCGCCACCTGCTGGAACTGATCAACGATATTTTGGATCTATCCAAGATTGAAGCAGGCAAGCTGGATATGCAATTTGACAGCTGCTCGCTGGCGGAGATCTGCCAGGCGGCTTTGCAGCTGACCAGGGGCATGGCCAGCCAGAAAAAAGTCCAGCTGTCGTTTTCCATGCAGCCAACTGACATTATCTTGCGCGCCGACGGGCGGCGCGTGAAACAAATGCTGGTTAATCTGTTGAGCAATGCCGTGAAGTTTTCGCCTGAGGGCAGTCCGGCCGGGCTTGAGGTCACGGGGGATGAGGAAAGGAAAGCGGTTCGCCTGTGCGTCTGGGACCGTGGAATCGGGATCAAGCCAGAGGACATGGATAAACTGTTTAAGCCGTTTACCCAGATCGACAGCCGGCTGGCGCGCGAGCACGCGGGAACCGGGCTGGGACTGTCGCTGGTGTATCGCATGGCGGAACTTCACGGCGGGAGCGTGCAGCTCGAAAGTGTGTTCGGAGAGGGAACGCGCGTCACCCTCTGGCTGCCCTGGATCAGCGCCGCAGCCCGCGCTTCGCAGGCGCGTGAGAGTGAGCCCGCTGTAGCTTTGGCGCACACGCTGACCGTCGAAGACAATCCGCTGGACGCGGAAAGCGGAACCCGTTATCTAAAAGAACTTGGCATCAATAATTACATGCATCCGACCCTGGAAGGCGCATTCCGGAAAGTGCTCGAGCTGCGGCCAGGCGCGATCCTGCTCGACTTGAACTTGCAGGATGGGGATGGTCTGAGCCTGCTGGCAGAGCTCAAGGCAGATGGGAGAACACGCGATATCCCCGTGATTATCGTGTCGGTTGAAGAGCGTTACTCGGATGCGTTTCGATCAGGCGCGGCTGGTTACCTGGTCAAGCCTTGCACAAAAGAGGACCTGGCGAAGGAATTGGCCAAGGTGACCCGCCAGGCTTCGAAAGAGGATCCGGTGATGGTGATTGCGCCGCGCACCAGCACGCCGCTGGTGATGCTTGCAGACGACAATGAAGCCATCCTGGGGCTGCTCTCCGACTTTTTGAGGTCACAG
>Ga0172369_10006316_pt1 | contig 14152 bp, 13 predicted proteins | sample LakKiv25m_FD_114539 | JGI IMG/M metagenome (GOLD analysis project Ga0172369, IMG submission 114539) | Freshwater microbial communities from Kabuno Bay, South-Kivu, Congo - kab_022012_11.25m | ecosystem: Environmental > Aquatic > Freshwater > Lake | place: Democratic Republic of the Congo...
AAACTTCACACTTGTTGTGCTGTCGTTCAGATAAATTTGTATTATTGCACTTTTTCAACAGCTTACAACAAGTGTGCGCTGCATGATGCTCATGCAGGGCACACACGAGCCGTCAACCGTAAAACGGGATAATTCCGTCAGCAAACTTATTCCCAACCTGGAAAAGATTTAGGATAGAGCTAAATTTCACCAGGCAAAACCCGCAATACGGCTGCCGTCAAGGCGTTGGCCTCAAATGGTATGAAAAATAAAAGGTTGCATTAAGTCTTCGGAAATGATTATCTTTGCTTTAATATGAATAGGTAATGATAGAGAAGATAGAATCGGAAAATGTTGAAAAGTTTGTAAATCATTGGATTGAAAGCTCTGATAGAGATTTTAATACAATGAACAACCTTTATAATTCAAGAGATTATAGTTGGTCTTTGTTTATTGGCCACCTGGTTCTGGAGAAACTATTTAAAGCGTTGTTTATCAAAACAAAACATCAACATCCAATACCAATTCATGACTTAACAAGGCTTGCTGATAAATGCGGAATAGATTGTTCTGAAGAGGTTTATAATTTTCTTGATACGATTACTACCTTTAATATTAATGCAAGATATGAGGACGTTAAACAAGCTTTTTATTTGAAATGCACCGATCAGTTTACTTCAGAATGGATTAAGCACATATCAGAATTGAGACAATGGATAAAGTCACAGCTTTAAATATTGTAACCGATTATCTAAAAGCGATTCCGCGAGATAAATATGATTTATTAAAAGCATATTTGTTTGGCTCTTATGCTAGGAATAATCAAAATGAAGATAGCGATATTGATATTGCCTTAGTTATCAAGGATCTATCAGATCCTTATCATGCCCAAATTGAACTTATGAAACTGCGGAGAAAATTTGACCTTCGCATTGAACCACATCCTTTTCGAGAGAGTGATTTTTCCTCACAGAATCCAATTGCTTTTGAAATTTTAAAGTACGGGCAAGAATTAGCGGTTAAATAACCAAGTGAGGCCAATCGAGTAACCCGCCCATCCAGCATAAGCTGACCGGGTGAGGGTCTCACACCACAGATCGTACGGGCCTCGTAATCAGCGGTTCATTAAACTGTGGGGAAATTTTCATGTAAAGATCGAGAGTGGATTGATAACCCCTCTTCATCAACCTTTTCAGCGTGATCGTTGTGACCAGAATAGGGCTTTGGGCTGTTGCCCATCCTCCCATTCGTGTCCGGCTCCATGATCTGGCTTGTATCGGTTTGATTCCAAATCGGATAAGGCTTTTCCTTCTCCGTTCCGGTTTATTATTCGCAACATGTTCATTTCTATTGGTGCTCATGAGCTCGCTTCGACCGGTTCTGTTCGTCAGTACCGGATTTTGCAGTCCCACTTCCTTCACTGCTGCCGTTACCGGCAACCAGCTTGCCACTTGTTAGCTGTTCGGGAACTTAACCCGCCCGTAAGGGACTTTCACCCTCCGGAAAGTCACACACTTGTTATGGGCCGTCAGAAAAATTTGTATTTTTGAACTTTTTCAACAGCTTACAACAAGTTAGCGGCAACTTAAAGGCCGAACTTTAAATTAACAGTAATGACAATTAACTCAATAAAAATAGTCTTACTAATTTTTGTATCAAGTAACTTCCTTTCTTGCAATGGACAAGTGAAATCTGAACACAAACAGACAGAAACAAAAACGCTCGAAATCGGCGAGACAGCTTCTGAATTTGATAATCAAATTTGGAAAATATTTCAAGACTCAAAAGGAAAATATTGGTTTGGTAGTAACGGAAAAGGTATCTATTATTTAGACGGAAACAAGTTGAAACTTTTTACAACAATAGACGGATTAGTGAACAATACAATACGTGGTATTCAAGAAGATATTAACGGAAATATATACATTGAAACACCCGAAGGTATTAGCAAATTTGACGGAAAGCAATTCACTACTTTAAAGGCAATAAAATCGTCTTATAACCAATGGAAACTGAATCCTACTGACTTGTGGTTTGGTTATAATGCAAACGATTTAGATCGTTATGATGGAGATTCTCTTTTTGAATTAAAATTACCACGAAAAGACTTAAAAAAAGCCTTTGAAATAGAAACAGAAGGAGTTCCTTTTAAAGGATCCAACAATACCCCTTATGCCGTTTTCGGAGTTAACAAAGACAAAGGTGGTAATATTTGGTTTGGAACTGCTACCGCTGGTTCTTTTCGATACGATGGCAATTCATTTTTATGGTTTGGAGAAAAGGAACGTTCAACTCTTCCAGACGGACGAGTTCCTGGTGTTCGTTCAATGATTCAAGATAAGAACGGTTATTTTTGGTTAAGTAATTTTTAAAGTAAATACAAAATTAACCCAGCCCTACCCAATGGATATGAAAAGCTAAAAGCAGTTGATTTACCCACAGAGATTACCAAAAATAAAATACTTTATTTCAACGCTGGAATAGCAGCTGAAGATGGTAATTTATGGATGACTACTTATGGCGGTGGCGTTTGGAAATATGACGGGAAAACGCTCACAAACCTTGAAGTAAAAAAGGGTACAGAAAATGTCTTGCTAATATCGATCTACCAAGACAATAACGGAACAATTTGGCTTGGAACTGACAATGACGGAGTTTACAAACAAAATGGAGATAATTTTGAAAAGTATGTACTAAAAAGATAATAAACAGCCACTAATAAATAGGACTCCATGTGGCACGTAGTGCCCAGCATGAAGTCCGCGTTGAATAAAATCCATTGGTGCAGATTTTCTATGCACTTTACACCAGAAGTTTCAGTTTAATGGCATCCGGATTGGTTTGTATTCGAGGACGTATTATCAATTCAAGGATTCCAGACTTATTCTCTTATCATTGACGAGATAAAGCAAATTTCCCGGTAAGCGTATTTTGGTTTGGTTTCAACAATCTGCATTAAAAACCATCTGAAATTATCACCGTCTCGATACGGATTTTGTTTTTAAACCAAAACCCACATTTAGCGTGGGTTTTGCTTTTGCTTTGTGCCCGGAACAGGACTCGAACCTGCACAACCGTAAGGATACTAGTCCCTGAAACTAGCGCGTCTACCAATTCCGCCATCCGGGCGAAGGGGGTGTGAGTTTGGGTGTGGGTGTGGGTGTATTCAGGGGGTGCAAAAGTAAGAACTTCTTTGCAATAATTCTTACATTTGTAAAGAAAAAACATTAATCCAAAGACAATGATGAAAAAAATTATATTTATCCTGTTGGTTGTCATTACTTTTTGGCATCCGTGTCAGGCCCAGGACGAACCTGCACAGAAAGGTGCATTTTCCTGTCACCTCAAAAAGACTTCGGCCGGATTTGTCCCATACTTGCCCGATAATTCCTCCTATAGTGTACCGCATGCCTATGATGTCCTTAAATATACCCTGAACCTCAACCTGTATCAATGCTACATTTCTCCCTATCCTAAAAATTTTATTGCCTCCAATATTATCCGGTTCAGGGTTGATTCTACCTTATCATTCATCAAACTGAATGCAGTGAACTCCTCCCTGATCATTGATTCGGTACGAATGGCCGGAATCTCATATACCCATTCCGCTAACATTCTGACGATTACACTTGACCGTACCTACGTCCCCGGGGAAATTGCCGAGGTAAAAATATACTATCATCATCAAAATGTCGCTGACGGAGCAATTTATGCAACCGGAGGATTTTTGTTCACCGATTGCGAACCGGAAGGCGCCCGCAAATGGTTCCCTTGTTGGGACAAACCATCCGATAAAGCGCTCCTTGATTTGACTGCAAAGGTTCCTTCAACCTGTAAATTCGCTTCCAACGGCAAACTGATGGATTCAGTTTTTTCAGCAGACACGCTCATTTATCACTGGGAAAGCATCCATAATGTAGCCACATACCTGGTTGTAATGACATCCAAAATCAATTACAACCTCGACATCGTTTACTGGCATAAACTTTCAAACCCAAACGACAGCGTTCCGATGCGTTTTTATTTCAATGCCTTGGAAAATGTGACTGCTTCAAAAGCGATCATCATACCCATGACAGACTGGTTCTCGCAGCATTATTGCGAACACCCGTTTCAAAAGAACGGATTTGCCGCCCTGAACAGCCAGTTCGCATGGGGTGGTATGGAAAATCAGACCCTTACTAGTATCTGCCCTAACTGCTGGAGCGAATGGCTTCTGGCGCATGAATTCGCCCATCAGTGGTTCGGTGATATGATCACCTGTGATACCTGGGCCGACATATGGCTGAATGAAGGATTTGCCACCTGGAGCGAAAATTTCTGGTGGGAGCGAACCGGAGGCTATACCGCTTATAAGAATCAGATCAACAGCGATGCCAATAGTTATCTGGGGAGTAACCCGGGATGGGCAATTTCAGAACCTTCCTGGGCAGTGACCACCCCGGGAGCAGGTACGCTGTTTAATTACGCGATCACTTACGCTAAAGGCGCCTGTGTGTTGCACCTGCTCAGGTACACTATTGGCGATTCGTTGTTTTTCGCCTCCCTTCAGGCCTATGCCAACGATACCAATCTCCGTTTTCATTCTGCTTCTATCGCCGATTTCAACGACAAGGTCAACCTGGTTACAGGTCTGGATTATGACTGGTTTTTCAACCAATGGATCTTTGCCCCGAATCACCCGGTATATGCAAATAAATACTGTTTTGAAAACCTTGGAAGCGGCAACTGGGATGTTCGTTTTTTAGTCAGCCAGACCCAGACCAACGCCCCGTTTTTTCAAATGCCCATTATCCTTAAGATCCATTTCCTCGATAACTCCGACAGCCTGATCAGGGTGATGAACACCCACAACAACGAGGAGTTTGTCTGGACTTTTGCAAAACAACCCACCACTTTTACTTTTGATCCGGGCAATGAAATCGTTTTAAAGCAGGCTACACTGACACAAGGGGTTTTTTATACCAAAACCTGGACAGGAAGCATCAGTGACGACTGGAACCTGAGCGGAAACTGGAATCCTGCAGGTGTTCCGGTCAACGAGAGTGTCAGGATCCCTGTCAGCGCCATCCGGATGCCGGTCGTAAGAGATGTTGGCATGTCTTGCGGATCAATGCTGATCGAAGATGGTGCCTCTGTTTCAGTCACATCAGGATTTAACCTTTCAGTCCTTGGAACGGTGATCAGGCAATAAAAACGCCGTAAATCAATCGTTCACGGCGCTTTTTGTTGTTTAATGGTGCCCAGGACAAGACTCGAACTTGCACATCCTAAGGACACTACCCCCTCAAAGTAGCGTGTCTACCAATTTCACCACCTGGGCGAAGTGGGTGTGGGTTTGGGTGTGGTTGTGAGGGTTTTTAGGGTTGCAAAGGTACATACTTTTATGATGTTTACAAGAAAATTTGAATTACAGCAAGGAAATGAAGAATGCCACACCGAGGCCGATGATAACGGTGACAAATTTCTGAAGGTTATACTGGTGGTTCTCCTCAGTTTCAAAAAGTATCGAAGTAGAAACATGCAGGAAAATACCTATCACAACTGCAAGGATATAATTAAAATAAAGTTCCAGCGACAGGTTCAGGGATCTGTCAAGCAGATTGCTGAAGATTGAACCCAATGGTGTCATCAACGCAAAGATCAACAGGTAAATAAACGCTTTGGTTTTTGAACATCCGTAATGAAGATAAAGACTCATCAGTGTAAGCGAGATCGGGATGTTGTGGACTACAATTCCCAAAACGAGCGTGTGCTGCAATTTCATATCAAAGCCCTGAACGATCGGCATCCCTTCAAGGAATGAATGAATGCAGATTCCGATGAGCAACAAAAAAGGAGTTACCTGCTCATTTTCAGTATGCGAATGTTTGTGTCCGTGCTCAGCGCCTTCGGTGATCAGTTCAAGGAAGAGTTGGAGTAAAAATCCCAGGAGAACGAATAAACCGGTAAACAAGGCTGGTTTTGCAAATACCTCCGGAATGAGTTTCAAAAAAGTTATACCGATCAGGAACGCACCGCTGAAGGCCAGCAACAACTTTAACACCCGCTGGTCATCGGTCTTTAAGAAAAAGATCAGTGAACCGCTGCCCAACACCGTGATGATAAGTACAAGGTATACCAGGATATTCATTTCAGATCAGGTAACAAGTTAAATCAACATATATTTTTCAAAGTGTAAACTGAAAACTGCAAAGTGCAGAGAACCAAATCGTAAATCGTAAATCGTCCATTCGTAAATTATTACTGCACTTCAATCACCCTGAAGGCCGTGCTCACAGGCACTCCCTTGAAATTTTCAATGAACCGCTCAGAAACCTGTGAAAGGCACCCGGTATCAATGGGTAATCCCATGCTTATCAGATCATTGACCACCTTCACATAAAATTTCTCACTCAGCACGATCCTGTTTTCCACACTCTTGCTCATCAGCCGTGCCGTGAGGTCAATATCGCTTCCGTAATAATCATCGGCACCTTCGAAAAACGTGATGTTATGTGCCTCGGTACAATAATGGATCGCCACCTTACAGTTTAGGTAAAGATCCTGGTCAGGGTGATTTTTAATCAGGAATAGCGCTGCATAAATATCTTCAAGCAAGGCAAAACAGGTGTTGTTTGACGATTTCTTTTGTAAAACCTCCTCCGGGATGAAAAGCATCATTTCATCCCCGATGCCCTTGACAACATGGTATTGAAAATGGTTGGCATACAGAAGGTTATTGAAAGTATTGTTAAGCTTCCTTCCCCAGTCTTTAAGTCCTCCCTGATATTTAATATCAGTTGACTTGTTGATATCCATAAAGAAACATATGCCCGGGCACCGCGGAACCTGTTCCAGATCCCGCAACATGTCTTCAGAATTCGGATCTGTATAATGAATATAATAAGCCATCAGATCAGCTTTAAGGCGTCCTCCCTGGATGGATGAATCTCGAATATGCTCGTGAATCCCGATATTTCAAATATCTCGTGAATGTTCTCCTGTAATCCGCATAACACAAACCTCCCTTTCACCAGGGTAATTTTTTTTAAGGCCATCAGGAGAATTCGCAAGCCACTGCTGCTGATATAGTCCATGTTTAAACAGTCAACAAGGATTTTATCGTGATGGCTCTCAATCAGGTCCATCAACTTCTTCTCCAAAGCCATATAGTTCGTCGTATCCAGTCGGCCCGTGATGCCGATGATCACATATTGATCTGTTATCTGTTCTGTAAGTTCCATAGCATTGCTATTCTGATTTATGTTAAAAATTCTTTGTTAATATGACGACATTGTTATTTCCTGATCGCTGGTATTCAACATTTTTCATCATCTCTTTGACAAAATGGATGCCCAATCCCCCTACCTGGCGTTCATCGATCGTTTGCTCAAAAACATCCCCCATTTCCTGCTCGAGAAGGTTGAAAGGTTTCCCGTCATCTTCAAGGCGCAATTGAAGTGTATGATCGTCAAGGAGGTTAATCTCGACGGTTATGTAATGCGTTTCCTGATCATCGAATGCATAAAAAACAACATTTGTAAACAGTTCCTCCAGAACAAGCGTTATTTCCATGACTGCTTTTGAAGGAATTTTCCAGTCGCCGGACAATTCTTCGATCTTCCCGACAATTTTTTCAAGTTCGGTGACCTGATTCAACAGGGTCAGTCGGACAGTCTGGCCGGATTCAGGCGGCCGGTTCGCCGCATCCTTATATTGCAAAGCCAGTATTGTTATATCATCTGCCTGTTCCGCACCACTTGAAAACCGTTTAAGCTCGCCAATCAGTAATTCCGTAAGTGCTTTTGAATTTTTATTCGCCAGGGACGTGAGGGAGGCTGCCAGTTTAGCTTCTCCAAAGAAATCGTTCGCCTGATTTAATGCCTCGGTGATCCCATCCGTGGTCAGTACAATGATTTCACCGGGGATGAATTTGAATCTGCCTGACGTATATTCGGCTGTATCGAAAATGCCAAGGGGCAGTCCGTTACGGACTTTAAGTTGATGGATTTTCTCTGCGGTCCCAAGAATATAGGGATAATTATGCCCCGCGTTGCAAAATTCCATCTCCCCGGTCTTCAGGTCAACGATCCCGGCAAAAAAAGTAACGAACATCTGACTTGGATTATCATGGCATAACTCGCGGTTGATACTCTCCATGACCAGATTGATCGGAGTACCTGAAACCGTTTTTGCCCGGAGCAATGTACGGGTCACCATCATGAAAAGTGACGCCGGGACTCCTTTACCTGCAACGTCACCGATGGCAATACAGAGATGATCCGCATCAAGATAAAAGAAGTCATACAAGTCACCGCCAACTGCCTTTGCCGGATCGAGTGTCGCAAAAAGATCCCAGTTTTCCGGAGTCGAAAAGCCACGTGGGAGCATGCCCATTTGAATGTTGTGTGCTACCTTCAGTTCACTTTCTATCTTTTCTTTCGCCGTGGTTGTTTCCTCAAGGTTTTGGATATAGTTGCGCAATTCATCCTGCATGACTCCAAAGGCATTGGTCAGTTGAGCTACTTCGTCCCGCGATTTTCTGACGGGTAATGGGGCATTGAAATTACCCTGGCCGATTTTCCGCGTGGCCTCCACGAGCCGGACAATGGGACGGGTCATCCTTCTGGTTAATAGCACCGTGGTGACCAGTAAAATAAATATGCTGATCCCGAACATCCACGACATGATCTTTAAAAATGAATACATGTCTTCATATAATTCTTCCTCCGGAAAAATGATCCCGAACGACCAGCCTGTCTTGGCAACAGGAGCATAACTCAAAAAACTGGGGAATTTTTTAGCATCCAGGCCATCCATGCTTGTAAAACCCGAATTTCCGGCCATCATCTCCCTGATCGCCCGCTGTGTTGATTTACCACCCCCGGCTTTGGCCAGGTCAACAATGGTTTGGTCACCCGGCGTTGCTTTTGGCGAGGCAATTATTTTACCCTGCCCGGAAACCAGAATTCCGTACCCGGTCTTGAATATATTTACCTTCTTTACAATACGGGCAAAACCGGTCAGCGAAACATCCATTGTGAGGACCCCTGTGAATATCCGTTTACCATCCAGCTTCCTGTAGACCGGCGTTGAGAAGGTACACATCAATGTATCCCCGCCTCCCGCGTCAAAGTAGGGTTCAGTCCATACAGGTCTGTTGAGTAGTTTCGGAAGGCGGTACCAGTCCATTTTGAAATAATCATAAGAAGGTCCGCCCAGAATTCTGCTATGCAGGTTTCCAGTTCTTTCACAGGTATAAGGGGCATACCAGTAATTCTCCTCATCATGAAAATATGGTTCAAAGGCAAGGCAGGTGCCGAACACAACCGTATCGTGGCTCACAAAATCCCGTGCAATACGTAAGATTTCCGCGTAACTGATCGCGGGATTTTCCATGGCCTGAACGAGGATCTTCGGTACCAGTTCGATGGGTTGTATTACATTTTCAAACTGGGCGACAGTCTGGTCTGTCAGAATGGTCGCCTCCTTCTGGGCTTTGATGAATAATAAAGCCGCTGACGTTCCATATCCGACAACCAGGGGAAAAAACAGGATCATCAGGATGGCAATCAGAAAAAATAGGCTGTACCGGAATGCCAGCCCCCTAAGGAATGTCAATCGTGGAAAACGGAAATGCAAAACGATGGATTTTAATTTTTCACGGTAAAGGTAAAAAATTATCAATGATTAATTTGAAAATTGATATTTTTGACGCCACAACCATAAAACGACAAATCCATGAATAAGGACATCCAACAATTAAAACCTGAACGACTCTGGTACTATTTTCTCGAGATCTGTAAAATACCGCGTCCTTCAAAGAAAGAAGATAAAATTGCTGCCTTTATCTGCGAATTCGCTGTCAATCACAATCTTGAGTGCACCATGGATGAAGCCGGTAACGTGCTGATCAGAAAACCTGCTACTGCCGGAAACGGGAATCGACAAGGTGTGATCCTCCAAAGCCATCTTGACATGGTGTGTGAGAAGAATTCTGATACGGTGCATGATTTTGACGTTGATCCCATCGTACCCTGGATCGACGGGAACTGGATCAGGGCGAAGGGAACAACTCTTGGGGCAGACGACGGGATAGGAATTGCCGCTGTTTTGGCAATACTGGAAGCAACAGATATACCGCATGGTCCGCTGGAAGCCCTGTTTACAATGGATGAGGAAACCGGTCTTACCGGTGCATTTGCTTTAAAACCTGGACAACTTGACGCCCGGATCCTGTTAAACCTTGATTCCGAAGATGAAGGCCAGTTGTTTATCGGATGCGCAGGGGGAAAAGATACTGTAGCGACCATGTCCATAGAGACGGAAGAGGTTCCTGCCGGCCATGTTGCTTTCCGTGTGAGCCTTACAGGTTTGAAAGGAGGTCATTCAGGCGATGATATCAACAAGGGCCTGGGCAATGCCGTAAAACTTATGAACCGGTTTCTCTGGAATTCACGAGAGATTTTTGACATTGCCTTAGCAGATTTCAACGCGGGTAATTTACGTAATGCGATTGCACGTGAAGCATTTGCCGTTTTTACCGTCCCCGGTGAAAATGTAAAATCCCTGACTTCCTATGCTGAAACGTTTTACAAAGAAATCAGAAACGAACTCCGGGTAACTGAACCTGGTATTTCCTTCACGATTGAACAAACCGTAATGCCTGAATTCGTGTTGAACAGTGCACTACAGGCCGATCTGCTCGATACTCTTTATGCCTGCCCGCATGGGGTAATTGCCATGTCGCGTGATATCCCGAATTTTGTTGAAACATCAACCAACCTTGCATCTGTAAAGTTCATTGATAAAAAGATCGTGATCACCACGAGCCAGAGAAGTTCTGTCGAATCCTCCAAAAAGGATGTGGCGGATATGGTCGCAAGTGTATTTTATCTCATGCAGGCGGATGTTACCCATTCATCGGGCTATCCCGGATGGGAGCCAAATCCGGACTCAAAGATACTGCGCATCAGCGTGGACGCATATAGAAGACTTTTTTCCGAGGAACCCCAGGTATTGGCAATTCACGCGGGACTTGAATGCGGCCTGGTCGGAGCCATTTATCCCGGGATGGATATGGTTTCATTCGGTCCCACCATCAAGGGAGCCCATTCCCCGGACGAACGCCTCGATATTGATTCTACGGTTAAATTCTGGGAATTGACACTTGAAATTTTGAAAAACATACCTGTTAGATAACAGTGGCTATGTTGCGGATCCTGGTTTTAATCCCCGCTCTTTGGATTCAGTTTTCACTCCATGCTCAGGGAATTATCTTTCCGATGGATAGTCAGTCAGTTAGAGCCCGCATGGTTCATGATGTGGCTGTTCTGGCCTCTGATTCACTGCAAGGTCGCGAAGCAGGAACAGAAGGTGAACTCAAAGCTGCAAGATATCTTTGTTCTCAATTCAAAGCAATCGGGATGCTACCGAAAGGCGAAGGAACAGGAAGTTTTTACCAGCGGTTTTCAAAATTTCAGGTTGGTTATCATTGGACAACCAAACTCATGGTTAATAAAATAAATTATTCATACATGCAGGAGTTCGGGGTTACAGCATTATCTATGAACGGCAATGGACGGGGCGCCCAGGTGGATGGTATGCAGGGGCTTGTTATTCCAGAATTGGATATTGATCAGTTATCCGGTCTCGGTGATCTCAAAGGGAAATTTGTGATGATAAACCTTCGTGTTCCCGATACCCTTCTCAGGGATACATTACTGGCCCAAAAGCTTAGACCCCGGAATCGGATGGCATCGGTCCTTGAAAAAGGTGCACTCGGTGTCATTTTCTGGAACCCGGATTCTCCCTGGTTGAGTGAGTTATTTGACTTCCGCCGCTCTGATACTTTATCTGGTCTGGCTTTGTATATCAACCAGCCGACTGCAGAACGCCTTCTGAAGCAATCCGGGTCATTTGCGGAGATAAATGTTCAAATCGACCGAAACACAACTACCTATACAAATATTATCGGTTTTATTGATAATCATTCGACCCGTACTATTGTCATCGGGGCTCATTTTGATCATCTGGGAATGAAAAAAGATGGCCGAATCTATTACGGAGCCGATGATAATGCAAGCGGTACCGCAGGAATGCTTGAACTGGCAAGGTATTATGTAACGCATCGCGATACCCTGAACAATTATTTGTTCATTGGATTTTCGGGAGAGGAGAAAGGACTTTTTGGATCTGATTATTTTGTAAAACATCCGACTGTCCCTTTACCCGATGTTCGTTATATGCTGAACCTGGATATGATTGGCCGATTGGGTTGTATAGGTAACACGATCGAAATTGAAGCGGTTGGTTCCTCACAGCAATGGCGTCAGATCCTGCATGATACACCGCATAGGTCTTTCAATTTAAAGCGAGTTGGAGCCTCCCTGCCCTATTCAGATCATGATCCGTTTTATAAAACAAAGATTCCGGTTTTGTTTTTCACTACTGGTTTACATGAGGATTATCATACGGTAACTGACCATCCCGGGACCTTGAACTATAATGGAATGGTTGATATTTTGCAGTTTGTAATCGGTCTGGTCAACAATACAAATCACATTCCTGCGATTCAATATCGCCATGTGCCGGTTATTTCACAGGTATCTGCCTCGGTGGGAGTTGTTTTTCAGGCTTTGGGCTGGGTATTTACAATTAAAGATTAAAGTCCCACCCCGACCCCAAGCCTGAAGATCGGGTTGGAATATGGTGACTGGTAGGAATCGTTGAGGTTAAAAAGGACCATGAAATCAATGGAGATCCGGTTTGCAATTGGTTGCCGGTAACCTCCTCCGACAAAAATGCTGTTAAACTCCACCACCTGGTTACCCGGACTATACGTGTTGAGGTAAGGGTCGAAGATGTATCCTGCCGGATCGTAGGTATAAGGGCGGGTATAGTACAGGTACTCGTATTCCACATGAGCGAACAGGTTTCCAAGAAAGCTGTCAAACAAGCTGGTCAGGTAATACCTGAGAAAAATTCCTCCACCATAAACATTTGATTTATAACTCAGGTACTGATTATTTTTATCATCCCAGAAGTAATTCTTATAACTATAGTATTGGTAGGTGAACCGTAACCCGACATAAAGGTTGTCGACCGTTCTGACAGCTACTTCGGGTGCGACGGTAATACCGGTCACATTGCCCAACTGGAATCCCAGGTTCCCTCCGACCGAGACCCTGCGCCAGAAGTTATCGGGGTTTCCGGGTTTGGAAGAAAGGGAAGGAATGGTATCCTGAGCGAAGGAGGTTGAAAAACATACCAGGGAGCAAAAAAAGATCTGGATCAGTTGTGAGGTAATTTTCTTCATTGGGACAAGTATTCAATAAAATTTTTGATCAGCCAACAAAAATAATAAAAAATAATGAAGACTGTAAATGACTACATGCTAAAATATTACGATTCGGATTTAAAAATAAAGAGGGAAATATTGAAAATAAAGTGAATAAAGCTTGTTGGTTCGGATTTAATCTGTACTTTTGCACTCCCGTTTCGATGTTCTTTGATGTGATATTGCAAAATAAACCAATAGTGGCGCGAGATTTAAGCTGTTGGTAGCAGCGTGAATAACTTTTTGTTTTTTTTCAAATAAAAAGTTTGGTAGAATGAGAAAAGGTTGTAATTTTGCAGTCCGATTAAAAACAGAGTACCCGGATGGGGAAATGAAGAAATGTTCTTTGAAAGACTGAAGTAAATGTAGTAGCAAATATCCCAGATTAATAATTAACCTAGTTAATTTCTTTTGGTAATAGTAACCCTGAATAAGATTAAATTTTCCTTTTACAATGGAGAGTTTGATCCTGGCTCAGGATTAACGCTAGCGGCAGGCCTAATACATGCAAGTCGAACGGCAGCGGGTCCAGCAATGGATGCCGGCGAGTGGCGCACGGGTGCGTAACACGTATGCAATCTACCCTTAACTGGGGGATAGCCCCGAGAAATCGGGATTAATACCCCATAATATTATAGAGAGGAGTCTCTTTATAATTAAAGCTCCGGCGGTTTTGGATGAGCATGCGCGACATTAGCTGGTTGGTGAGGTAACGGCTCACCAAGGCTTCGATGTCTAGGGGTTCTGAGAGGATTCACCCCCACACTGGTACTGAGACACGGACCAGACTCCTACGGGAGGCAGCAGTAAGGAATATTGGTCAATGGACGCAAGTCTGAACCAGCCATGCCG
>Ga0172369_10006317_pt1 | contig 14149 bp, 11 predicted proteins | sample LakKiv25m_FD_114539 | JGI IMG/M metagenome (GOLD analysis project Ga0172369, IMG submission 114539) | Freshwater microbial communities from Kabuno Bay, South-Kivu, Congo - kab_022012_11.25m | ecosystem: Environmental > Aquatic > Freshwater > Lake | place: Democratic Republic of the Congo...
ACCATCGACCACGCCGGTTCAGGGCCAACGCCGCCGCGCGCGCAAAGGCCTCCACGTCCGCGCGCTGCTCGGAGTGCCCCAGGCGCCGCTCCGCCACGGGCGAGGCCTGGGTGCGATCCGGCGCGTGCCAGGGCGGGTTCGAGATCACCAAATCGACCTCGGGCAGCGAGCCGCGGGTCGCGACGCAGAGGTCGTCGCAACGCACCTCCAGCCTCTCGGCCACGGCGTTCTCGGCCGCGTTGCGCACGCAGCGCCGCGCCAGCTCGGGTTGCAGCTCGAGGGCGACGCCATGCAGGCCCGGGCAGGCGCGCAGCAGCAGGATCGACGAGAGCCCCGCGCCGGCGCCGAGCTCCAGGAAGCGGCCCGGGTGAGCCGCATCGCGTGGCGTCGAGAGCGCTGCCAGCTCCAACGCGTCGACGGACGTGCGCAGGCCTCGCACGGACTGCCAGAGGCGAATGCGACCGTCAAAGAGGGTGTCGAGCGACTCGCCGTGCGCAGGGCTCGGCTGGGGCTCCGTCACGGGAGGCCGCCGGGCTCGAGCGCGCGCTCCAGGGTCTCGCGCGGGAGGGCCCCCTCGCGCAGGAGGCGCATTCGGCCCTGCTCGAAGGTGACGATCGTGGAGGCCACGCCGGTCGGGACGGGCGGGCACTCGAATACGCCTTCGATGTGTTCGAAGAGGCTCGGATCCATGTCGTCGAAGCGGCACGGTGGGGGCGTCCCGGTGACGTTCGCGCTCGTGGAGACGAAGGGGAAGCCGAGCTCCTGCGCGAGGGCCCGTGCACCGGGATGTGGATCGACCCGCACTGCGACGCCACCCGTGAGGCCGATGAGCGCGGGGGGCACGCGCGAGGTCGGGGTCGCGACGATCGTCAGCGGACCGGGCCACAGCCGTGTCGCGAGGAGCCTCGCGGCGGGATCGTCGAAGGCCGCCACCAGCAGCGCCTGGACGAAGTCAGCGGCAACGAGCAGGAAGGGCTTGCTGCCATCCCGCCCTTTCAGAGCCGCGAGGCGCGCTATCGCGTCGGGACGGCGAGGATCGGCGGCGAGGCCAACGAGGCCGGTCGTGGGGTGAATGACGATGCCGCCGCCTGCCAGCAGGGCGGCCGCATCGGCGGAGCTGAGCCTGGTGCGAAGGTGTCTCAGTGGGTCGAAAAGCGCGTGGGCTCGTATGCGAACGATTGCGGCGGGAGGCAAGCCGCGGGGTCGCGTTCTCCCACCGGAAGGCGTGGTGCCAGCGCCGCATCGCCGCCGCCCGAGGCCGCAGTCGCGAAGAAGTAGCCCGCCGCACCGAGGCCCAGCGCGCCGATGATGAGGCCGGCGCCGCCGATCTTCTGATTGGTCTTGGCGCTGTCGTACTCCGAGGCAGGCACCTCCTTGCCCATCACGTACGACAGGTTCGCGATGCCGAGTCCGAGGCCGATGACCCCCACGCCGGCAGCGACCCAGCCGGGCACGGACGTGTACCACTGCTTGCCGCCGGCGCCCGCGGGCTTTTTCTGCTGCGCCTCGGCGGTGAGCGCGAGAGCCGCCGCCTTGGCAGCGGCCTTGGAGAAGATGTCCGGCCGCACGGCCTCAACTTTCTCCTTGACAATCGCAGCCTTACGCACACCGACCAGGAAGGCGTGGAGCGTCGTGTTCTCGCCGGACTTCGTCAGGCCGGTGGCGCCGACGTAGTCCAGGTTGAGCATGCGGCCGATGGTCCCGGCGTCGCCCGGCAGCCTCCCGCGCAGCTCGGCGTCGTCCTTGTAGGCGAGGCCCAGGCGCCCGTCGCGCGTCCAGACGTGGCTCTCGAAGCCGATGTCGACCTGGAGCGCGACGGCCTTGCCGCTGTCGATCGTGACCACGTGCACGAGGCTCGACTGTCCCTGCGAGAACAGGCGGACGCGATAGGTGCCGGGCAGCAGGTCCTGCACGCGTGTGGTCTTGTGCGGGCGGCCATTGAGCATCAGCGTCGCGCCTGCCGCGGGGATCGTGGAGACGTCGAGCGTGCCGCGCTTGAGAGGCTTGAGCTGCGCGACGACGCCTTTGAAAAGCTCCACCACGTCGGGCCGGTAGTCGTTGTCCGTCACCTTCGCGTCGAAGCCGAACGAGAGCACGACCTCGCGCAGCGCGTCGCGGGCGGGCGCCTCTTCGCCGCCGAGCATGTGGCTCGTCGCGAGCAGGACGAGGGCGTCGAGGTAGCTTTTGCGCAGCCCGTCGTCCGCCCCACGGTCCTCCACGAGATCCCGCAGCTCCAACACGGCCGCCTTGAATTGCTCCGCGGCGCGCTTGAAGTTCGGGCTGGCCGCGAAGAGATCCCCGTTGCCCTTCTCGAGCGTCGCTTTTACGCGAGCGCGCGCCTCGGGACCGAGCTTCGACTGCACACCGATGACGCTCGCAGACAGGCGTTTGGTGGCCTCCTCCCGCGGCAGCACGGCGAATTTGCCCTCCTCGTCCACACGGCGGGCGATCTCCGACGCGTAGTCGCCGGCCTTTGGCAGATCCTCGCTGCCGATGCGCAACTCGACGAGCGTGAACGTGGGCTCGAGGCCGGTCTGCTCGGCCATCGACGCGCCCGGCGCGAGGCAGACGAGCGAGGCGAGCAGCACGAGTGAGGGACGATTGCGAAGGGACATTGGGTCACCCGAATGCGCCCGATGGACGTTGCCCCGTGGCCCGCGAGGGCACGAAGCGCAGTAGGGCGCCGACGTGCGCGGCATTGTCGGCCCCGCGGTGCGATGCTGTCAACCTGAGCCCGGTGCGTGACACAGGCGGGCTCAGGGCTTGCAGGGATCGGTCGAGCGCTGGTCATAGAACCAGAAGGGCTGGAAGCAGAAGTCCATCGAGAATCCCGTCTTGGCGACGGGATCCCAGGCGGCCATGGCTGGGTTGAGGTCGCCGGGCTTCCCCGCGAGGCGGTGGTACAGGTAGTAGGGCGGGTCGAAGAAGGGCGTACCTTTGGGCATCGCGTAGTAGTCGCTCCCGGGCTTCCAGCTCCAGGCCCAGGGCGGGCGCCCGAAGTCGTTGCCGCTCGGCGCGTTGAAGCGCATGCCGAGCTTGTCTGCGGGGCCTGACGGGCGGTCGGTGGGCGGGCTGTAGATCTCGGTGGCATCCGGGAAGAGCGCCGTCTCGCCGGCGTCCTGGCGGTGCGGATACCAGGCCTCCAGGATCGAGTACAGCGCGTACTTGGCGTCCTTCTTGTCGAGCGGATAGGGCGGCGCGATCGTGTCGCCGGTGGCCGCCGGGGCCATGTTCATCGTCTTGAGCGTGGACTGCACGGCCCCGTCGAGCTTGCAAAGGTAGGGGGCGTTGGCGTTGCCCCCATCGTTCCACAGGCAGCTCTGGTGGGAGCGGGCCGCCAGGTAGGCGTGGAAGCGCCGTGGCGTACAATTTGCAATGCCTTCGCAACCATACGTGTCCGTGGCCTTCGGGAAGAGATCGTCCACCTTGTAGACGCCGCGCAAGTAGAAGTCCTTGACCTGCTTTCCGGCGGGCAGCAGGCCGCTCTCCTCCGTGACCCAGAGCCACATCTCCTCTCCAGATTTAGAAGACTTGAAATACGTCGACAAGGCCACGGGGTGCTCGGCCGGGGTCTTCGCGACGATCACGGTCGCACCCGCGACGTCGTTTTCGAAGGCCAGCACAGAATTCTCGGCGTTTCGGAGCGGCCAGAACGCCGTGTAAGTCACGAACCAGTGGCTCTGCGTCTCGATGACGCTCCAGCCGAGGGCGAGCGGAATTTTAGGGCTTTTGGTGACCCAGCCCGCCGTGTTGGACGCGTTCCAGTCGCCGTCCGCATCCAGCCGGGTTGGCAGATCGGCGCCCGCGTTGCCGTCGTACAGGCCCTGACTGATGAACGGCGCATAGCGCGCGGCCAGCTTCGCGTATACGTCGAGGCCCTTCTGGCCCTCCGTGTAGAAGCTGAACGCCACGGGGTTCGAGAGTTGCTTGCCCGTGTAGGACTGCACGTACTCGACCACGTCGACGTGGATTGCGGAGACGGGGAACACGGGGCTCGTCGGCTTGAAGGTCGCGACCGCCCCCTTGATGTCGAAGGTGCCCTTGATCTTGGCGCCGTTCGTGGTGGTGACGGTAACCGTGTTCTCGTCCACGCTCTGCAGCTTCAGGTCCTCGCTGAAGGTCAAGGTCAGCGTGAACGCCGTCGGCACGAGCGCGTCACCGCCCTTCGGCGTGTAGGACACGAGCTTGAACGGCGTGTTGGCCGTGTCGGAACCGGCGTCCGGCTTGCCCGTGTCGGCGCCTGTCGCGTCCCCCTGTGTGGCATCGGGGGTCGCGTCGTTCGACCCGGCGTCGCTTGGAGTCTTGCCCGAATCGGCCAGCGCGTCGTCGAGCCCCGCGTCAGAGGCCGAGTCAGCCGCGTCGGAGGCGGTCTGTTCGTCCGCGGCACCCGCCCCGTCGCCCAGGCCGGCGCCGCCGGTCTCGGCCGCACCGTCCGGCAGGGTGAGGGGCTTCGACTGCTCCAGGCCGTCATCGCCGCACGCCGGCACGGACGAGACGAGCGCAACGACGGCGGCGAGGCGGACGACACGAGAGACCGAGCGCATGTTCCCTCCAGGGGCAGAGCGTGCGAGCATGGGGCTTGCGCGCCGACGGCGGAGCGCACCAGTATTTCAGCCCGCGCGACACGAGGTCAAGTCGCGCGTCCGCCCTTGGCGGCGGTCCGGGAGTGCCTTGGAACGCTTTGAATGGCTGCTCGCGAAGCGCCTGCTTCGGTCGCCACGATCCACCCGCCTGAGCGTCGTGTCCGGTCTGTCCACCGCCGGCATCGCGCTGGGTGTCGCGGCGCTCATCGTGGTGCTCGCGGTCAACACCGGCTTCCAGATCGCGTTCCAGGATCGGATCCTCGCGCTGTATCCGCATCTGGTGGTCATGCGGCGAGGCTCGGACGTCGAGGACTGGCGCGAGGTGAGCGCGCGCATGATCGCCGTGCGCGGGGTGCGACGTGCGGCGGCGGCCACCTACGACGACATGATGCTCGCGTCGGCGAACGGGCGCGCCGGCGCCATCGTGCGAGGCCTGGAGAGCGAGACGTTGCAGGCGATGGCGGGCGGCGCGCTCGTCGAAGGGAGCGCGGCGGGGCTCGATGAGACGCCGGTCGTGAAGGTCGATGGCGGCGTGCTGATCGCCGGGGGCGGCGCTGCGTCGGGCCGTCACGTCGTCGTGGTCACGGGCGGCGATGTCGAGATCATTCCCGCGCTCGCGCCTTCGCCCGGCCTCGGGTCGCTTCTGACGTGGAGCCTCGGCACGACGTTCGAGGGCGCGCGGCTCGCGCGGGCGGGCGAAGGTGGCATCGAGCGGAGCGTACGGATCGGCGCGCGCGGGATCGGCGGCCTGGTCGAGGCGCCGCCTGGCCCGCATATGCTGACGCTGTCGCGCGGAGGCGCGCCGGTCGAGTCGCAGGCCATTGTGCTCGCGCCCGGAGGCCGGTCGACGGTGCTGCTCGAGGGGAGCCGGGTGATCCTCGTGCCCGCGCCACCGTCAGAGATCTCGGTCGAGGTCGCGGCCGTGGCGGTGGTAAACCTCGGCGATCGGCCGCTCGAGGTGCGGTTGCCCGGCGCGCCTGCGCAGGCCGTGGCGACCGGTGAGACGCTCGCCTGGACGCCCTTCGAGGCGCCGTTGCCGGGCGCGCTGCTCGGCACGGGGCTCGCGGAGCGGCTCGGCGCCAAGGTGGGCGATGAACTGCGCGCGGTCTCTCCGTTGCGCGGTCTCGAGCGGGGCTCAGACGGCGGAGGATCGGACGCCTCGACCGGGCGCTTCCGCGTGGCGGGGCTGTTCCGGAGCGGCTTCCACGAGCACGATCAGCGCCTCACCCTCGTGGGCTTCGGCGCGGCACAGCGCTTCCTCGCGCGTGGAGACGTCGCGCGGTGGGTGGAGGTGAGGCTCGACGATCCGCTGCTCGCACGGGCGCGGCAGGGCGAGTTCCAGGCCGCGCTCGATCCGGTCAGCATGGGTGATCTGCTCGACGACGCAGGCAAGCTCTCGGGCCGGCTCGAGCGCATCCAGGCCGAGCCCGTCGCGGGTCTGGAGCTGCGGGACGCGACGAGCGCGCGCGGCTTCGTGGACAACGCCACCACCGCCCTGCGCGCGCTGCGCGAGGTCTCGGGCCGCCGAGCGGGACCTGAATACCGGCTCATCGACTGGGAGGAGATGAACAAGAACATCTTCAACGTCGCGCGGATGCAGAAGGTGGCGATGAGCCTCTTCCCCTTCATCATCGTGCTGGTCGCTGCGCTGAACGTGGTCGGGACGCAGGCGGTCGTGGTCCACGAGCGAGCGAGGGAGATCGCGATCCTGCGCGCGATGGGCGCGACGCGGCGCTCGACGGGGCTCGTCTTCCTGTGGCAGGGCGCGGCCGTGGGGCTCGCCGGCACGCTGCTCGGCCTGGTCGTGGGCTGGCTCGGATGCCTGGCGCTGGATCGCGTGGACTACCCGCTCGATCCGAAGGTCTACCTGATCTCGCGTCTGCCCGTTCAGCTCGACTGGGCGCCCTTCGCCGTCGCGGGTGTCGCCGCCGTGCTGCTCTCCTTCGGGGCCGCGTGGATCGCCGCCGAGCGCGCCGCGGCCCGGTCGCCCGTGGACGGCCTGCGCCGCCTGGACTGAGGTCCCATGCCCGCCTTCACCACCAAGCACATCCGCCTGCCGGAGCTGCCGCACTTCGTATACGCCAAGGACTCGCGCCGCGCGGCGGGCCTCTCGGTCGGCGTCGATCTGACGCCCGACGGGGCGTGCACCTTCCACTGCGTGTACTGCAAAGTGGATCGCTCGAACGACGCGCGCGCGCCCCGGCCCGGCGCGCAGAACGTGGCGGAGGCCGTCGCGGGGCTGCTCGTGCATCTGGCAGTGCAGGGGTCGCGGCCGGTCGACATCGCGTTCGCCGGGTCGGGGGAGCCGCTGTCCGCGACGGCCTTTGCGGACGCGTTGCGGGCGGTGCTCGACGTGCGCGATCGCGGTCCGTTTCCAACGATCCCCGTGCGGATCCTGACGAGCGGTGTCGGTCTGCAGCGCCCCGATCTGCGCGCGCTGCTGGTCGAGACAGAGTCGCGCGGCGTGGACGTTTGGCTCAAGCTCGACGCCGGCAGCGCCTCCGATTTCGCTCGCGTCAACGCCCCGAACCTGGCCTTCCAGGACTGGCTCGAAGGGGTGCGCGCGCTCGGTCGGGCGCGACGCGTGACGCTGCAGGCCATGCTCTTCGAGACGCCGGGCCGCGCGCGCGTGGACATCGACGCGTGGCTCGCGCGCGTGGCCGCGCTGTGTGACGAAGGCGTGCGCGTCGAGCAGGTGCAGATCGTGACGCTGTCCGATCCGAGCCACGCCGAGACCGACGCACGAGCGATCGCGACGGCCGAGCTCGAGGCGATCGCAGCGCGCCTGCGCTCGCTCACGGGCCTTCGCGTCGATGTCTATGTGTGATGGAACCGTCGCGGCGCGTCAGTCGACACCACCGAAATCGGTCTGCCACATCGCCGAGTCCTCGCCCATGTAGTTGTCCTGCACGAGGGTCACGGTGGCCTTGGCGCTCGTCTGGCACCCGCCGTCGATGGTCCAGACCGACACCGCCGCCGGAGGCCCCTTTCGCAGCTCGATGATCGGGACATCATTGATGAAGAATGGCACTTCAGCGGTCTGACTCCCCCCTTTCGGAAGCGGCTTGGTCGGCACCGGCGCGAACGTCGCGGTCACGTCCGACGCGATGGATCCGGCGACCTGCACGCGCACCTTCAGCTTGACCGAGCCCGACAGCGTGCCGGTCGTGCGCAGGCCGACGCGCAGGAAGATGAAGCCCTGGAAGCCGCGCGCCACGCTGAGCGGAACGCCGTCTTCCAGCACCTGCACCTGATCGTTCTTGTCCATACCGAAGACGTGCGCCTCTGTCTGGCAGGCTGGGATCACGTCCGGCAGCGCGTCGGTCGTGGCGTCGAACGGATCGACCGCGTCTGGCTCGGGCGTGGGCGGGGGCTCTGAGCACGCGAGCAGCGCGAGCGCGAGGGCGGGCAGGAGCGGGCGTCGCATGCTCAGATCTCCCAGCTCAGATCGCACGTCAGGATCAGGGCCGTGCGCGAGGCGAGCGGCGCGAAGTCGATGTAGCGCATGTGCAGGACGTCCGCCCCGAAACCAAACCGCAGCGCGTCGAAGGGGCGCCACGGCGGCGCGAAGTCGGCGTGCAGACCTCCGAGGGCGGTCCACATGCGTCCGAGCTCCTTGTCCGCGGTGCGCCACTCGGGCGCGAGCGGAAAGGTCCGGTAGCGTCGCTGGTAGAAGGTCGCCGCGCCCTGATGGTAGCCGCGCACCTCCGCACCGAGCGTGAGCGTCTCGCCCCAAAACGAGCGGGAGGCGCGCAACGTCAGCGTGTGCGCGAGCACGCCCCACGAGTCGGCGTAGAGCCGATAGTCGGCCAGTCCGAAGATCGCGGGAGAGAGGCGTGCACGCAGCCGGACGGTGCCCGCGTGCCGGAGGCGCAGATCGGGCACGCGCTCGGCGAGCGAGGTCGAGGGCGCGTCCGCGTCGCCGTCGTACAGGCGCACCCACCGGTACGGGTTCGCCTGGAAACCGTTGACGACGCCGAGGCTGTAGGCCACGTCGCCGAGCGCGACGCGTGAGAGCAGGTGCGTCCAGGTGAGGTCGCCGCCCCAGGTCTGGCGATCGCGCGCGAACAACGCGTCACGCGCGCGGCCGATCCAGGAGGTGGCGAAGCGCGCTCCGGCGGCGAGCGTGGCGTGGCGATCGAGCAGATCGACGCTGCCGCCGAGGCCCACCGAGTGCGAGCGGAAGTCGGGCTCCAGCGAGACGCCGTAGCTCGCGCGGAGGCCTTGCCCGTCGCGGATGCGGAGATCGACCGTCGCGTTCGCCTCCTTGCGAACCTCGTCGAAGCCGCGCGGGGATGCACCCTTGGTGAGCGGGACGGACGCCGCGCTGACGAGGTCGACCGACGCCGCTGAGATGATGTCCACGCCGCTCTGCGCGCTGAACGTCGCGCGATCGACAGCGACCGAGCCCGTGAGCGAGGGCGACCAGACCTGCACGCGATCGCTGTCACCATAAAACGTCACGTTGCCGTGGAGGCGTCGTGCGGCCTCCGCCCGCCCGATCAACGGAGCCACCGCGATGACGCCCGCGACGCGCAGCGCCACGAGCCACGGCAGGCGGGCTCGCTCAGTCGCAGCCACACGCGCTCCCCGAGCCGCCGAGGCCCCCTTGCGCAGCCTCGCGGACGCCGAAGACGTGTTGCCGCGCGGCGCCGCGCTCGGGCGTTGGAGCCAGCTGCATCCTGCGATCGGCCAGCACGCCGCGCTGCCAGGGCTGCACGGTCGCGCACGCGGCACAGAGCGACGCGAGCAGCAGAAACAACACGAGATCGATCGCGACGCGTCGCATCAGGGCCTCACCAACAGCCGGTCGACGACTTCGGCGAGGCGGGGGTAGGGCTCGCCTGCGATGCGCTCGACGACGCGTCCCTCGGCATCGATGACGATCGCGTAGGGCATGGCGGTGACACCGAACGCCTCGGGCGTCCTGCCCCTCGGATCCAGCAGCACGGGCACCTTCAGGCCCCGTCGCTCCACGAAGCGCGCGACCGCCTGCGCGTCCTCGTCCACGTTGACGGCGAGCAGCGCGAGGCGCCCCTCGTGACGCGCGGCGAGGCGCGCGTGCTCCGGCATCGAACGCTTGCAGGGCTCGCACCATGTCGCCCAGAAGTCGACCACCACCGGCTTGCCACGCAGCGCGGACAGGCGCACCGGATCACCGCCGCCCAAGCGGGGCAACTCGAAGTCGGGCGCGGGCTCGACGACCGTGCTGAGGGCGGGCGCGCAGGCCTGCACGAGCAGGGCGCCGAGCAGCGTCGCGAAGGATCGAAGGGCGTGTTTGGATCTGGACATGAAGAGAGTCTAGCGACCTCCGCGCGCGAAATGAACGGGCGTTCAGAGCGTGAGCAGGAAGTTGATCAGATCTTGGAGCTGGTAGCGGTCGAGTTGGCTCGTGCCGCCGTGCGTGTCGAACGTGCCGTTGCGCTCGTTGAAGCCCCGCTCGCCGGGACCGAGCGCCGCGTGACCGGGTGTAGCCAGCGCCTGCACGAGCGTGCGCGCCTGGCCGTGGTGGAAGAACCGGGTCTGCGGCCGGTCCCAGAGGCCGCGCAGCGGCGTGGCGCCGAAGTGGATGCCCGCGTCCCCCTGGATCGTCTGCGGAAAGGAGGCGAGGAAGCCCTTCGTCACCTGAGACGCGTCGCTGCCGTCGGGCCCCTTGGCCGGTGAGATGACGGGCGGCACGCGCACGGGCATGCCGAAGGGCGAGAAGGGCACGGGCAAGGTCGCGGTGGTCGTGAGCGGGAGCGGGTGGCAGCTCTGGCAGCCGGTGCCGGGCTGCTGGAAGAGCGTCTCGCCGCGTCGCGCCGTGGGCAGTCCGAGGCTGCGGTTCGGGTTCGGGAGCAGCCGCGGCGTGCGCAGCATGAACAGGCCGATGGCGCGCGTGATGCCGTCGAAGTCGAGCCAGATGGGCTCCCGTCCGCCCTCGATCGTCTCGTTGTAGAGCGCGTCGCCGAAGGTCCTGTCGCGACCGAAGGTCTGTCGCGCGGCCTCCTTGAAGAACTCGCCGCGAACGAGGAAGGTCGTCTTTGCGTAGGGTCGCGCGCCGCACTCGGGTGGCGGATCCTGGAGGCAGTTCACGACGTGGGAGCAGCCGGGCTGCGTCGGATCGGCGGCGCACTGCGTCCCGCCCGGGTACTTCGACCAGACCGTCGGATCGATACCTTCGCAGCAGAAGTTCTCCTTGCGCGCGAACTCGTTGAGCACCGGGAAGAAGTTCGTCTCGTCCATGCTCGACTCGGCGAACCACGGTCGCGTGTCGTAGAGGCCGCGCTGCGCCATCACGTTGCGCGCGCCCCACAGCCGGTTCTTCTGCAGCGGCATCACGATCGGTCGCGCGATGGCTGCGTTGTCGCGATGGCAGTGCACGCAGGTCTGGTCGCCGTCGATCGTGAAGCGCGCGGTCATCTCGTTGACAGCCTCGCCGATCTCCACATCGGTGGCGGGGAAGGGGCCCGCCGTGAGGTCGCCTACCGGGATGTGGGTCTCGTGTCCCGGGCCGAGCTTCGGGTCGATGAGCGTGAGCGATTCGCCGAGGCGATCGACGGTCAGGATGCGTGCACCGGCGCGCAGGATCGCGACCGGATTGAAGCCCGTGGTGTAGAGCCCGCCCGCCTTCTGAAGCGGCGCGAGCGAACCGTCCGGCTGGATCTGGAACGACTGCACGTCGCTCGTGCCGGCGAAGATCACGAATAGCACGCCGTCCTTCACGACCATCCCGAGCGGCAGCGAGCCCGCGACGATCCAGCGGTCCTTCGGAGGCAGGAAGGGCACGACGTCGGGCTTCCACGTGTCCGGCGCGGGCAGGAGCAGGCCGCGATCGGGCCTGTCGGGATCCACGTCGCGGAAGTCCGCGCAGCAGATCGAGTCCGACGTGTAGCGCCACAGCGGCTGGAACGTGCGTGCGTCGACGACGGCGATCTCGTTCTGGAGATCCTGAAAGACCACGTTCGCCGTGTTGTCGCCCGGCTTGCCGTCGTCGTCGAGGTCGAGCCCCTGCGTAGGATGCGAGCCCGTGCCGGTGCCCGTGTCGGTCAGGAAGAGCAGGTCGCCGCTCGTCGCGAGACCGCCGACAGGCGAGTGGAAGTCGATGTGCGTGATGCCCGCCGGCGCGCCGGGGGTGGTCGTCTTCGGATCGCCGTCGACATCGATGAGCGTCGCGCTCTGCGTGTCGATCACCGCCGTCGTAAGTCCCGCGACCGAGCCGACGAAGAGACGCGTGCCGTCCGGCGAGAGCGCGAGCGACGTCGGGTTCTCCGAGACCGGGATCCCCATCGGATCTTCGATCGGTGTGTCGTCGTAGCTCGTGCGGCTGACGGCGAAGCCATCGGAGAGGTCCAGATCCCAGTGCAGGACCGCGTCCTTCCAGCGGTTCGTGAGCCACAACCGCCGGCCATCCAGCGAGAAGCGCGCGACCTCCGTGTAGTAGGGCACCTGAATACGCGCGATCTCCGTGTCCGTGCGTGCGTCGAGCACGATCGCGCGATCGCTGTAGCGCAAGGTGACGACGAGGTAGCGCTCCGTGGGATCCAGCGCGCAACCCCACGGCGAGGGCGCGAGCGCAACGCGTTTGGTCACGACGCCCTTGTCGAGATCGATGATCGCGACGTCCGAACCGGGATCGTCCTCGATCCCCGCGAGCATCACCCACGCCTTGGTGCCATCGCTCGTCGCGCACGCGGCGCGCGGCCTGTCGCGATGCGGCTGCGGCGACCAGAGCGGGTCACTGTGCGGCATTGGGTTCGGATCGGGGTGGAGCGTGTGGATGGGCGGCAGGGACGCTTCACCGGCGCAGCCGAGCGACGCGCACACGCACATCGCGACGAAGTCCCGCGCGCTCATGGTGTGCCCTCGATCCAGGCGGTGAGCGCGCGACACTCGGGATCGCTCGGGTGCGCGAACACGGCGCCGCCCTTGTGTCCGCCCGCGCCGCCGAGGCCCAACGCCTTGCGCACGAGCGTCGTGTTCCGCGCGCGCGGCGCGTCGAGGAAGCCAAGCGTCATGGCGTAGTTGGCGTCGATCTCCAGGGACGTGAGCGGCTTCGAGGTGAAGACGTCGCCGGGCTCCATCCGGAAGCGGCCCACCGCGAAGACGCGGTATGGATGTTCGGGCGCGCCGTGGCAGGAGGCGTCGCCGCAGCGCTTTGCGAGGATCGGTCCCGCTTCGGATTCGAACTCCGCGCGCGATGGCCGGGGGAGGTACGCGAGGCCGCCCGTATCGATGCAGGCAAACGCGCATGCGCTCGCGACGACTATCAGCGGGATCCTGCGCGTCAAGGCCACCTCACTTCGCCGGCGCCGGCGCGCCGATCCAAGCCGCTCCGAGCTCGATCCACCGCAGCAGCGTCTGCTTCTCCGCGCCGGTCAGCGCGGGGGATCCGGCCGGTGGACATGGCGATCCGGTGTACGCACGCGGCGCCTCGTACTCCCGCGCCATGATGCGCTCCGCCAGGTAGGAGCCGCGCGCGCGGTAGCCATCGGCGTCCACGTAGCGGTAGCCGTGCGCCGATCCCTCGCCCGGCGCGAGCAGGCTCTCGTAGGCGTCGTTGTAGTGCTGCGTCGGCGCCGGCGTCAGCGACAGACCGCCCGCCGGCGCGGGGCCGCCATGACAGCCCGACGTCGCGCACTTCGCGTCGAGGATCGGCTGCACGTGCTGGCGGAAGTCCACGAACGTGAACAGCGACGCGTCCACGACCGGGAGCACGCGCGGCTGGCGGCGATCGTTGTCATGGTACAGCGACGCGGTCACCGAGGCCTGCGTGATGAAGTCCGTTGGCGGCTGGAGCACCGTTTGCGGGTTGCCGTCCATCGCGCCATGGCAACCGCCGCAGCGCGCCGCGTAGGCGTACAACGGAATGCCGACGGGGAAGCGCTCCCCCGGCAGCGGCGCGTACCAGTGGTGCTGGAGCGCGCCTGTCGCCACGCGATCGGCGTCCAGCGTGACGAGGCGCACGGGGACGTTCGCGGGGATGTGCACCGCGAGGCTGCCGTCGGTCGCGGGCGGGACCTCGATCGCGAAGAGCGGCGCGCGCCCGGTCAGCGACTGGTTCGTCGCACCCTCGCGCTTTGCGCGCGTCTCGCCGGCCGGCACGCTCTCGACGGCCGTCGCGCTCCCGAGCAGCGAGGCAGCAACCTGCACCGGAACGACCGCGCGCACGTAGGACAGGTCGTCCCGAATCGCGCGCTTGGCCATCGGGGGCAGCTGCGCGATCAGCGCCTCGATGACCTGCACGCCCGAGTGCACGAGCAGCGCGGTGGGCACCTTCATGCCGGCGATATCGGCCTGGGGCGCGGCCTTCGCGATGTCGCCTCCCCAGGCGCGCGGATGGGGCGGATCCTCCGTGCCGCGCGGCACGAGCGCGACCGGCTGCGTCGCCGGCAACATCGCGTCATCGAAGAGCAGATCGGCCTTCACGATCTTGGGCCGCGCGGTGAATTCCTGCGTCGGGTTCGTCTTCCCGTCCGCGATCGTGAGGCGCACGAGTGACGGCTTCGGGTCGCCATCCGGGTCGGCGAGATCGATGGGCCCCTGCGCGTGCGCGGCCACGATCGTACCGTCCGGCATCGGGAGCG
>Ga0172369_10006318_pt1 | contig 14148 bp, 24 predicted proteins | sample LakKiv25m_FD_114539 | JGI IMG/M metagenome (GOLD analysis project Ga0172369, IMG submission 114539) | Freshwater microbial communities from Kabuno Bay, South-Kivu, Congo - kab_022012_11.25m | ecosystem: Environmental > Aquatic > Freshwater > Lake | place: Democratic Republic of the Congo...
CTAAGGCTACAACAAGAGCTAAATAAGTATTCACATGTCCTTTGTTCTTCTGCATCATAACACCAGTCCCGGTCTAAATAGCAACCAGATACCCATTATAGCAAGCGTAAATAAAGTTAGATGAAAAAGTGTATGCCCGGTAAACTTTTTGATACCGTTTTTTTGCGAATACCACATATCTAAAGCCAACAACAAAGATATGAACCCCCCAAATATCAGCGCGAAACCGCGCATAAAGCTAGGAACGTCAATAAGTGTTGGGATGTTTGGTACGGCAAACTGCGTCTTTTTTTCACCTGAAACCGCCGGAGCGGGCTCTGCTAGAGGTATCTCCGACTTAGCTGCTTCGAGGATTTTTCTCTCTTCGCTCGCAGGTGCTATTTTTGCTAGATCTCTTGGCCGCCCAAACATTTGAACCACAAGAGTGGTTTCATAGCCGTTTAAGACCCCGTTGGCAACTGCAAAACCTATCTCATCATAATTTGGGCTCAACAGATTATCTCTATGTGAAGGCGAATCGTACCAGGCTTGGACAACATCTTTGGAAGTCTGAAAGTTTTTAGCAAGGTTTTCACCGGCATACACGTAATCATAGTTCTGCCCTAAAATAAAACTCCAGGGTTCAACACCATCAGGCGATATATGCGCCCAGTAGTCGTGTTCAAACATATGAGCGGCCTTTTTTTCCGCGGCACGTGTAAGCGCCGCATTTAACCTAAGCTCCTTTTTTCCGTATTGCGCACGCATTGTATTTGTGTCTGTTAGTAGATCCGGGATATTAATATTTGAAGCATAACCTAAAACGCCCGGTACAAATCGGGGAATAAACCTAAACAAAGCCGCAACCAAAATAATTAACAAACAATAAATAAAAAGGGCTTTGTTAGAAAGAAGTGTCGCACGCTGGTTTAATTCCGGATGCGGAAGAAAATGATACACAAAACGGTATTTTTCTATTGATTTTGACTCTTGTCGCCAATTTAAAAAGGGTAGGTGCATTGATAAAAATTATACTCCCAAAGTTGCTTGCGCAGCTTGAAGTTTAGATAATAGTTCTTGAAAGACTAAGTCCGGATCCTTGTTGCCGTCAACCTCAATAACTTTATAATTATGTGTTCTTAGATAATTTATCGACTCAACGGTTTCTGAATAGTAAATGTCCAGCCTACGATTTACAGCCTCTTCAGTGTCATCCTCTCGTTGGGTTAGTTCGCCCACGCATTTTGCTAATTCCTCTTTTGGCAGGGTGTTGATGTTGTATATCTTGCCATCGGTCGAGCACATCCTCCTGCCACTAACTCGTCTTAAAGACTCTTCTCTTGGCAAATTTATTACAATAACAAAATCCGGTTCCGGATTAAAATAGTTGAGATTGTCGACACTTCTTGCCCAGCCGTCTAATATGTATCCGTTTTTACAGTCCTCTTTAGCTATCCGGTCTTTGATCAACTGAGCAGTCAAATCAAATGGCGCTAGTTCGCCTCTATTGAGTAGTTCAGTCAACTCCTTATGTCTTGGGTGAGTTTCGGGCACATTTCGCAACAATGCACCCGGCGTAACAAGGGGAAGGTTAAGATAGCGACTTAATTTCTCTCCCTGTGTTCCTTTACCACAAGCTTGGGGACCCATCAGCAGTAATATCATATGTACTTCATTATATTATTTTGGATAGATTATAGCTACACTCCGGGAAAGCCCAATTCCTGAAGCTGGCCACGCATCTGTTTTTCCACTTTTTTGTTTACATCTTTAAACGCATCGTTAAGACTGTCTTTCAGATCTTTTCTGTCTTCGCCATCTATCTCAATTCTTTCTACCCTTCTATCGCCCCGAACTACTATTTTGATACCGGCTCTTTCATACGTAGAAAAGATCTGTTCTAGCTGCTTTTGCATCTCGCTCTGTATTTTTCTTAGCCTATTTGCCTCTTTTAATTTCTCCAGTCCAAGCATTAGTCTAAAAACCTTTCGTAACTTCTTGTATTTGTCATGGACTCAACCTGCCTAACCGTCTCCAAAACAACCGATACAACAATAAGCAGTCCGGTACCACCGATTGTTAGCATACTGACACCTACAACGGACTTGACAAGAAATGGCATAATAGCTATTAAGGCAAGAAAGATACCGCCGGCAAGTGTTATTTTATTCACGATGCCGCGTAAATACGAGGAAGTGGTTTTGCCCGGTCGAATACCCGGTATAAAGCCACCACGCTTCTTTACGTCTTCCGATATTTTGTCGGGATTAAATTGCACCGTAGTATAAAAATAAGTAAACCCAAGCACTAGAAGGAAATATATACCGTTGTAAGTTATACTATCCTGAGAAAAATTCTGAGCAAAGAACCCGCCGACACGACGTGCAAGCTCGTTTCCGGATGCTTGCAAAGGGGCGCTTAACATAGAGGGCAACATGACAACAGAGACAGCAAAGATAATAGGAATGACCCCCGCTTGATTGACCTTTATTGGAAGAAAGTTTGTGACTTTGTTAGTTCGCGTTCCCGAACGACCGTATTCAATAGTAATATTTCTTGTACCCTCATTTACATACACAACTCCCATAATTACCAGAAGGGCAAGACCGCCAAACAATATAGTATTGATAAAATTTTCAGGCGTCATTGCTGCAAACATAGAGTATATTGCAGCAGGAAGTCTGCCTATTATACTTACAAAAATCAAGAGCGATATACCGTTGCCCACACCGTACTCGGTTACTAATTCGCCTATCCAAACTAACAGAACTGTGCCAGCCAGAAGTGTAAATATTAAAATCAGTAGGTCAAATACGTTTAGTGAATTTATGACTTTTTGCTTTATCAAAAGAAAATAAATACCATAGGCTTGGAACAGAGTTATCGGAACGGTTAAAAGCCTTGTGTATAGGTTTATCTTCTCCCGGCCGTATTCGCCTTCTTTTTGCATTTCCTCAAGTGCAGGGATCATAAACATGAAAAGCTGCATTATGATAGAAGCGTTAATATAAGGTGCTAATCCAAGTGTTACTATCGAAAAGTTTTGGAAGCCTCCACCGCTGAACAAATCAAATAGCCCAAAAAAAGCGTTGCCCTGTAGATAAGATCTGATTGCTACTATATCTACGCCCGGGACCGGGATATGAGATAACAGCCTAAAAACAAGAATAACAAACAAAGAAAAAAATACTTTTCTTTTAAGATCCGGGTATTTAAAAATGTTAAGCATTCAATATTTTTGAACCTGACTTTTCTACTAATTGTTTGGCTTTTGCCGTATACAAGAAATCCTTAAATTCAAGTTTCTTTTTCAATTCACCGGAGCCAAGTATTTTGACACCAAACTTTGGAACCCTCTTAATTATACCCATCTTAATCAAGGCAACCGGGTCAACAACAGCTCCTTGTTCAAACTTGTTGAATTGTGCCAATCGGACCGAAGCTATAGCTTTTCTCCTGGGGTTTCTAAAACCACCTATCTGAGGGAGCCTCTTAAACAAAGGTACCTGGCCCCCCTCAAATCCTGAAGGTACGTTAAAACCGACTCTTGATTTTTGGCCTTTCTGACCGCGACCGGACGTATGACCACCCTTGCCGCTTCCTATACCACGGCCTACGATTTTTGATTTTCTTTTGTTACCTTTTATTTTTGTTAGATTATGTAGATTCATATACTTAACCCCTTAGTTTACTCAGAGCCTTAATTGTGCACCTGACATTTGAGATTTTGTTATTTGCACCAATCATCTTTGCTGAAACATCCTTAATGCCTGCCAGATCAACAACCGTTCGGATCGAACCACCGGCTATAATACCTGTTCCTTTGGGTGCCGGCTTTAGCATTACTTTGGCTGATTCATACTTAGCTTCTACCTGGTGAGCTATAGTTGAACCGGTAAGTTTAATAGTTGCCAAATTTTTCTTGGCCTGTGTAACACCCTTAGCAACAGCTGAGGCGACGTCCTTGGCCTTGCCATATCCTGTGCCAACCTTGCCGGCTCTGTTACCAACAACCACCAAGGCTGTAAAACCAATGGCGCTACCACCGGTCGTCTTTTTTGAAACTCTTCTTATTTGTAAAACCTTTTCTTCGTATTCGCTTGTTTCGTAAGTTCTCATAGTTTTAAGCCTCCTTCTCTTGCTCCATCAGCTACACCTTTTACTCTTCCATGATATTTGTATCCGTTTCTGTCAAACACAACTTCTTTTATTTTCTTTTCCAAAGCTTTTTTGGCAAGCAACTTTCCAACCTCTATCGCCGCAGCTACTTTAGTCTTAGCTTTGTGAATCTCTTTTGACTCCGCAGATACGTCAACCAGAGTTTTGCCTTTTATATCGTCAATCACCTGCGCATAAATGTACTTATTTGATCTAAAAACCGAAAGTCGGGGCATAGTTGCAGTTCCATTCACTTTGCTACGAACCCTTATTTTTCGTCTTATTCTTTTTGTTTTTCTAGCTGCTACTTTATACATATCACTTTATCCTTAGAGGAAGACGGAGCGATCAATCACGAAGTTTTTACTTTACCCCCGTCTTACCTGCCTTACCTGCCTTTCGTCTTATAATTTCACCGGCATACTTTATACCTTTGCCTTTGTATGGCTCGGGTTTCTTCAGTTTTCTAATATTTGCCGCAACAAGACCTACTAACTGCTTATCGGCACCTTTTATATTTATGGTCTGGTTTTCACCTACCGTAAGAGTTATGCCTTCAGGGGCTTTAAATTCAACGGGATGCGAAAAACCAAGCGACAAAGTCACAGCTTCCGAGCCATTTTGCTTGACCCTGTAACCAACTCCGATAAGCTCAAGATTTTTTTCAAAACCTTCCGTTACACCCTTTACCATATTTGCTAGCAATGCTCTGGTCAAACCCCAGTAGGCAGAGGCATTTTTGCTCTCATACTTTGGTGATGCAACAAGTTTGCCATCTTGCAACTCGACCTTTATCTCAGGCCTTGTGCTCATTTTTAGAGTACCCTTGGGACCCTGTACTTCAATCTCGGTATCTTTAATTGTTACCTTAACTAAAGCGGGTATTTCAATTATCTGTCTGCCAATTCTTGACATATTAAAAAACCTCGCATAAAACCTCGCCGCCCAACTTTTTCTTTCTTGCAGAAGCGCCGTCCAAGATGCCTTTGGGGGTTGATAGAACCGTTACTCCAAAGCCGCCGGCTGTTTTTTTGATATCTGAACTTTTTATGTAAACTCTTCTGCCGGGTTTGGAAACTCTCTTGGCATTTGCTATTTTCATGCTGCCGTCAGCGTTCTTGGCTAACTCAAGATGCAATTTCTTGACGGTAGTATCTTTAGGTTTAAAAACTCTAACTTCAGAAAGAAAACCTTTTTCTTTTAATATTTTTGCAATACCTTCACATTCTTTTGTCTGAAACACCTCAACTGCCAGTTTGCCCGACATTGCAGCGTTTTTTAAAGTACTTATCATGTTTGCGATTCGATCTACTGACATATATTTACCAGCTGGACTTTTTTACACCAGGCAATAATCCTTTCAGGGCAATTTCTCTAAAACATTTCCTACACATTTTGAATCTGTTGTAGTAACCTCTCGGATTTCCGCACAGAGGACATCTATTGTATTCTCTTACCTTAAACTTCTGTTTTCTTTTTTGTTTTGCAATAAGCGATTTTTTTGCCATGGTTAATCTTTCTTAAAAGGCATGCCTAACTCCGTAAGCAAATTTTTCTTGGCCTCTTTGTCTCTGCCTGCCATTACAATAGTGACCTGCAAACTTCTCATGCCTTTTGTAGTGTTTGGGTTAACTTCCGGAAATATAACATGTTCTCTTATACCAAGCGAGTAATTGCCGTTTTCATCAAAAGCTTCATCGTTGAGTCCTCTAAAGTCACGCACCCTAGGAAGTGCAACACTTAGCAGTTTATCCAGAAAGGCCCACATTTTATCACCTCTTAGAGTAACTGTATAACCTACAACATCGCCCTGCTTGATTTTGAACCCGGCTTCTGATGTCTTAGCCGTTCTTTTAGACGGTTTCTGACCGGTAATAGAGGCTAGCTCCTCCAAAAACGTCTCCATAGCCTCCTTATTGTCCCTAAAAGGTCCTACACCAGCGTTTACAGATACCTTCTGAATCCTGGGTAAAGACATCACATTAAGGCCTTTATGAGCCTTTAAGATGCTGGGCAATAATACCTTGTTAAATTTTTCTTTAAGTCTGTTCATAGTTTATAGCTTTTTATCTACAACTTCGCCTGTCTTTTTGCTTATTCTGTAAACTTTTCCATCAATCAACTTGCTGGAAATCCTAGTGGTTTTATTTGTCTTTTCGTCATAGAACATCACATTTGAAACGTTTATAGGTCTTTCTATGCTTATGATTCCGCCTTCTTTTGAAATGGCGCCGGGCTTAACGTGCTTTTTGGCGATGTTAACACCCTGCACTACAATTTTGCCTTTTTTATTCAATACCATTAACACAGGCGCTACTTTGCCCCTATCTTTGCCCGATATAACCTTAATTTTGTCACCTTTTTTTATCTTCATATGCTTTACCAAACTTCCTTTGCCAACGAGACAATTTTTAAATATCCTATGTCTCTTATCTCCCGTGCAACGGGTCCAAATATTCTCGTTCCTACAAGTGTCTTGTCTTTATTCACAACAACAGCTGCATTATCATCAAATCTAATATAGCTGCCGTCATTTCTTCTATACTCTTTCTTGGTTCTCACAATGACCGCCTTAACAACTGTGTGGTCTTTTACAGCGCCTGTTGAAGAAGCGCCTTTTACTACAACCGTCACTATATCACCAAGTTTAGCAAACTTCCTGCGAACACCGGGTACCCCAACCAGCTTTAATGCTTTTGCCCCTGAGTTGTCGGCTGGATTTAAATAAGCGCCAAACGGAAGCATGTTATTTTCCCCTTCCTTCAACCTTACCTGTTACTACCCAAGTTACTTCTTTTGAAAACGGTTTGCATTCTTCAATCAGAACAACATCTCCGATACTAAACTTTTCTTCTGTCCTAGCCTTAAACCTTCTTGTGTTTTTCATAGCCTTGCCATAAATTGGATGTCTTTTTGGCAACTCCACAGCAACAACAACAGTTTTAGCCATCTTGTTTGATACTATTTTGCCTTTAAATATTTTTTTTGGCATAGTTTTTACCCCAAAACTTTCTTTTCAGTTAATACTGTTTTTACTCTTGCGATGTTTCTTTTCACTTCTCTAGGTTTTTTAAAATTCTTCTCTTTCTTTTGAAGAACCGCCGTTACAACAGCCTGCAGTTCTTTCTCGAGCTTTTTTACTTCTTCTTTTAATTCTTGTTCAGTTTTTGCTCGCATTTCCAAAATAGTCATATTAGCCTTTTATTATAAATTTTGTCCTTAATGGCAACTTAGCAGCTGCCTTGTGAAGGGCGTGCTTTGCTATGGCTTCAGTAACACCGGCCATTTCAATCAAAACTCTGCCCGGTTTAATAACAGCTGCGTAATGATCGGTCATTGCTTTACCGCTTCCCATACGTGTTTCAGGTGGTTTTTTGGCAACTGGTTTGTCCGGAAATATTCTTATCCAGACTTTGCCCCCTCTTTTTGTTTCATGCACAATAGCCTTTCTAGCAGCTTCGATCTGTCTTGAAGTCAAAAGTCCTCGATGCTGCGCTTTTAAAGCAAATTCGCCAAAAGCTATGGTTGCTCCCCTTACTGCCAAGCCCTTGTTTGTACCCCTCTGTTGTTTTCTAAATTTTACTTTCTTTGGTAGCAACATATGTTTATTTGTAAATCCAAACCTTAATACCTATTGTTCCGTACAAAAGTTGACAATGTAACTGCGTATAATCAACGTTTGCTCTAAGTGTCTGTGTTGGTATTGATCCTTGAGTGTAGTGCTCAGTACGTGAGATTGTATTGCTTCCACTCAGAACTCCGGACATCTGAACCTTTATACCTTTTGCGCCTTTGTTCATAGCCGAGTTAATCGCAAACAAAACAACTCTTCTGTACGGAACACGCCTCTTGATTTGCCTGGCAATATGATCGGCAACAAGTTTTGCTTCAATTTCGGGCACTTTTACTTCTTCTGCGGTAATCCTTATTTTGGCCTTAGTAAGTTTGCGTATGCCCTTTTCAAGCTCCTCAACTCCGGTGCCTCCCTTACCGATGACAACTCCCGGTTTTGACACTTTGATGAGTATGTTGATCTCGTTTTCGGTTCTTTCGATTTCTACTTCTTTCAAACCGGCGGCATCTAATTTGCTGTCCAGTAATTTTCTTATTTGCATGTCCTCAAGAACAAGATCAGCATAAGTACTCTTTGGCGAGTACCATCTGGACGTCCAATCCTTTGTGATTCCTGTTCTGTATCCAACCGGACTTACCTTATGCCCCATTTACTTTTTCCTTTCCTCCAATGCAACATAAATATTACTTGATCTTTTTAAAATAGGGTTGAAGCGCCCACGACCCACAAATTCTCCTGATTTTATCTTGCGCCCGTCGCCTACCCAAATTCTTGAAATATACATATTTTCAAATATTCCTTTTTTTAAGCTTTCCGCATTTGCTCTTGCTGATTTTAAGAGCTTCAAAAGCATCTTTGCACCCTTTGAGCTATCAAAGGAAAGTTTTATCATCGCGTCCTTTAGTCTTTTTTTCTTGGCCAATTCAAGAACCTCCCCAAGCTTCTTGGGTGATATTTTAGCGTTTATCCATTTTGCTGTAGCTATTTCTGTTGCCATATAGTTATATCTTCTTTGAGGAGTGTGCCCTAAATGTCCTTGTAGGTGCAAATTCTCCCAATTTATGACCGACCATAGATTCTGTTACATACACGGGTATATGCTTTTTCCCGTTATGAACTTCAAAAGTAATACCTACCATGTCCGGGACTATGGTTGATCTTCGTGACCATGTCTTGATAGGCTTCTTGTCACCCGATTTGAGGGCTTTAGAAACCTTCTCCGAAAGCTTTTCTTCTACATAAATTCCTTTTTTTAGCGATCTAGACATATATTTTGCTGCCAGTGCTAGAGAATATCACAGTTTAGGCCTCTAGACCAGCGTTAACTCCTCTTCTTAACCCTCCTTTTTACTATAGTATAGTCAGTATGCTTGCGTTTGCGTGTTCTAACACCCAATGTTTTCCAACCCCAAGGTGATACGGGCGCAACCCTACCGATACCACTTTTGCCGTATTTACCTGCATGCGGATGGTCGCCTGATGGATCACCCATGGCAACACCCCTAACATGTGGCCTGTTTCCAAGATGTCTGTTTCTGCCTGCTTTGCCTAACTGCGTATTTCGTTTATCTTGATTGGATAAAACGCCCATCGTAGCAAGACAATCGCCTCTAAACTTTTTTACCTCACCGCTCGGCAGTTTAATGTTTACAAAGTCACCTTCTCTTGCTTGTAATAGCCCGTAACCTCCGGCTCCTTTAACCAGCTTGCCGCCGGCTCCGGGATTTACTTCAATATTATGAACTTGGGATCCTAAAGGTACCTCTGCCAAAGGCAAGGTGTTGCCGACTGTTGCCTCAGAACCTGTGCCGGATAGCAGTACCATACCTTTCTCTAATCCTTCGGGGGCCAAAATGTATCTTTTTTCACCGTCTCGGTAAGATAGCAAAGCGATATTAGGACCTCTGTACGGGTCGTATTCTATAGTAACTACCTTGGCCGGGATACCAAACTTGTTTCTCTTAAAATCAATTAGCCTGTAGAGCTTTCTTGCCCCTCTTTCTTTGTGTCTACTTGTAATATAACCGTGGTTTCGACCGGACGGGCCTACCAACGACACTGTCTTAGACTTTAGAGGGCGAACTTTATCAACAACTCTTACTAAAGTTTTTCTTTGCCTTTGTCCTGAACTTGTTGGTTTATATGTTTTTATCATAGCCTTATTCCTTGGGCATTAGATCGATTTTCTGATCTTTTGCCAATAAAACTATAGCCTTTTTCCTCTCGGGAAGCTTTGTAAATTTTCTTGTTCTTAAAATTCTTTTCTTTTTTCCCGGCAACACGGTTGTTCTTACTTCTTTAACGGTTACATTAAACAACTTTTGAATTTCTTCTTTTACTTGTGTTTTGTTTGCCTTTCTATCTATGAGAAACACATACCTATTCTGCGAGGAAGTCAAACCCACACTTTTTTCTGAAACTACTGGTGCTATTATAAATTTACCTAACCGCATATTTTTCCTCCAAAACCTTTATCCCGTCCTTAAGAAAAATTATATTATCTGAAGAGAGCACGTCGTAAGCATTAAGGTTACCGGAAAATGCTGTAGTTAGGTGCGGAATATTTGCCGAAGCTCTTTTAAATCCTGCATCTGCTTTGTTCCAAACAAACAAGGTTTTTTTGTCTAAACCAAGATTAGAAAGTATTGATGCCATCTCCTTTGTCTTGCCTTCTTTGAGGATAACATCGTCAAGTACCACGATCTTGTTATCTTTGACTTTGGCACTCAGGGCTAATTTTAGAGCCAACGCTAACATCTTTTTTGGCATTTTCAGTTCCCAATCCTTAGGCTTTGGACCGTGTGCAACTCCGCCATGAACCCAAATGGGGCTTCTTATTGAACCCTGTCTTGATTTACCTGAACCTTTCTGTGGTCTAGGTTTAACTCCACCGCCGGACACCTCTGCCCTTGTTTTAGTAGAAGCATTTCCCTGTCTATGGTTTGTGCTATAAACCCGAATATACTGCAAAAGCACATCATCATTTGGTTCTATACCAAAAATTGACTCTGGCAGCTCTACTTGTCCTACTTTCTTATTTGTTATGTCTAATACATCTAGCTTCATATATTTAGTCCAAAATGTTGATCGTTACAAGGCTATTTCTGTGACCTGGAACAGCGCCTGAAATCATAAACATTTTTTCTGCCGGCATGACTTTTACTATTTTTAAACCTTTTACAGTTACATTCGCTCCGCCCATCCTGCCTGCCATTTTTTTGCCTTTCAGTACTTTGCCCGGTGTTTGAGAACCGATAGCACCGGCGGAACGCGGTTTGGTAGACTGGCCTCGTGTTGCTTGTTCACCGTGAAAATGCCATTTTTTCATGACACCGGCCCAACCCTTACCCTTTGAAACACCCTTTACAGTTACTTTCCTATTTTCTAAGGCTACATCTATCTCACCTTCTGCTTTTATTATGGTTACAGGAACAACAGCCCCAGTTTCCAGAAAAATCTGCGTCATGTTTAGTTTTTTACCTTTTATTGTCTGTTTTTCGTCCATAGTATGTTCCAAAAAAAGTGGCGCCTTTTGGGCGCCTACGCAGGTACATTTGCCCAAACTAACTTTTTATTAAGTTCCTGCGTTTTTGTTTAACATTAGTTACAAAACATGCTTTTGCACAACGCGCGTCATTATACCTTATCCTGTACAAACTCACATCTTTATCGATATTCCAACACCGGCCGGCAGATTCAATTTTGACAAATTATCTATCGTGGACGGGGTCGGGTTTAGAACGTCGATAACTCTCTTGTGTGTTCTAAGCTCAAACTGTTCTCTTGACCTCTTGTCAATGTGGGGTCCTCTGATTACCGTAAATTTCTCTATCCTTGTAGGCAAAGGAATCGGACCTACTACTTTTGCACCTGTTCTTATTGCCGTATCAACAATTTTTCCACAGCTAAGGTCAATAACCCTGCTGTCATAGGAGTTAAGTTTTATTCTGATTTTTGTTTCTTTTGCAACCTTTGCCATTTTTTTTACGATAATGCCCCGCCGTGGCGGGGCATAGTTAAATTTCTATTAACCTAGTACCTTGGTGATTGCACCAGCTCCAACTGTGTGACCACCTTCTCGGATAGCAAATCTCATTCCGTCTTCCAAAGCAACCGGTGTGATCAACTTAGCTTTAAGCTCAACGTTATCACCGGGCATGACCATTTCAACACCCTCTTTAAGTGTAACTTCGCCGGTAACATCCGTAGTTCTGATGTAGAACTGTGGCCTGTAGCCGCTGAAGAATGGCTTGTGTCTTCCACCCTCTTCTTTGGAAAGAATGTAGACTTTGGCCTCAAATTCTGTATGAGGTTTAACTGAACCAGGTGCCGCAAGAACCTGACCTCTTTCGACATCAGTTCGTTCGATACCTCTTATTAACACCCCTACGTTATCTCCGGCTAAGCCTTCCTGAAGAGATTTCTTGAACATTTCAACACCCGTCACAACGGTTTTTCTTGTGTCTTTAATTCCAACAATTTCAACCTCTTCGCCAACCTTGACTTTGCCTCTTTCGATTCTTCCTGTAACAACCGTTCCCCTTCCCGATATTGTGAATACGTCTTCTACAGGCATTAAAAATGGCTTATCAAGTTCTCTTTTTGGAGTAGGAATGTATTCGTCTACCTTGTCCATGAGATCTTCTATAGATTTAACATCCTCGGCGTTACCTTCAAGAGCCTTGAGAGCAGAACCCTTGATAATTGGCGTCTCGTTGCCTGGGAAACCATATTTTGTCAAAAGTTCTCTGACTTCCAGTTCAACAAGATCCAGAATTTCTTTGTCCTGAACCATATCGCATTTATTCATGTAAACGATAATTGCCGGAACGTTCACCTGTTTGGCCAAGAGAATGTGTTCTCTTGTCTGAGGCATCGGACCGTCAGGAGCGGAAACAACCAAAATTGCTCCATCCATCTGAGCTGCACCTGTGATCATATTTTTGATGTAGTCTGCGTGTCCCGGTGCATCGATATGAGCATAGTGCCTTTTTGCTGTTTCGTACTCAACGTGCGTAATATTGATTGTGATACCTCTTTCCCTCTCTTCTGGGGCTTTATCAATATTCTCGTACGAGGTGTAATTTGCTAAACCTTTAGTTGACAACACCTTAGTGATTGCAGCAGTTAGTGTTGTTTTACCATGGTCAACATGACCTATGGTTCCAATATTAACGTGTTCCTTATTTCTTATAAATTCAGGCATGTTATATAACCTTTCGCCAAATAATTACTCACAAAGTGAGGAGACGGCCACTGTTTACTCGCTCACTTTTAACTTTTAAATGATAGTTGTGGGCTTTTTACGAACCCCGCAACATAGGCAACTGATAGTTAATCAAATTATACCCCAAAAATCAAGCCCTTTTGGTTGATACACCAACCGATCCTAAACTAGCTCTGTGTTCTCTGATTATGAGCAGCAGCACCCTTGATAATCTGATCGGCTATATTACTTGGAACCTCTTCGTAATGGCTTGGTTCCATGGTAAACGAGGCTCTGCCTTGTGACATACCTCTAACCTCGGTGGCATACCCAAACATCTCGGCAAGGGGCACTTTTGCCTTAATTACACGGGCATTTCCCCGTGAGTCGGAACTTTCGATCTTACCCCTTTTGGACGACAGATTGCCTATAACATCGCCCATAAACTCTTCCGGCGTGACAACTTCAACGCTCATAATCGGCTCAAGAAGATAGGGAGTTGCCGTCTTTTGGCCCTCGCGCATGGCATAAATAGCAGCCATTTTGAAGGACATTTCCGAAGAATCTACCTCGTGATAGGAACCATCCAGCAAAGAAACTTGAATATCAACAAACGGGTAACCAGCCAGTATTCCACTCTCCACAGCCTCTTTAACACCCTTCTCAACTGCCGGGATAAATTCCCTTGGGATCGCACCCCCAACAATTTTATTTTCAAAGATTAAACCCTTACCTCTTTCTAAAGGTGTCATTCTAAAAACAACGTGGCCGTACTGTCCCCGACCGCCTGATTGTCTGATGTATTTACCTTCAACCTCGACCATCTTCTTGATTGTTTCCCTGTATGCAACTTGAGGTTGACCTGTGTTGGCTTCCACGTTAAATTCCCGTCTCATTCTGTCAACAATGATGTCCAGGTGCAGCTCACCCATGCCGTAAAGTACAGTTTGACCGGTTTCTAAATCACTCTTTATCTTTAGTGTGGGATCTTCCTCCAAAAACTTTTTTAGGGCTTCGGACATCTTGTCGCGATCGGATTTGGTTTTTGGCTCAACTACGATTCCAATAACAGGCTCAGCAAAACTAATTGATTCCAGAATAACGGGCTTGTCTTCTAAACACAACGTATCGCCGGTTGTGGCTCCTAAACCTACTGCAGCTGCAATTTCACCAACTTTTATCTCTTTGATTTCTTCACGATGATTTGCGTGCATAAATAATATTCGGCCAA
>Ga0172369_10006322_pt1 | contig 14143 bp, 9 predicted proteins | sample LakKiv25m_FD_114539 | JGI IMG/M metagenome (GOLD analysis project Ga0172369, IMG submission 114539) | Freshwater microbial communities from Kabuno Bay, South-Kivu, Congo - kab_022012_11.25m | ecosystem: Environmental > Aquatic > Freshwater > Lake | place: Democratic Republic of the Congo...
TCGGCCAGGCGCAGCGCCGCGATCGCCCCGCCGAAGCCCGAGCCGACGACGGCAACCTGGACCTGTTCCACCGATGGCTCCGGCGTGGTTTCGCGTGACGGCATGCTACCATGCCGGCGTAGCGCACGGCAAGCGGCGCGAAGTTGTCGTTGACGGGGCGATCTCCCACGCTATACTGCCGCGGTTTCTTCCGGCGTTAACGGGGGTTTTTCATGCGATCGGGGACGAGTCCGGTGCGACTCCTCGGACTGACCGTGGTGGTGCTGCTGGCCTGGGCGTGCGAGTCCGAGAGCGGAGGGGATCGCGGAGGCCGCGACACGGCAGCGGGCGACGACGTCCACGCGGCCGACACGGTCGGCGGCGACACCGCCGGCAAGGACGACGTGCCGGGGCTCCAGGGCGACACGACGACCGTCCCCTCCGACACGACCCCTCCCCCCGACGACACGGGGACGCCTCCCGCCGACACGGGCGACACCGCGACGCCTCCCGCCGACACGGGCGACACCGCGACCCCGCCCGCCGACGCGACCGACACGGCCACCCCGCCCGACGACGTCACGCTGCCCTCGGGCGACGGCGACTGCCCCGCGTCGCAGCAGTGCAGCGACCTGGGCGACGGGTACCTGCTGTGCCTGGACGGCGCCGCCATCCCGGCGTCGAACCCTGCCAACTGCCACGCCTCCGACGCGGGCTGCGCGGGCAACTTCGTGTGCCTGTACACCAACACCGAGAAGACCGCGTCGGCGTGCGTGCAGAACTGCGGTGAGTGCCCGGCCGGCACCACGTGCGGCGACGTGACCGGCGACGGGTACCTGGGCTGCCTGGTCGACGGCTCGCTGCCGGCCAACGCACCCACGAACTGCCACACCGGCGCGGGCTGCGCGGGCAACGCCACGTGCTTCTACACGTCGTCCGACTACTCGACGTCGGCGTGCGTGCAGAACTGCTCGGGGTGCACCACCGACGCCCAGTGCGGGGCGGGCATGGTATGTGTCGGCGGACTCTGCGACGAGGCCCCCTGCACCGCGGACTCGCAGTGCGCGGCCGGTGACGTGTGCGCCGCCGGCACCTGCGTGCCCGACATCGGCAACGGGCCCGGCCCCGGCCCCGGCAGCTCGTGCCCCGGCCTGCCCCCGGTCGCGTGCACCGGCACCACCGCCTACTGCAGCGAGCTGATCGCGTGGGATCCCCACCAGGGAACGGGCTACGACGACTACCCCATCAACGGCGAGACGGCCGACAACCAGTACCGCAGCTACCTGCGGCGCGACGTGGTCATGGCCCTGAAGCACGTGGCCGCCAAGGTGGCCTGCAAGACGGCCGACTGGCCCTTCGGCAACGGCGGGCCCATCGGCCTCGGCGACATGAGCGAAGCCAACGGCGGCATCCCCGGCACGTCCATCGGTTCGCCGGGACACCCCGAGGGCACGCACACGGGTGGCGTCGACATCGACCTCGGGTACTTCCAGGTGAACACCGCCGACAACCGGCTGCGCCCCATCTGCGACCACTACGAGGGCGGCGCCGAGGCCTACCACTGCACCGCCACGCCGCACCTGCTGGACCCCTGGCGCACCGCGCTGTTCATGGGCTACCTGTTCGAGCTGGACCAATTGCGCGTCATCGGCTGCGATGGCAAGGCCGGCCCGATGATCATGGCGGCCTTCCAGACGCTGTGCGACGACGGTTGGCTCAGCGCGGCCTCGTGCAACAACCCGGCGGTGGTCTACGAGGAGACCGACCAGGGCTGGGGCTGGTTCCTGTTCCACCACCACCACTTCCACGTCAGCTTCAACACCGCCACCTACGGCGCCCCGTTGCCCGCCGGCGTGACGCCCCCGAAGAACGACTGCCTGGTGCCGGGCTGCGCGTCGAAGCCGCTCGACGACTTCCTCGGTCGCCTGGGGCTGAAGACCCGCGTCCGGATCCCGCTCCCGCGCTGACCTCTCCACGAGAGACCGAGCGATGAAGCGCCGCGCGCCCGTCGTGGTCCGAAGCCTCCAGGCCGTCGCGCTCTTCTGCGCCGCCCTGGCGTGCAACGCGGTCGACGACGCGGCGCGGCCCCCGGCTCCCCCCTGGGGCCGCTTGAAGGTCCGCGAGATCCTGCTGGCCCCGCCCTACCAGTGGGTCGACGCCAGCCACTGCCAGACGAGCCCGCGTCGCTGGGTCGTCGCCGGTCCGGACGCGACCGCCATGGCGCGCGTACTGACGGAGGCGGGGCTCACGACCGGCGACGTCGCGCGCGTGCTGAGCGCTACGACGTGCGCGCCAGACGGCCGCTGCACGGCCGAGCCCCCCGACGACGTGACGCGGGGCCTCGCCCCCAAGGTACGCCAGGCGCTCTACGAGCGGTTGGCGATCTGGCCCGAGAACGAGTTCGCGACCGCGCCCTTCGTCATCCCCGCGTCACACCGCGACTGGTGGCTGGACAACGAGGGGCTCACGCCGGCGTTGCACGACCTGGTGTCGCAGCTCGTCTACGAGCACGACGAGATGATCTTCTTCGCCGACATGGTGACGGTGTGCCGCGCGGCGCGTAGCGACGAGGAGCGCATCGGCGTGGTCCGCACGTTCTGGAGCATCCCGTCGCGCATGGTGTGGCTGCGCCTGGACAAGACCAGCAACGTGAACCGGATCGCCGACTGGTGGGAGCACGGGCTGCGTCGCAAGTCTGCGCGCTCACTGATGAAATCGCTCATTCGCGATGACGGCGAGACCCTGCTCGACCTCGTGCACCTGCTGCCGCCGGTCCCCCGCAAGCTGCTGTACACGTACCCGACACCCGGCTCCCCGGCGCGCGACTGCGGGTGGACGGCCTGCAACTTCTACGAGGAGCGCGCCAACGACTCGTTCCTCTCGCCGGAAAAGGTCACGGCGTTCATCAACGACCGCACGGTCGCAACCGACTTCGACGAGCGTCGGTTCGGCGACATCCTGCTCTTCTCGCTGCCCGACGGGACCGTCGTGCACTTCGCCGTGGTGCTGGCCGAGGATCTGCTGTTCACGAAGAACGGCTACACGGAGTTCCAGCCGTGGCGGATCATCACGCTCGAAGAGATCCAGCGGGAGTACGCGCGCGCCCCCCGCGTCCTGGTCCGCCGCCCGCGGTGACAGCCCTCAACAGGGGTCGGTCTTACGATCTTGCACATCTCGGGGGACAGTAATACGATCTTCGCCGGCGACGAGGAGCGCCAGCTTTCGGGAACGCGGCCATCGCTTCAGCTCGATCTCGCGCCGGAGTGCCTCCGACTTCGTCGCGAACGGCTCGGCGTGCACGAGCACGACCGGCAGGCGGGAGCGCGTGTAGGCCGCGCCCTTCCCCGCGTTGTGGGTGGCCAGCCGGGCGTCGAGATCGGTCGTGTAGCCCGTGTAGAGCGAGCCGTCGGCGCACCGCAGCAGGTAGACGTAGAAGCTGCCCATGACAGGTCGGGCCTCCTCGCTGGACCCGGAATCCCCGCCCCCGAGGAGCCCCCGAGGAACCCCGGAAACCTCCACCCGGGCCCGGCCGTCGCGCCGCGCCCTGGACTCGGGCCCCGGTCTGTCGGCACTATACTCGCGGTTCCGGTCGCCGGCGACACGGGAGAGAAGGACGGCCATAACGATGCGCAGGACGTGGCTCTTGGGGTTCCTGGTGGCGGTCGCCTGCGCGCCGACGACGTCGGGCATCTCCGATCCGGGCACGCGACCCGCCTGCGACTCGGGCGCCGACTGCGCGTCGGGCGTCTGCACCGACGGGGTCTGCGCTCCCGTCCCCGGCGACGACGCCGCGGTCCCGCTGTTCGACACGAACGAGCCCGAGACGGTCGACGCGCCGGCTGAGCCCGGCGGCCCCGACGACGGCTCCACGAACCCCGACCCCGGGAGCGGACCGGACGCCGCGCCCGTCCCGTGCACCGAGCCGCTCGACTGGACGTGCAAGGACGCCTCGACCCGCATCAAGTGCAGCTTCGGCGTGCTGGCCGAGCAGCCCTGCGGCGAGCAGCACGTGTGCGCGGCCGGGACGTGCCAGGTCAAGGTCTGCGAGCCCGGTGCCACCACCTGCACCGGGCCGACCACGCTGCACAAGTGCAACGCCGCGGGCACGGGCTGGGATGCCGACCAGGTGTGCCCCGCCGGTGTCGACGTCGAGGCCGTCTGCGACCCGGTGGCCAACAAGTGCGATTGCCGCGTGCCGGTGAACGTGCTGTTCGTGGTCGACGCGTCGGGCAGCATGCAGCTCGAAGAGGTCTCTCCGGGCGTCACGCAGTGGGACGTGGCGCTCGACGCCATCGGGCAGATCATGGGCGAGTACCCCTTCTTGAAGTTCGGCCTGGCCACGTTCCCCGACCAGACGGTGACGTGCGGCGCCCTGCACTGCGAGGGGGGCGGAGGCTGTGCCTACGCCGACGGCGTCAACCTGGACGTCGCGGCGGGGCAGGTACCGGCGATCGGCGCGTACCTGGCCGCGCGCAAGCTGTCGGCCGAGCCCGCCAACCTGAAGTACGTGCTGACCCCCCTGCTCGGCATCTTCGACTACCTGGCCAACACCTACCCCGCGACGGGTCCGCTGAAGGCGCACCAGGTACCGTCCTACGTCGTGTTGCTCTCCGACGGGCAGGACTCCTGCTACAACCCTGCCAACCTCGCGGCCGCCACCGCACCGCTGGCCGCACGCGCGGCCCAACTGCTCGAGCAGTACCAGGTCAAGACCTTCGCGGTCGGCTTCAACCTGGCCGACGGCTTCGAGCAGCTCGACGCCATCGCCATGCACGGCGGCACGGGGCTCGCGTCGCACGTGTCGGCCGGCGATCTGGCCTCGCTGCTGGCCGCCTTCGAGGGCATCTTCGACACCATGCAGATCCACAAGTGCGGCGCCTGGGACGACGCGCCCAAGCCCCCCGACTGCCCCGACGACGACGCCGATGGCTGGTGCGCGTCGCTCGACTGCGACGACGGGGCCGGAGCGGTGCACCTGGGCGCCGTCGAGACCGCCGGGAACGGCGAGGACGACGACTGCGACGGGCAGGTCGACGAGCCGCCCGACGACCAACTGGACCAGGACGGCGACGGCTTCACCCCAGCCCAGGGCGACTGCCGCGACGTCGACGCCTCGGCGAACCCGGACGCGATCGAAGAGCCCGACGACGGCCTCGACAACGACTGCGACGGCCAGGTCGACGAGGTGGGCTGCGCCTGCACCCCCACCACGGGCGCGACGCTGCCCGCCATGGCCTGCGCGGCCGAGCTCGGGTGCGCTGCGGGCGCCTTGCAGAGCCAGGGCGTCGCCTCCCCCTCGGGCGACGACCTGACCGGCGCCTGGACGGCGGTGTCCCACTTCGGCGCGGCTGGGAACGACCTGGTCCCCAAGGCGGGGCCCTCCTACGCCCTGCTGGCCACCGGCCCGGCCGCCGGCAGCTCGCACTCCACCGACCTGTCGGGGGGCTGGGACACCTGGAACGACCCGTACTCCAGCTCCGACCCCTGCCACGACGTGGCCGAGTGGACCGTGACCTTGCAGGCGCCGGCCAACGCCAAGGGCTTCTCGATCGACTACGTGTTCTTCTCGGAGGAGTACGACGACTACGTCGGCACCGAGTACAACGACAAGTTCTACATCCTGATGCAGGCGCCCCAGACGACCGGGGGCCAGGAGCGCGTGATCAACTTCACCGACTGCCGCGACCCGGGCGACTACTACGACCTGTCGGGCGCCGCCTGCCCGCTCCCGTCCGGCTACTGCTGCTACATCGCCATCAACACGGCGCTGTCCGAGTGCTGCTGGGTCGACGGCTGCCCCGACGGCACGTGGACCACCGACATCGCGGGGACCGGCTACAGCTGCGCCGCAAGCTCGATGTTCGACAGCGACGGCAGCGGCTCGTCCACCGGGTGGCTCACGACGTCGTGGCCCATCCAGCCCAGCGAGACCTTCACGCTCACCTTCCACGTCCACGACACCAGCGACGGCATCTACGACTCCGAGGTGCTGCTCGACAACTTCCGCTGGCACAGCACCACGACCGCGCCCGGGACCGAACCCGCGGGAGATTGACGGCAGCCTCAGCGCCCCGCCCGGACGGGGCAGCGAGAGGGTGCGGGGAAGTCGATGGGGTTGCCGTGGTCGGGCCACGCGGGCTCCCTTGCGCCCGCGCGGCGCAGCAGGTCCGCGGCCCGGCACCGCGCGGGCGTCGCGGGCTCGACGAAGGCCGCGTACGCGAGCGGCGTCCGTCCCGAGCCGTCCTGCGCGTCGACCTCGGCTCCATGGCGCAGCAGCGCGCGCACCACCTCGGCGTGAGCCCGCTGCGCGGCCAGGTGCAGCGGCCGCACCTGCAGGCGTGGATCGACGGTCTCGGGGGAGACACCCTCGCCGAGCAGGCGCTCCACCGTCGCGAGCTCGCCGTTCTCCGCCGCCCACAGCAGGCGTCGGCCGGGCGCGAGCCCCGGCTCGAAGCGCCACACCGTGCCCCGGCTCTTCTCCATCACCCAGGTGCCCACCGCGTAGCAGGTCGGCCCGCTGGGCGGCTCGAGGATGGTGCGCGACTCGAGGATCCGGTCCTGGAACAACGTGACGTTAGCGCCGCCCGCCGCGGCAGCCTCCCGGCGGAGCACCGTCGTCGCGTCGTCGGGGGCCAGGTCCCGGCAAGGATCGGCGCGGCACTCCTGGCGTCGCACAGACACGTCGAGCCAGGCGATCGCGATCCAGCCCGCTCGGAGCAGCTCACCGTCGGACAGGACGCTCACCGTCGCGGCGCCGTCGACCGGCGGGAAGGGCTCGCCGTAGCGCTGGAGCTGGACCTCGGGCGGCGAGGGCGCGGCCGGCGCCTCGATCGCGCCGGGTGAAGGCTGGCAGAACAGCAGCGCGAGCACGAACACGTACGTCATGGCGTCACGCTCTCACGCTCCGGCTTCGGTTGCAAGAGGCGCCCGAAGCAGGCCCCGCGGGCCGGGTCATGGGACGCGGCGGTCTCCCCGCAGGTGCCCCTTGCGCGGCGATGACTCCCGAACGATGCTACGGCCAGGAGCACGCGGTTCGACCGGGTGCGTCGACGGCGCCGGGAGGGGCTGTGCCGTGAAGCAATGCCCGAAGTGCGGACGCCAGTGGCCCGACAAGGGACGGTTCTGCCCGGCCGACGGGACGCCCTTGCAAGAGGAAGCGCGCGCCGAGCCCGCGATCGCGGCCGGCGGCAAGACCTGCCCCCGCTGCGGACGAACGTGGCCAGCCGGCGGTCGATTCTGTCCCGTCGACGGCACGGCGCTCGGACCGGCGGGCGCTCCGACGGCTCCACCACCGGCCGCGAAGACCTGCCCGGCGTGCGGCAAGGTGTGGCCCGCGCGCGGCCGGTTCTGCCCCGTCGATGGCACGCCGCTCGTCGGCGAGGCGGGCACGCTCGATCCCCGTCGGGCGCTCGAGGAGCAGCAGGCCGAGGAGGCCCGCTGGGAAGCCCAGGCGCGCAAGGTGGCCGAAGCCCGACGCGTCGCCCTGGAGCAGCGGGCCGCGAGGGCGAAGCCCGCGACCGAGCCCCTTCCCGAGCCCAAGCCCGGGCCCGAGCCCCCTCTGAAGCCCGGCCCCCGTGCCGACGAGCTCCGCACCAGCGCCACCGTGATGCTCGAGCTCCCCAAGGACCTGTCGACCCTGCGCCCGTCGACCGCCCCGCGCGAGGCGAAGTCCAAGAAGAAGTTCAGCGAGACGCAATGGTTCCTGAAGAGCGTCCACCCCGAAGAGCTCGAGGAGGTCGGCACGGGCGACGACCTCGAGGCCGCCACGCGCCAGTATGAAGGGACCAGGCCGGTCGACACCCGGCTACGCGAAAAATTCTCGCTGGCCGACACGTTCCGGCACCACGATCCGAAGGTCGATGAGCCCCGGGAGAGCGGCGACGCCTTCCTGAACCTGGACGAAAAGAAAAAGCCGGGGAAGAAGAAGCCGTAGTCCGCAGAGGCGGCCGTGCTGTCCCCACGCCCCCGCGGTTGACGGTGCCGGCCCCTTCCTCTACGCTTCCGGCGGTCCACCGTCGCAGGCGTCTCCGGATGAGCATCCCCGCGGCCCGCGCTGGCCTCCTGGTCCTGCTGGCCCTCCTGGCCGCGTGCGCGTCGTCCGACGGCGTCGACGCTGCCGCGGGCGACCTGGCCGAGATCGGCTCCGACGTAGCCCTCGATCTGCCCGACGCCGACGCGACCGCCGATGTCCCCGCCGACGATAGCGGCCTCGTCGACTGGACCGGGGGCGGGCCGCTCGGGAACGTGTACCTGGCCAGCCCCGCGGTCGACGACGGGCAGACGGCGCAGGTGGCGCTCCGGAACCTGGCCGACGCCAGCGGCCGCCTTACGGGCCGGTTCGTGCAGGCCTTCAACTGCCTGCGCGACGACGACGCCGAGTTCAACGCGCTGTCCGGCATGAAGGTCTGCACGCCCACCCAGACGGCGCTGGCGGGCACCGACGGCACGTGGCTGCACGTGGTCCCGCCGGCCGATCCCGCCGCGGTCGACGACGCCTTCGCCGAAGTGCAGATGTACTTCCACGTGAACCGGGTCCACGACTACTTTGCGGGCGTCCACGGCCTGGCCGGCCGCGACACGGCCATGCCCGCCATCGTGAACTTCGGCGTCGACGGCGGGGCGGGCTGGGAGGTCTACGACAACGCCGCCTTCATGCCCGACGCCACGGTGGGCATCTACGGATTCGGCCTCGACACGACGGGCGGCGCCATCGTGTTCGGGCAGGGCGAGAAGGTCGACTACGCCTACGACGCCAGCGTCATCTACCACGAGTACACGCACGCCGTGACCGGCGAGGACCGCCTGTTCGGATTCACCGCCGACGAGCAGGGCTTCAACGCACAGCCGTTCTCGATGAACGAGGCCTTCGCCGATTACTTCGCGGCCACCATCCTCGACGACCCGCTGCTCGGACGCTACGCGCTGCTGGACGCCGAGAGGGACGCCCGGCGGGATCTGTCCGAGAAGAGGACCTGCCCGGAGCACATGCTGGGCGAGGTCCACTACGACGGCCGCATCTGGGCGTCGGCGCTGTGGGAGCTGCGCCGGCAGGTGGGCGCCCCCGTGGCCGACGCCGTGGTCTTCGACACGCTGATGCAGTGCGGGGGCCAGACCACCTTCGCCGAGGCCGCCCAGTTGCTGCTGGCCCGGGCGGCCGACGAGAGCCCCGCCGTCGAGGCCGCCGCGCGCACGGCGCTCACGGAGCGCAACGTGCTCGACTGCCGCCGCGTAAAGCCCTGGAGCGACGTCGACGAGGTGGCGGAGCACGTGCCCTTCGGCCTGCCGGGGCGCCTCACGTCGGGGCACGACGCCCTGAACCAGCTGACCACCATGGCCTATCAGTTCGTGGTGCAGGTGCCCGCGGGGACGACCTCGGCGCGCCTCGACTTCCGGGCCGAGGCCGGCATGGACTGGCAGGGCCCCCTCGACCTGGCGCTGGCCGTGCGCCACGGCACCCAGGTGCTCTACGAGTACCCGAACGGCAAGCTGAAGCCCGTGGCCGACGCCGTGCTGACCCCCGCGGCGCCCACCGCCGACGGCGAGCCCTGGACCATCGACCTGGCCGGAGCCTGGCTCACGCCGGGGCCGCTCTACGTGCACTTCCTGAACCGCATGATCGTCGACGTCGACTTCAAGGCCATGCACCTGACGTTCGCCCCGTAGCGTCCCCTCCGCGACGGGTCTGCCGTGACAAGCACCCCGCGGGCGCCTATCCTACGCGCCAGCAAGGGAGGCTCCGATGCAGTCCGTCGCTCGTGGTTCCGCAATCGTGCTCCTTCTCGTCGCGGTGTCGTGGGCGGTGTCGTGCGGCAGCGGCAGCCCGGCGGCCACCGACACCGCGCACGCTGACGCCGCCGTCGCCGACACGGCCGACCTGCCTGCCCCGAGCGAGGTCGAGGGGGCCGACACCGGTCACAACGCCGATGGCGCGGCCGAGCTTCCGCCCGCCGAGGCCTTCCTGTTCGTGAAGGCGCCCTGGCTCCTGAACGTGGGTGAAGACCACGTGACGGTGGCCTGGGAGAGCGACGTGCAGCTCGCGACGCCCTCGGTGGTGATCACGACCGACGCGGGACCGCGCCTGGTGACCGGCACGAGCGGACCGCTCGACCTGTCGCACGGCCCGGCCGTGGGCAAGCCGCCCGTGACGTTCCAGAACCGCGTGCAGCTGACCGGGTTGACGGCCGGCAGCACGGTCTCGTACGTCGTGCGCAACGCGAGCGGCGACGCGCCCGGCAGCTTCCGCACCGCGCCGCAGAAGACCGGCTCGGCCCACCTGGTGGTGTACGGCGACACGCGCATCGACGAAGACGCCCACCGCCGCGTGGTCGAGGCCTTCTCGGCCGAGGCCCCCGACCTGCTGGTCCACACCGGCGACCTGGTGCACGTGCCGACCGAGGCCGCCCTGCAGGTCTTCTTCGACGTGCTGTCCCTGGTGTCCGCCGACGTGCCCATCGTCGCGACCATCGGCAACCACGAGACCGACCTGTTCCGCGCGTGGTTCCTCGGCTTCCTCGAGCCGCCCGAGGGCTTCGAGGACGGCACCAACACGGCCTTCGCCTACGGACCGGCCTACTTCGTGGTGGTGAACTCGCTGCGCGATCCCAGCCGCCCGGGCTTCGTCGACTGGTTCAAGGGCGAGCTCACCAAGGCAGAGGGCTGGCCCTACCGCTTCGTGATGTTCCACTCGCCCATCCACACCTTCTCGAACCACGCGCCGTGGGAGAAGGGCGGCGAGGTCATCGAGCCGCTCTTGTCCGAGTACGGCGTCACGGCCGTGCTGGCGGGTCACAACCACTGCTACGAGCGCTTCGAGGTCGCCGGCATCCCGCAGCTGACCCTGGGGGGCGGCGGGGCCCCGCTGTACGATGTCGAGAGCAACCTGGTTCCCGGCGAGGAGCAGTTCCTGAAGGCCGACGGCAAGTTCTACCACTACCTGGTGCTCGACCTGACACCCGAGGCCGCCACGGCCCGCGTCATGGTCGTGACGCCCGACACGGTCGAGCCGTTCGACGCGTTCACGAGGCCGCCCGCGCCCTGAGGGCGACGACCGATCACCGCCCATGGGGCTCGGGGCCGCCCCGGCCTCGGGCGAGGGGAGCTCACCATGACGATTCTCCGTTCGAGAGCGGCTCTGCTGGCGGTCGCCCTCCTCGTCGCAGCGCTCGCCTCCTGCAGCGGCAAGGGTGAGGACGCCGCCGTCGACGTGGCTGCAGACGGGGCGGGCGATCTCGTCAGCGTGGCCGACGCGGCCGACGCCCCGGGCGACACCGCTCCCCCGCGGGCCAGCGAGTTCCTCGTGGTCGACATCGCCCCCGAGACCCCCGCGCCCTTGCAGCTGGCCGTGCAGGCCTGCGCCGGGCTCTACAACCGCGAGCTCGGCGGCTCGGTCTACACCCGGATGGACGAGAACGACGCCCGATGGTTGGACGAGCTCGCCCTGGCGCCGGCCGACACCGTCGAGGCCCAGGCGTTCCTCGAGGCCTGCGTCGTCCGGTTCCCCGCGTGCGTGCGGTACGCCTACGACAGCCAACAGGCGCTGCTCCCCAACATCCTCACCGTCGGCGCGGCCCTCGGCGCCGTCCCCCTGGACATCGACCTGGCCGTTCCCTGCGGCCAGGTGGCGTTCGACGCGACGGTCGAGTTCGCAGCGCGGAACACGGCCGAGCTCGCGACAAAGTACGTCGCGGACCACTACCTCGACCAGACCACCGGGCTGGCCATGCTGAACCCCGGCTACGAGATCAACGCCGCCGATCCCTCGATCCCCGCGATGACGCGGGACATGCCGGCCACCCTCGTCGACTTCGTGTTCTCCGAGCGGCTGTTCGTGGTCTTCCTGGTCAACGGCTGCGTGGCGTCGTCCCCCGAGCACGCGGTGCTCGCAGACCTCGTGAACGCCAGCCCCTGGCCGAAGCCCGTCGGCGTCTACGGGTACAACAACTCGTGGATGCTCATGGGCGGGTTCCTGTACGAGGCGCAGACCAAGTGCCTGGAGTCCCGCAACATGGGCGCGATCGCGTCGGAGGCGCGCAACCTGTCGTTCTTCGCCACCAGGCGGCCGCCCATCGTCGCCGCCGGCGAGCTCGAAGGGAACGCGCCGGAGGAGCTCGCGTACGATCCCGGCACGACCTACGTGGCCTTCGTCGTCGGCGACGGCGACAACATCCAGTTCATGATGGCCACGCGGAACGTGTGGCTGAACCAGCGCCTGGCCGCCTGCGACCAGGCGGGCACCACGTGCGCGCCGCTCACGTGGAGCATCTCGCCGCACCTGGCCCGCGTCGCCCCGGACGTCCTCCACTGGTACTACGCGAAGCTCCGGCAGACGGGGCAAGACACCTTCACCCTCCCGCCCAGCGGGCACCTGTATGCCTACCCGACCTCGTTGAACGAGGTGGACCAGGGCCGCTTCGTCGAGGCCACCGAGCAGGACGCCCGCATCCTGGGCGTCCGCGGCACCGTCCACTGGGACTGGAGGGACTCCTGGCAGAGCGCCGAGGCCGACTTCCTGCCCCGGTACGCTCGGGTGGGGGGCGCCATCCAGGGCGTGTTCCCCGTCAACGTCCCGTACATGTTCCCGGCCTTCCCCTGGTGGGAGGCCGATCAGTTCTTCAAGGTCCTGGCCGGCGACGACGGGGGCGAGGTCGTGGTGTTTCGGCCCCGCGAGTGGCGAGGGATCGACAACAGCGGGAGCGACCTCACCGCGCCGTTCTACCTGAGCCCGGACAAGATGGCCGACGAGCTGGCGAGCTACCCGCCCGGCACGGTCTCCTGGGTCTACATGACCAGCGACGGCGGCCTCAGCCTCGAGAACTCGTTCATGGAGCTGGTCAGGATCCTGCCGCCGAAGGTGCGGCTGGTGAGCGCCGATGCCGCCGCGAAGCTGGCGCTCGAAGCCTTCCACGCGGGCGCCGGCGCGAGGTGACCCGGGGCCCGGCCTGCGCATGCGAGGCGTTCGTCTCGCGGAGGCGCCCCTGGTGACGGCGCAAGCCGGCTTGCGAGAGCCAGCGACGGTCCTGACCTGGGTTCGGTCCCGGGTGCGCTCCTGACCTGTCGTCGACGCCGTTCCTCCACTCCCTGGGGCGCCCATGCCCCGCTACGCCCGCATGACCGCATGGCGCTCGAGTCCGCCGATCGTCGGCTCCACGGGGCTCGCCGAGATGGTCATCGTGGGCCTGCAGCGACGTGACGGATCAGTGCCTGGGCGGCCGGAGTGGCCGCGGAAACGACTGCTATCGCTCCGTCGTCGACCTCGGGCTGACGTAGCCCCGGGCAGGGGCGTCGAGGGTCCGGAGCGGTGGCTCGCTCGTGTACGCGTTCTCGCGGACATACAAAACCTTCCGACCCTGCTACAAGCCGTACGGTTCGTTCGAACCCGATGACTGTCGAAGGAGCAGGCGATGAAGCGGATCCTGGTCGCTGGGCTGTGCCTGATGGCGTGGGCCGGGTGCGATGGCGGTGGGACGACCGGCGGCACGGCCGACGCGTTCCTCCTCGACTCCGAGGTTCTGGAGCTCAGCTCCACCTCGACGTTCGAGTCCGCGTTGACCGCGGACCAGTGCCTGGCGTTCCAGTCGGGCGGCAAGGTCGCGATCTGCCACAAGACGGGCGCCAAGAAGAACCCCTACACGCGGATCCAGATCGCGACCGCGGCTTGCGTGTCCGACCACGCCGGCCATCCCGGCGACTTCATCGCGCTGCCCGGCGACACCGGCTGCCAGGGCCAGGGCTGCCTCGCGGCCGGCACGCCCTGCGACGCCACGCTGCCCTGTTGCGACGGCCTCGACTGCACCGCGGGACGCTGCACGGCGCCGCTGCCCTGCGTCCCCGACCCCTGCAGCGGGCACGGCGACTGCCTGGCGGCCGGCCGCACCACCACCTGCGACTGCTATCCCGGCTGGGACGGCACCCGCTGCGAGATCGACGTCGATCACTGCACGCCGAACCCGTGCGAGCACGGCGCGTGCGCCGAGACCGCGAACGGCGAGGGCTACACCTGCACCTGCGAAGCGGGCTACGCTGGCGTGAACTGCCAGATCGATGTCGACGACTGCGAGGCGAGCCCCTGCCAGAACGGCGGCACCTGCGTCGACGGCATGAACGACTACTCCTGCGTGTGCCCCGCCGGCTTCACCGGCAAGAGCTGCCAGGCCAACATCGACGA
>Ga0172369_10006323_pt1 | contig 14143 bp, 19 predicted proteins | sample LakKiv25m_FD_114539 | JGI IMG/M metagenome (GOLD analysis project Ga0172369, IMG submission 114539) | Freshwater microbial communities from Kabuno Bay, South-Kivu, Congo - kab_022012_11.25m | ecosystem: Environmental > Aquatic > Freshwater > Lake | place: Democratic Republic of the Congo...
ATTGGAACAAGAATTTTTATATATGCAAAATAAATTAGAAACACTTGGTTGTAACACGAATTCTAAAATGGGAAAAAAATTAGTTGGAAACCTTTGTCCTAATTCAGATGTTCTTATAGGATTTACAAGAACACCTTTTCAAGAATTCATTGATTATATTGATATTCATGTTATTCCATATGCTCACAAAATGAGCCTGAAACCACTGCATGAACGAGAAGAATTCTTAAAAGCTGTGCTTAATTAATTGTAGTAACATTTATAAAGCCAACTTTATTCCAAAGCCATTATGGAAGGAACAATAGTCAATTTCAGAAGAGGACTACACGTAGTCAGTAAGAATCAGATGATAATTAGTACGGCGAGTATCGTTGATAAGGAAGCTGCAAAGAAACTTGTGGGTAAAAAGGTAATTTACAATACTGGCAAAAAAGACATACAAGGAGAAGTAGTTGCAGCTCATGGCAATTCTGGTGCATTAAGGGTTAAATTCGAGACAGGTATGCCCGGTCAAGCAATTGGTCAGAAAGTAAAATTAAATTAATTTTTCTTTTCTAAATCTTTCAAATCTTTTTCTAACTTTCTTAATAAATCTTCTAAATTCAAGAAATCTAGTTCCAACTTTTTAAGCAAGTTAGGATTGTTAGAATTTGTATCCTTTACAGTAGTCATTACAACATTAATTTCTTCTCGAACGTCGTAAAGAATTTTAGCTGCACCAATTTTTTTTGCTTCATTGAGTTCTTTTCCAGTATAACTTTTTATGACTTGTATCGCCTGATTTAAATCCTCTTTAACATCAATATTATTCTTGTGTATTGCTTCCAGTTTTTCTACTAAAACGATAATATTTTTTAATGTATCAATGTATTTTGCATTAGTCTTTGTTAACTCAACAATTTCTTCCTTATTTAGTTTCATGTTAATTCCTCATTCATTTTTTCCAATTAAATCAGCTGTTCCTGCGCCCAATACTGCAAGAATACTAATCGCTGCAATCGTATTATAAATTACGTGGAAAGGCATCGTAAAATCTACTTTTCCATAAAGCAACAATACCACAAACACTGTAATCATGGCAGACATATAAATTACTATGGCACGAATTGGCATAAATTTGTAAAGGAACTCGTCATTTACTTTTCTAAACCCAGTAAAATATAAGAATAAAACTATGATAATAAACGATGTTAATAATAATGCAGTTGCTCTCAAGAAAGTGAATTCCTCAGATATATGAATTCCTTCAACAAATGCAAAATGACCAACTATTCCAAAAAAAGCACCAATCATTCCTTTTGTTATGTCTCTATAAGTAATTCTTTTTAGAGGACTCTCTCCAACCTTTTTTTTAATATTTTCCTCAAGTTGTTCTATTTTTTTCAATTCATCAAGGGCTTGAGATTCTTCTCCTTCAAGAAATTTTTCCTCATTAAGTTCTTTTTTTTCAAACTCCAAAAATACATCTTCTTTTTTCGAAATTTTAGTCTCCTTTGTTAACATTTTTTTTTGAAGGTCTAGAATTTTAGCCTGCTGTTTTTCTATAGAAGCCAATCTTTGATGAACCGAAGAAGTACTTTTTATTTTTCTAGACGATTTTCTTAAATTCTTTTTTTGAGCCACAGTTTTTACTTCTTAAAGTAATATATAAGCTTTTTCATTGTTTAAAAATGAACATTTAAAATAGAAATCTTTATATATTACTGTATTGGGTATTGGTGTATGGTTGAATTACTTATTGGAGCATCAATTCTTATAGCTTTAATTCTTAGCATTATCGAATTAAGTTTTGTTCATGCCGATGAAGCTGGTATGAGATGGTTAACTCACGGGTTACACACCATTCCTTTTATGTTTATATTTACATTCGTAGCGATGAATATTACTTGGGCCCTAGCTTTAATTGGAATGACTGATAATTTTATGATAGATCTAGGTGCAAGAGTTGTCATTGGAATAATTGCAATGATAAAAATTGGTGCAGCCGCATCAATAACTGGAAACGGAGGAGTTGGAGAAAAGAAATTCCACATATTAATCATAGGAATACTTGTTATGGCATCTCCTTATGTTTGGACGTATTTATTAGATGGTTTAATAGGACAATTCATGCCATTTTAAAAACATTTATAATTAACAAAAAACAGGAAATGTGAAAATGAAGAAAATTATCTCAAGAATTTCATTTGTGACATCATTGTTTCTGGTTGCAATATTAGCAGGAATTCCTTCTGTATTGGCAGCATTTCCTGGTCCGTCCGAAGGGATTGGAGGAATGTTGAATAGTATATTCTTAATGATTTCTCAACTCTTTACACTATCGTTTTTAGACAGTACTGAAGCAAAATTAGGATTCTTCAGGTTCTTATTATGGATTTTGGTCTTTACAATACTCTACTTCGCCGGAAGAATAGTCTTTGCGCGTTTCAATCAAGGTAATGCTGTTCCTGGTACAGTTGCTGCAGTTTTAGCAACAACCACTATGATTCTTACACCACAGTCAGTTATCTTAGCAGTATTTCAAACGTATGGCATAATTATTTTAACTGTAATAATGATGGCAGCAATAATTGGAGTACTATACTTAGTGTACGGAGTAATGAACAATATTAATCCGCCCTGGCTATTGCACATGTTGAGACTGGTCGCAATTATTGTATGTTGGTGGATTACAGCCGAAGTATTAAATTGGGGTCCTGAATTTATGAATCAATCATTATTTTTAGTATCATTAATATCAATAAATAACGTAACTAATAAAAGTAAGAATATAAACTAAGTGAACAACATGGCATTTGAATTCGCAACATTTTTACCGTCAATGGGATCTATACTTTATCTAGCTTTTGCAGTGTTGTTCATCAAAGAATTAATTGGATTAATATCTTCGATTGGAGGCTCAGGAAGTGGAAAGACTGTGGCGGATAAAGTTGTAAATGCATGGGATGCCATCAGTAAAAAAACTGCTGAGTGGAAAGCTAATCAAGCTGAGAAACAACAAAAGAGAAGTGAAGAAGCAGCAAAAGAGAAAGCTGCTTCAGAAGCTGCAGGAAGATACAAAGCGAATATGGATATAAAATCTCAACAGGCTTCACAAGTTCTAGTTGAGGGAACACAAAGATTACAAGAATTTACTCAAAATCCTGAGAAACCAGATTACGAAACATATTCTAAGGATTTGACTGATAAGATTTCAATAAAGATGGATGGTGCGTCTCAAGTTTTTTTGACTGCTAAAACCAATGCATTCAACGTGATAACAAATGAATACAATCTATTAAAACAATTTAATAATTCTGTTCTTGCAAATAAGAAAAATACACAAGACATAATTAATAATACTAATGCTACAATTTTAAGTGTACAAAAAAATGAACAAAATGCTAAAAGTAAGTTGCCTGGAGTCATAAAAAATATTCCAATTATTGAGCAAAAAATTAAAGATTTAGAAAATAATCTTGCAGCTGAAGGGAAGAAACCAAAACCTGACAAGAGAAAGATTGCAGGTTGGACTAAGTCTCTTAATTCGAATAGATCTAAGTTAAATCAACTTAAACAAGATGAATCAGCATTCAATAAAATATTAAATGAATCACAAGCAACAATAAAACTTTATCAGGATGCTCTTGTTGTTCTTAATCAAAAAATTGTTGCGCTTGATGAGTTGTTGAATAACTTTAAGTCAGTACAATTACCGGATGAACAGCACCTAAAGATGTTAGAGAGAAACATTCTTACCCAAGCTCAAAATCTTAGAAAAGAAGTTGGTGAATTACATAAAAGCTTTGAATCTCTTTCAAAGATAAATTTGAGCAAACCAAAAAATGCTCAAGATGTTGGCACATACAAGCAAAGAATTGAAGATAGTTTATACCATGTTGCATTGATTTTACAAAAACTTCAAGAACTTGAACAGGATGAGATGCAGTTATCAAAGACAGTTCTTCAAGAGGGCAGACAATTCCAAGACACATTAATTAATATAAATAAACAGACTGAAAATTTATTAACTTCTATTAATTTTTGGAATTTTACTTCTACTAATGTTCCAAAACCATGATTTTTTTTGAACAAAACTTATCTAGAAATTTTAAGCATTTACTAAATATTTTATCATCAGATATTATTTAAAATATTTAATCAAAAACTAAAAACTTTACTCCAATTCAAATGTTAGTTTTTTGCAAGTCTTTTCTTCCTTTGAAAAACAATGTCCAGTTTTGTTATACTTATTTCCAAAAAAATACGAATCAACACCAATAGCTGCTGGAATTCCTGGCATTTTTATTTTTTTGAAGTATATCTCACGTAGCTCATTAAATTGATCACTTTGTAACTCTATATCTTTTAGATTAAATTCTGCCACAGAATTACTAAATCTACTGCTCAGTTTCTGAAAATTTGGTTTTCCATTTTTATTTGGAGAGAAAAATATTTTTAATTCATCATTTAATTTTAAACATTCAGCAATATAAGTTTGAACTGAAAACTTGATCCTATACGCGCCCAGAGCCTCTGGAATTCGCGTTAACAACATATGTATTTTGGAAACACTTAGAATAAGAGTACAAATGACAATCTAATCTAAGCTCTAGATTAATCTTAGATGAATCTTCATATATATGACTACCCGTATTAAAAAAATCGTACGTAAATGAGTTTCTTCTTAGATGTAAATTTAGAAATAACTGTGCTCCTTCCACTGTTAAAAAATTTGCCATTGCTGTTTGGTTTGAAATTTTGTCTTGTTATTTAAATTATTCATTTAGTCTCTTCCGTAAACTTTATATAGATATAGTTCGCCTAATATACATTATGCGAACTTTTACAGGGTAAAAGAGGTGAAAAAATCCAAAAACTAGTGAACGAACTCAAGCTTCGAGGATATAGCTCCAAAACAATAGAAGCATATTTGAAGTACAATAAGGAGTTTGCACTATTTACATCAGAAAGGCCGGCCTCACAGATAACAATTGATGAGGTAAAAAGCTATTTGGCTAATCTGATCTCTGAACGCGAAGCATCCGCGCGAACAGTTAATCTAGCAAGATCTGCACTCCTATTTTATTTTAATGATGTTCATAATAAAGGATTTACAAATATTAAAACGCCCAAGATTAAAGCAAGTCTTCCTACAGTTCTAACAAAAGAAGAAGTAAAACGATTATTAGAATGCGCTGGAAATGAAAAAAGCAGATTAATTATGATGACGCTTTATTCTTCAGGATTGCGTGTATCTGAATTAACAAAATTAAAATGGAAAGACTTGGAACTTGACGATAAGATTGCGTGGGTTAGAAGTGGAAAAGGAAGCAAAGATAGAATGATTATACTCTCAGATTTACTATCTAAAAACTTTAAGCAAATCTCAAATAATTCAATGTATGTTTTTTCTGGTAGAAATGGATCTTTAACAACAAGAAACATACAAAAGATAGTTACTAATGCTGCAAAAACTGCTAAAATTAATAAAAAAGTAACACCCCATACATTAAGGCATAGTTTTGCAACACATTTGCTTGAATCTGGAAATGATATTAGAATGATTCAAGAGCTATTAGGACATAGTAATTTGCAAACAACACAAATATACACCCACGTAAGTTCTGAGCATAAACGAAATGTAAAAAGTCCTTTAGATCTCCTTTAAATCTGAGGCTCTACCGTACTTAAAAAATGTATCAGCATATGTCCTTGACATATTTTCAACGGGTGCAGGTCGACAATTAGATGTCAAATATAACTTAATCTCCTTACAAACGAGAGCATCTAGGTGTGTTTCAATTTGTAGAGCCATTTTTTTTGCATCTAATTTATGTGCTGAAATATTCGTCTCATTAATTGCACTCATCAAATACCCATAATTTTCAATAGTGGTAGAATTTTGCTCAAAATAATCATAAAGAGGTCTGACTAATTCTATCTGTTTATATGCTTTAATGTTTTTGTTTTTTTGCTCATGACTTTGAAGAAAACTCCGCCCAATAGTCGTTGCGACCAACATTCCACACAATAGAATATTTAATGTTTCTTGATCCATCTGCGACCATATGCTGAACTCATTTAAATAGTTTTTTACTCGAGAGTGAATTATTATTTTCTAAAATTTTTAATCAAAACACTTAATATTGTGGCTGCAATGATTGCAAACTATTTCAGAATTGCTTAAATATTTTAAATATTTTTTATAGCACGCATACATTGGGAACACTATATATTGGAAGAACAATATATCGTATAACCAATGAGTGAAAAGTATCAAAAATTACTAATCTTAAATTTAATAGAAATGCTTAAAAGTTTTAGAGAAGTCATTTTTGAATAATTAAACAATTTTATAAATTCAAAACAACAAGAAAAAAATATGTCTAAAAAACATGAATTGCTTGATGGAACAAGAAGAGTAAAGACTAAGGACTTAAAACAATATTTGAAAAAAGGTTCAAGTTGGATTGTTACTTCAGATATGGCTGAAACAACAAAACAAGCAATTGAATTATACGTTAATAACAAAAGAATTGAACACCTAGTTGATTCTTTTGTAACTGATTTTCTAAAAGGACATATCACTCCTGAGAATCAAATAGGTGGCGGAAGAATTAAAGTATTACCTAATGGAAAGAAACTAGCCCGAGGAGGATTTTCAATATTTGCAAAAAATCTAAGGTTTAATAAAAATAATTTGACTGAATGGGATGTTTGTTATGATAATGTTTCTGGACTAAAAACATACTTGTATAATGAAGATAAACTTCATCTAGAGCAAAATAGAAAAGCAAAACTCGTCGATAAATTTTCAGCAAAATACAACCACATTTTATCAGAATTAGAAAAAGACATTAAACGATTCAAAACAATTGAATATTTAGCACTTTATGCACTCTTATTAACAAAAATTAGAGTTGGACATCTTGAATATTTTAAACATCTTGGTCACAAAGGATTAACAACTTTACAAAAGAAAGATGTAACAATAAAAGGGAACACAATTAATTTTAAGTTTATAGGAAAAGACGGCATTCCACAAAATATTACAAAAGAATTTCCGGATTATTATATTAAAATTTTTAAGAATCTTTTGTTAAAAAAGAACAATAATGATTTTATTTTTGCAAATCCCGATGGAATTCCTCTTCATTCTGATGTATTTTCAAAAATACTTTTCAATTATACTGGAGAACACTTTTATCCACACATAATCAGATCACATTACGCAGATACTGAGAGTAAAAGATTTTTGAACACACATAAAAAATCAAGCAAACAAGAAGTTCTTGACGAATTTAAATTGATTGCAACGGAACTAGGTCACAAAAAATTTAACAAAAAAAGGAACGAATGGGACTTAGATTATAAAGTTACAATTGCTAATTACATAAGACCTAAATTCTCAGAAAAAATGAAAGAACTGTATTCCAATAAACAATAATTAGTTTTGATTACTTCTCTTAATAAACTTCTTTAACCCATAGAAATATCTGGAAAATAAAATATAAAGATTTTGCAATTCTTTTTTCCCTGAATCATTAAGATAATAGAATTTCTTTCGTCCATCTCTTTTGTATTTAATCAGCTTCTGAAGTCTTAATTTTTTTAATGCAGGATATATAGTCCCGGGAGTCAAAATAGTCCCCTTTCGTGCACCAATTTTTTTTGCCAAATCCTCTCCAGTCAATTCCTCAAGATTCAACTCGTGCAAAATTAGAAATGATAAAAAACCTTTAAATTCAAAATATTCTGATTGAACCTCTTTTTTTATTTGCTTTTTCACAACATCAACCTATTGCTTCTCCTATAAATAGTTTACTACTGAATAAAAAAACATATGCAACCTAAAAGGCCTTATCACTTAATAACTGTTTAGAAATTGATTCATCTATTTTCAAAATATTCTTTCTTGCCTGTAAATCTTTAAACTTCAGATCCAAATGTAAAAATAACTGATTATCAACAAAATGCTTTAGAATTGGAATACCTTTTGATATTAAATTGTAAACGTATCTATTGACCATCTCATCTGTAAATCCTAATTTTCTTGCGATTTCTTTTGCAGTTGTCCTGTTAGTTTCAGCATACAATACTAAAAATACTTCTTGTTCTCTATGAGTTAATTCAACATCAAACTTAGTATCATAACTAGGATTAATGAACATTTGCATCTCATCGATTCGCTCACTTAATTTTTCAATCTTTGAATCAAGCTCCCCAAGATAATCATAAATTGATTGTACTTCACTTGTATTTTGATTAATAGTATCTAAGTGAACATTTAGTTCATCACGAATGGATTCGAACGCTTTTTTCACAGAAATCTGCATATCCTTTAACTTTTCAGTTTCACTTCCAAGTCCAAATATGCTTATTTTTGTCAATCTACACAACGAGTTACAAAGCCTTTTTTATAAATATTGCGCTGCATCTACTTCTTCCAAAAACACATCAAACTTTTTAAATAAACCAAGTTTATCATAGTTATGACTCAAAAGACTCTTGCCGTGGAACTGTCAAGATTAGCATCATTTAAAGACGCGTCTACCAATCTAGAGCAATATTCTACGGAAAGTAATGTGGCTGCTGAACTTATCTGGGACGCTAATAACTTCAATTTAATCAAAGATAAAACAATAGTAGATTTAGGAGCTGGAACTGGAATTCTCGGCATTGGTTGCCTTTTAATGGGCGCAAAACATGTTATATTTGTTGAAAAAGATTCGAAGGCTATCCAAATACTAAAAACTAATTTAAAACATATTGAGACACTATATGAGATTACTGGAACTTATGAGATAATACATACTGATATCGTGATGTTCAACAAATCCGCAGACGTTGTTATCCAAAACCCTCCTTTTGGTACAAAAACCAAAAATATTGATGCCGTTTTTTTAGAAAAAGCCCTTTTTTTGGCGCCAACAGTCATAACAATGCACAAAACAACTACCGAACAATATATTCAGGACATAATTTCAAAAAAAGGATTTACAATCATACGAAACTACCACTTTAAGTATCCTTTAAAGAAAACCATGCCTCAACATAAACAAGCAATTGAATACATCAATGTGAGCGGATGGTTGCTCGAGAGAAACAATTAACTTTATAAATAAAACTTATTTCCATAGAAACATGAAGATAAACGTTCTAGAGAATACCAGTAAAAAGCTGACCTTCTTCTTAGAAGATGCTGACCACACATTTTGTAATGCACTCAAGGATGAATTAAGAAATAATGAAGCAGTTAGCGTATCATCATACAATATAAGTCACCCTATTGTTGGAAAACCAAAATTCATAATTGAAACAACAGGAAACGAAAAGCCAAAAGACGCATTAGATAAGGCAATCGCAGGTTTAAAGAAGAATAACTCTGCATTTTTGAAATCTTTTGAATCATTAAAATAAATCTTCTGTTTCTAAATTATTTATTTATTAACTTACTTACCTATTCTTCGTTCCCTATTTGAATACTCAATAATACAATTTAGAAAATCATCTTTCTCAAATTCTGGCCAAAACTTATCTAAAAATATCCACTCACTATAAAACGATTGCCATAACAAAAAATTAGATGTTCTCTTTTCCCCACCCGTTCTTATTATTAAGTCAGGTTCATCAGACATATACAAAAATTCTGAGAATAATTTTTCTGAAAGATTCTCCTCATTGATTGCATTCTTCTTAATGTATGGAATCATTTTTTTTACTGCATCTATGATTTCTTCTCTACCACCATATGCCATTGCAAAATTAACAATATACCCTGATCTATTTTTTGTTTTTTCCATGATTTTAATCATTAGATCGTGAATCTCTTTTGAAAACAAATTAAGTCTTCCAATAAAATTTATTCGAAGATCATATTCTTCTAATCTTTTATCATTAAGAAGTTTTTCTGCTGCACTCAAGAATAGTTTCAATATATACTCAAATTCTTGCTTTGGTCTATTAAAATTTTGAATTGAAAATGCATAAAACGTTAACTCTTTGATTCCTAATTCTTTACTCCAATCCAATACCTTTTGTACTTTTTGTTCCCCCCATTCGTGACCTTTCCATGGATCAAGATTCAATCGCTTTGCAAATCTTCTGTTACCATCAAGAACAATAGCAATGTGTCGAGGCAGCTTGTCTGAGGGAATTCTCTTAACAGTATCAAGTAAGTCATCTGACATTCACGAAATAAATAAAAAAGAATTTATAAAGATTTGCGTTTTTTCGCATAATACTTATTGGTCTAGAAGATTCAATTTTCGTTCTTCTTCTTTTAGCTCATAAGATTCTACAACCAAATCAAACAATTCTGGCTGTATTTTAAGTATGTCCTTTGCAGTAACCAAACCGACTAATTGTCCTTTTGACATCACGGGCAGTCTTCTTACCTCGTTTTCTTTCATTAACATCATTGCCGAATAAATATCCATTCCAGGATCAATTGTAATCATATCTTTAGCAGGAGTCATTATATCATTTACTTTTACTAATCTTGCATCCTTGCCATCACATACAACTTTAGCAACAAGATCTCTCTCAGTAATTATACCCACCAATTCCTTGTCTTCCATAACCAAAAGACTTCCAACATTATGTAATTTCATAACCTTTGCAGAAGCCTGAACAGTTTCAGTTTGTTTTATTTTTATTGGATCATTAGTCATAATGTCCGAAATTTTATATCCTGTTTCCATAAAACCCCCCTTAATACATTAAAAATTAATATCCAATAATTAATTCGGCTTTGTCGCCGAAAATCTGTTTTATGCTATTGTAAAGCGATTCATTAATAAATACTTTTCTAAGATTCTTTGAATCTGCAAGCGCAGATTCCAGATCCTCCACATTGGATGCGCTTAAACCAGAAACTACTCCTTTTTCAGAAATCTTTCCTTTTCTTATTTCCTGTTCAGGAGATTCTAAATTACTAATGACAAATACAGCATCATTCAGCACCAAAAGTTCTCCAATCTTGTCCCCATATTTAATCCTGATTTTTGAAGATTCAAGTTCTCTCGCTCTTGTTCTTTGAATGTACTCAACAACATTTCTTATGAACGCTCTTGACTCCTTTATTGATTTATTAATTTCAGGTTTAGATAATTTTGCGGTTTCATGCTCTTTTTTTGCTTTTATTATATCTTTGAGATCAACTGCAGCATTTGAATAAATTTTTGCTTTTTTTACTAGGTGCTTGTCAAACAAATTAACTATGTCTGCTTCTTTAAAATCTTCTAATCCTTCTAAACGTAATGCTTCTCTACAAGCAACCATTGTTTCTGTGAATATTTTTTCAACTTCTTGTTTTTGTTTTAGGCTATCAATTTCCTCAAACAATTTTTTCATTCGTTCTAAGAATTCCTGGGTCGAAGTGTACAAATCGTCGACTTCTTTACCATCAATATCTTTTTTAGTGCCGTGCTCCATATCTTTTCTTACTTTGAGAACCTTCTCAACGATTTTAACATATTTTTCCTCTAGGAGTTTCTCTTTTTTAACAAAGATTTGTCTTAAGGTTTCAGGAGTCTCTTTTGGAGTTGGAGGTGGAAATCCATATAACATAAGCGCAGCTTGACTTGTTGTTATGGCTGCCCAGAAGAAATCTTCCATACCTATTTCTTTTAATTTGTACTTAACCCTTTCAAGCATCTGGTCTCCTGAATGCATAAACATATCAATTGCTTCAGGACTAGGTTTTATTCTACCCATTTGAAGCAACTGTTTCCAAGGCATGAAGATTCCTCTGTCGTATAAAGGAATTCCATCTCTTAAAAATGTGAAAATAACCGGGTTGGCTTCTTTTATGCTCTCCCAAAAATCAGTCAATATGTACACTTGAATATTTATTTTATTTTCTATACCCGTCATTTTACCGGCATCAATACCCATTCCAATAATTATTGCTCTAAGTTTATCCCTTAACTCCGTTCTAGTCATTTTTTTGACATCAGTATCATCAATAACTAAGAATACATCAATGTCTGACTCAGGTGTTGCCTTTCCTTGCACTAAACTTCCTGCTAAAACATAAGATACTATGTACTTCTCAAATTTTTTCAGAACCATTGTTTTGTGAACTTCTGAAAGTTTTATTGCTGCCATCATTCCTTTATCAAAAATAATTGCAGAAGTTGCAATCATTTGAAGTAAATCATATTTAGCGTCGTAGCAGCTTTGCCATAAATCAGTTAACAATAAAGTATCCGGACTTAAAGTTTCATCAACATTCTTCGCAGTCTCAGAAACTATTGAGGAAATTTTATCTCTCAATTCATCTTTAGTCATCTTAGTACTATCAGAATCGTCAACGAGAACCAGTAAATTTATTTTATCCTTTTTTTCTTCATCTTTACTCGGAGGAAGTAGAGTGATTCCTAAAATATGATCTTCAAATCTCTTCAAAACTTTGTCCTTGAAACTTTCTATTTTTGACTTGATTTGCTCAAGTTTTTCTTTAGCTTCATCCGGAACATCCATGAAAGATTCGTCAAGATTAGTTTTGTTATTATTTTGCGTATCTATTTGCTTGTCTGTTTTTTTAGTTCTAGCCATAAACATCAACACCGAGCGTAAAAAGTCATCCAAAAGCGACCCATTTAGACTGAATTTATCTGACAGCATATTTAAAGTTTTGTATTTTAAATACGAAACGTTTAAAGAAAACTTTATATATTGTGATTACTAGTCACAATCAGATAGTCAATTAAATATTGATTATATTTAACGAATCGTATCAGGAGTTTTGGAAAAATGGCTGATAAAAAAGATGAATTCACAGAAAAGATGGATAAGTACATCAAAGAATTAGAAAAAAGAAATGAAAGCTATTCTAACACTCTTAAAACTCTTGATACAAAACACCAATATATCCTTACAAAAAATTTGATGAAGCACCTTGGAGGGGAGGGAACTGATGAACTCAATTTCAGTCTTTTGAGCTCAAAGAGCAATCCTAAAGGTCATGAAAAATTAAAAGATGCTCTTGCTAAAGATATTACGAAAGATTACGAAACAGCAGTTCTTAATGAGTTAAAGAGCAGCGTAGAAGGAGATATTAAAGGCATTAAAAACGATAAATTCCTTAAAAAACTTACTAAAAAATTTTATAACGTCAACTTTGATTATATGCGAAATCTGATTTATGAATTAGAAGATGAATTTACTCCTGACACCTATAAGAAATTTCATATTGATTCTCATAAAAAACAAGTTGCACAAGAGTTAGAACCAGATACATACAGCCACATAAAAAAGACAGATATTCCATCTCTACTAAAATACATTGGAGCAGAAAAACATCTTGATAACGTCCAGAAGTTGGCAAGTCTTGAATACTTACCAATGGTAAAGGAACTTATCCTTAACTCTAAAAAAGGAGAGGACGGTAAGAGATCTATTAATTACGAAACCATTAGTTCACTAAGTAAAGAGTTCAAGAAAAACAAATTACCAGACCTTGAAGCATTCTTAAAACAATACAAATGAGGTACACGTAATTCTTTACATGGTTCGTTTAACTCGGCCAGTCTGCTTAGCTTAAATATGAGTTAATTTTCTTCAAAAGCTGCTTTAAACAAATCAGGGTAATCTGTACCTGCACTTTGGATTTTAGAATAAACATCTAGATCTTGCATGAACAATAAGAAACTAGGATTTAATGCAGGATAAAATACGCGTAAGTCTTTATCTTCTTGTATATTCTCTGATGAAATAGTCAAATAATCTAAGACAGTATCATCTAAAGCTATACCTCCCAAATATATTGAAGAGTTAAAAGATATTTCTGGAATAGTAACATCCTCTCCTGAAGTAAATAATGATGCTCCCACGTCATGATACGTTGTACTAGGAATAGTTATGTTGTTTCTTGAGTAATTTTCACCAAGATACAAAATACTTGTAACATCTACTTTGTATTGCCCCGGCGTAAGTTCCAACTCCGCTGAAACATCAGGATAATTTACTCTTGCAAATTTAATATAACTGTCTGAAGGAACACCATCAACAAGTTTTGTGAATATTAAGTATACTTCTTCATCTTGCATCGGTGCAACATCTATATCATATGAAGTCGAATCAATTTTCCAACCTCTATCAAAATCTATAGTTAATGGAGGCATATTATTTCTTGGACTATATGTCCTCTTCACAG
>Ga0172369_10006332_pt1 | contig 14131 bp, 10 predicted proteins | sample LakKiv25m_FD_114539 | JGI IMG/M metagenome (GOLD analysis project Ga0172369, IMG submission 114539) | Freshwater microbial communities from Kabuno Bay, South-Kivu, Congo - kab_022012_11.25m | ecosystem: Environmental > Aquatic > Freshwater > Lake | place: Democratic Republic of the Congo...
CCCTATCTTTTCTGGACCTTGTTTCTTTTCGCTTTGGCTCATCAGGTTCCTCGTTGCTTATGGTTACCTGATTATATTAAATTTTTCCCTCTTTTTCCCTTTTTTTTCACAACCTCAAAGGGGGAAGAGCGAGACCCAGTTTCCTGAGGGCCTGCTCCCTGTTCCCCGCTGCTTACTCCTCGCCCTTCGCGCCGTTGTCGTTTTCGTCGCTGGCGGCATAATGGCGGTAGAGAAAGCGCAGGTTGCGGCGGTGCAGTTCTTCGGCCAGCCCGCCCAGGTAGACCCGGCTCTTGCCGCACGATTCGACATCCACGGCGGCCAGCGCTTCCTGCGGGTTGCGCTTCTTGAGAGCCGCGCGCACCTGCTTGCGGATCGCGGAAATATAGGCCAGGTTCTCCTTGACCGCGTCGTCGATTTCGCCGCGCAGCACAATATCGCCGTGCCCCTGGACGATATTCTCCAGACCCATTTTGCCAATCTTCTTGATCGTATTGGCCAGGTCCTCCGGGTCACCGTCAACGATATACGGCAGGGGCAGGAAGGCGTCGCCCGCGAACAGGACGCGGTCCTCCTCGACCAGGGCCGAGATCCCATCGCGGCTGTGGCCGGGGGTGTGGCTGAGGATGATGTTCTTCTTGCCAACCCGCATCACCAGGTTGCCCTCGTCAAAGGTCATGTGAGGCGGGATAATTTTGACCTGCTTGAAAGCGGGCGTGGTGCGCCGCGCCGCTTCCAGCGAAGCCGGGCCTTTTTCCAGCATGATCTGGCGGCTGAGGGAATGACCGACGACCGTCGCGCCGGGGAAAAAGCAGTTTCCCCAGGAATGGTCGGCGTGGTAATGGGTGTTGATCACATAACGCACCGGCACCCCGAGGTCATCTTCGATAAAAGAGCGCATCGCGATCGTTTCCTCGGGCAGCGCCAGAGTGTCGATCACAACCGCCCAAGAAGGCCCGGTCACGGCGCCTGCCGTCACCTGGGCATAGATTTCGCTTTGAAACCAGTATACATTTTCGGAAATTCGTTCTCGCTGCATAAGACCTGATCCTATGGGATGGAAACAGGCCCTAGAATAGCACAAACCAAATCAAAAGTCAAAAAGCAGAAATGTTGTATGGGAATTGCGGGCTTCGCCCGCAATTCCCATACAACATGCAGATCGTAAAAATTTGCTTTACGCGGCGCGCTTGCGGAAGAAGATCAGCCAGGCGGCGGCGGTAAAGATCGAGCCGCCCAAGAGCAGCCCGAGCACCAGGCTGACATAGCGCGAAGAGTTGCGCACCTGGTCTTCGTAAGACAGCGTCGGAACGGGGCTGCGCCTGGGGGTGGGCGTCGCCTGCGGTTTAGCCGGGGGCGTGAGGGTCAGGTTTGTCCCCGCGGACCTGGTCAGCGTCGTGGCCAGCGTGGCAGACGCGCCTGGCTCGGGATAGGGCCCTGGGTACGGGTATGGATAGGGGTAAGGATCCTCTCCGAGCGTCGCCAGGGCGGTCAGGGTGGCCGCTTCTCCGGGGCGAGTGGGGCGCGGGGTGCCCTGCGCGCCGGTCGGGCTGGCAAAACGCGTGGCCGTTCGCGAAGGCACGCGGGTTGCGGGGGGAGCCTGGGTGGTGGGGTAGCGGAAGGGGGTGAGTGTCGGCCGAGGGGTCAGCGTGAAATAGGGGGTAAAGGTCAGGGTAACGGTTGGGGTGCGAGTGGCGGTGGGGGTCGGGGTAAGCGTGGCAATATTCGCCACAATCGCAACCGTGTCGGAATAGGTATAGCCGCCATCCGCGCGCAGGACCTTCAAGCGGTAATAATACGTCGTGCCATTGGTCAGGTTGGCGTTGACAAAGGAATAGCTGCTGCCGTAGGTGGCGCCGCCATCGTTGTCGATCAGATCGCTGATCGCGTCAAACGGCCCGTTTGGGGCCAGCGAGCGCAGAACCACGTAGCCATCAAGCCCTGGCTCGCTCAGGGTAGTCCAGTCCAGGGTGACCGTCTTATCACTGGCCAGGGCTGTGAAAGTATTGGTGACGGGAATGCCGACCAGAAAAGGCGTGTAGCCCAGGTCATCGGCCAGGCTGGGCCGGCCGGAGCCGTCGATCGCGACCATGATCTCGTGCTCGCTCAGGGAACAGGAAGTAGCCTGCCCGCTTGCGCCGCCCGCACTGCTGCCAGCCGGGTTCTGCCCGGTGGTGTCCCAGCCGCCGGTCACCAGGCCGCGCGGGTCGTGCCACCAGAGCGGGTAATTCTGCGGGGCGCTGGTCTGCCCGCAGAACGTGGAGTTCTCCACCGCCGAGGTGCAGGCGTCGCTGAGCTCATACTTAAAGTACAGATCCAGTTCTGCGCCGGGCTGCGCGCCTTCGGCCAGGAATACGTCCCAAACATTGCTGCACAGGTTGGGAGCGCCGAAGGAGCCGGGGAAGGCCAGCGATTCGGGCATTTGGGCGCCGTGATTGACAATGTACAGGTCAAAATCGGCCGCCCCGCCGACGCGCTTATAGGCAATCTGGTTATTGAAGGCATACGCCTTGGTCTGGCTCACGCTGACGCGCCGCGCATCCACCCCCGGCCCGGCCGGGGCCGCCGCGATCGGCGCGCCGAGCTGCTTGCCCGTGGTCAGGCTGCAGTGAACCTGGTTGGCGTCTGGCAAGACCGGGCTGCCCCAGTAGTTGTGATCGCCCAGGCGGTTGGGGTTGGGCGCGCTGGCGCCCGCCGAGCACTCCACTGCCCCATACAGATTGTTGGCCACCAGGCGCAGCTGGGCTGTGGAGGGGGTGTCATTCCAGTAAACGGCGTGGCTGCTGTTTCCGGCGATCTCGTTATACCGCACCGTCAAATTGCCCTGGTTGCCCACGACCGCCAGACCAATGCGGGCATTGAGCAGGCTGTTGGACTCGATCAGCACATCCTGCGGGCTGTTGACCCGAACCAGCGTGCGGCCGTTGGCGCCCGAGCAGCCGCCGTCATCCAGGGTCAGCTGGCGCAGCGCGCCCCCAGCGGTGAATTCGAGCAGCGGCTCGCCGCCCTGGCAGGCCGCGCCCGGCTCGACGCTCAGGCTGCCGCTTTGGCCGCGCAGCACGACGGGCTTATCGATCACAACCCGCGTGCCCTTCAAATTCACCGCACCCAGGACGGTCACGCTCAGGTCGGACTGCTGGGCATCCAGCGCGTCGACCGCGTCGCGCAGGCCGGTGCCAAGTCCGTTGGCCTGGTCACCCGCGCTGTTCAGGTAGCAGGGCGCGAAGGAGCAGGCGGCCGGGTCGGCGGCGATATAGGCGGCGTTCGAGCGCGCGGCCACCTGCATCTGCGAGGTGAACATCTGAGACGTGCGCGTCCACTCCGCGCCGGTATGCTCAAACACACGCAGCAGCACGAACCCCACCCCGCTGGCCTGGGCATTGATGCGGAAGCTCAGGTCAAGCGAATCCTGGAAAAAATTCTGAGTCATGTCGGCGGCCGCGGCAGCCACCAGGGCATAGCCGGAGGGCGGCGCGGGGTCTTCAAGGCACTGCGGCGTCTTTTGATAGGCCAGGCCGGTGGTCCCGCCCTGCGCGCTCAATTCGGTGGTGGATGCGTCCATCCAGTTGGCCGTGGGCGAATCGAACCAGCTTTCGGGGATGTAGACGCAGACCTTGAGGTTGGGGTTCGCGGTCTTGGCATAACTGCCCACCTCAAATTCCAGGCGGTAGCTCAGGCGCTGACCCGCCGCGCAGCCCCCCGGCGGGCAGACCAGCGGCGCGACCGGCACGATCACCGCGGTTCCATCGCTCTCCGCGGCGACCGGCGCGGGGCTGAAAAGCAGGCACATCACAAAAAACACGAGCAGTATCTGTCTCATTGGAATCCTTGTACAGTGAGTATTTTACCCCAATGCAAATTACTCATGCGCGAAAACGTCAAACAGCGTTTTCGCGCATGGCAGCGCAAAGTGCGCCCCCACCCCCTGGCCCCGGCCCTCACCCTCTCCGCTGCGCTACAGGGCGGCGCGCAACTGCGGCCAGGAAGGCAGACGCCGAGGGCGGGGGAAAAGATATTTTTTGCTGGTTTTGGCGGCGTTTATGCCGCCAAAACCAGCGATCAGGGGGGTGAGGGAAGTCCGCGCCATGCGGAACGGTAAAAAACCTACCCTTAAAAAGGGGGTTGGGGTGTGGACAGGCGGTGAAATTATTTATCCCGGACGGACGCAGACAGATTATCGTGCTGCTCACAGGCTGGGCTGGCGATGAACATGATTCTTGAAATACTCACCAGAATCTAATGTGGTGTGCACTTATTCCTAATAAAATAAGATAATATTGATTATATTAATTAATAATATCGACTTATTGATAAGGAGAGTGCTATGACCACCGATAAACCCCAAAAAGACAAGCCTTTCCCTGGCCGCGGCGGTTTGAAAAACCGGCCCAGTGACGCGCGTAAACTCGCGATTGAAGGCAGGGTTGCGCTTGACAGCGCCGAGGCCAGCCCCGAAGAACTGGAGCTGACCGCCTATGCCTTCCGGACGGGCGGCGAATTCCTCGGCTCAGCCGCGGTCGACGCCAAAGGCGGCTTTGACTTGCCGCTCAAGCTGGACCAGCCCGATGATCTCGAACTGTTCATTGGCCCCGCTGTCGAAGAGGCCCAATCCATCCGCCAGTCTTCGGCCTTCTCGCAGACCTTTTCGCGCAAAGATTGGAAAATCGATGAAAACCGGGCCGTCCTGACTCCAAACCTGCGGATCGGCCACCAGATCTGGTGGCCATGGTGGCCTGTGCGCATCTGCGTCTCGGGTCATGTCCGCAAGATTCACAATGAGAATGGCGTTGTGCAGACCTGCCCGGTGCCGTATGTGAAGGTCGAAGTGTTCGATGTCGACCGCGAATCGTGCTGGTGGCCTTACCTCACCCCGCTGCTGCCCGGACTGCTTGACCGCACCGTCCTGCGCATCCCTGAATTAATCAAGGTGCCGCCCTTCCCGCCCGAACCCGGACCCGACCCCGCCCCCTTCCTGACGCGCGCCTCGATCCTGGACCGCATTTCGGCGGTCAGCCTGAATCCACAGCCGCTGCCCCCGCGGAAGGACCGTCTTTCGGCGGTCAGCCTCAACCCGCAGCCGCTGCCGCCGCGCGAGATCAGCCCTATGGCGCTGCTCTCAACAAGGGCCGCCAGCCCATTCGTTGGCGAGATGGCTGAGATCAGCCCGGAGATCGCAAACCGCCTGGGCAAACTGACCCTGACCTCCAAGATTCCGCCCTGGGAAATCCTCTCACGCTGCTTCTACAGCCGCGCCGAGGTATGTGAGACGACCACTGACTGCGAAGGCTATTTCCGCTGCTGTTTCCGCTGGTCGCCTTTCCACTTCCGCCGCGGGCGCCTGCGCTTCGACTTGCGCCCCGATATCATCCTGCGCATTACCCAGGTGATTAATGGGGTCACGAGCGTGATTTACATGGATCCCTACACCTCGACCCGCTGGAATGTCACCAACACGCACATTGACCTGTTCCTGGATAATGAGGAAATTGTGTGTGGCAGCCCGGACTGCCAGGAACGCCCGAACGGCAGCGCGGTCTTTTTCACCCGGATTGGCGACGACGAAGTCTACAAAATCAACCAGGCCAGCGGCCTGTATAGTGAGGGCGCTTTGAGCAATGTGGCGTATGGCGCTGGCCTCAACGTCTATGCCCAGTTTGGCGACCTGCTCTCCAGCGGAGCCCCGGCGCGCTATTACCGCCTGTCTTACGCCAAGAAGATCAACCCCATCGTCACGCCTCCAGACTCGGCCTTCACACCCATCCCGGCCCCTCCGGGCGGGTTGAGCGATACGCGCGTCAGCAAGGTCGGCCTGATCTCCACCACCCACTACCTGGGGCCGCAAGCGGTCGGCGCCAACGTGGGGTTGTACGAGGTGCGCGACTTTCAGAACTATTACTGGTACAACCCCGACTTGCTGGGAACCTGGTACACAACCCTGGCAGAAGAAGGCAGTGGGCTGTACGTCCTGCGGCTTGAGGTCTTCGATGAGTTCGGCAACAAGCTCAACACCGCCTCCGGCCTGGTGGACTACCGCGATGGGACCGTCACCCCGCCTGCCGTGCTGCCCGCGATGGTGGATCACTGTGACCTGGTGCTGATGCTCGACAACCAGCCAGTCGACCTCGACCTGTTCGTACCCGTCACCAACGACTGCGGGGTGATCCCCTGGAGTCCCGGACTGGTGCTCAATTTCACGGTGCACGCATCCCAGCCTAACAACCGCCTGCACAGTGTGGGCTTCACTTATGTCAAAGGCGTGCTGCCCACAGTGAACAACCTGGCGCCTTTCCCGCACGCTTCGAACAACGGGCTGCCTGGCACGATTAACCAGGTCGTCTCCGGGGCGAGTCTGCTGGCGGGGCTGACGTCCACCTGCGCCTACGCGCTGACCCTTTCTGCCACAGCGCATATCCGTGACGGGCGCCAGTTCATTTACTACAACCAGGTAGTGAAAGCGATCGCCATCGAAAAGTGCTCTTAAATATTCCAGCGGTGCGTTAAAATCGACACCATCCAGAGAGCCTGGCAGGAATTGCCAGGCTCTCTTCATAGCCAGGGCAGCGCAGGTGTTTTAACCACTACAAGTCTGAACGGAAGGAATATTCGATGAACGGCGTGTCCGGATATTACAAGGTCAACGCCGCGAGATGTACGCCGAACTGCACGGCGTTCGCCAGCCTGGGCAGCCAGTGATTGTGGTTGAGGTTGGTTCCACACAGGCAGGGACAAAAGACCAGGGTTGGTGGCCGGTGCGGGATAAGTGGGCGAAAGAAGCGCAGGTTCTGTTCTGCGACCGTGCCGGATTGGGATGGTTTGCCGCTGATTTTTTATACCAAAACCACGAATAGTACCCAAATGGGTACTTGTACGAGCTAACGCGATTTGTTATATTTTTCACACACACAGATAATAACTTCCCTTTAGAAAAATTTGCGATGGAGCAAGAACATGAAATATTCATTCTATGAAGAAGAAATGCTGGTGACTTTCAGCGCGATGGATGATGAATGCCCGCAGTGCCCGGACGATGACGGCTTCAAACCCGACATTCACTTTGACAAGGAAACTGTTGAACTGCTTTTGACCGACAAATACAACACCGGCGGCTAAGCCCGCCCGGCGCTTCAGCGCAAAGCGCGCCCCGGCTGGCCCAACACAGCCGGGGCGCGCTTTTTATATCTATTCAATCCAATTGGCAGGTTGGTTCAAACGCGCCTACAGCGCGTTTGAACCAACCTGCCTTTCTTTTTTCTTAGGCGGCCGCGAGCAGCACCAGGAGATTGTCCTGGCCGGCTGAGGGCGCGGGCGGCATCCAGCGCCCATCGAGGCCGGGCTGGACGGCGACGGGCGCGGTGCGTTCACCAGTGATTGGGTTGAAGAAGAAAGCCGTGTAATTCACGCCATCTTCCAAACCCAGCACGTGCGGGCGGCTGCCCCAGGGCGCCAGCGGGCCGGGGAAGTAGATCACGCGCACTTTGCCGGGGATCCCGGCGGCAAAGGGACGGAACCATTCTTCACCCCCGGCGTGGTTTTCAATCCAGTCCGGGCGCGGCTCGAACTGCCACCAATCGAATTCCTCCAGCAGGCGCTTGCCCAGGCTGAGCTGGGCCGAACCGGGCAGGCGCAGCGCCTCCGGCCAGGGCGTGTCGCCCCAGCTCATGCCGTGCGGCGAGGGGCCAAACGGCGCGCCGGGCTGGTTGACCTGCCAGATGCCGTTCGCGCCGTAGGAATAGCCCGGCGCGCCGGAGAGAAAACTGCTCCAGAAGCAGAAGCGCTGCACGTCATGCAGGGCGGTGCCCAGGATGCCCTCGTAGCAGGTTTCCGAGTTGATCACCGGGCGCAGGCTGGTCTCGCTGACGGTCTTGCGCACATGGCGCGCCGCGGCCAGGGCAACATTGAAATTGCCGTGGCCGGTCTGGATGAAGTTGAAATCGAGGAAGGACGAATCCGACAGCTCGCGCGGGCTTTCACCCATCGCGCATGAATGAACCGTGAGGGAACGCTGGAAGGGGTCGCTGCGGCGCAGGTACGCGCCCAGCTCGGCCCAGCCCTCACGCTGCAGGCGGATATCGGCCTCGCGGTTCTGCGAGAGGTAGTAGGGCATGGAGGCCTCGCCCGCCAGGCACCAGACCAGCGGGTAAGCCGCCCAGCGCGCGATCAGGTAGCGCCAGTGCTTGCGCATCTTTTCCAGCCCGAGCACGGGCAGGTAATAGCCCCAGGCCCCGACAATCAGCGGGACGATGCCCTGGCTGATCATATACGCCAGCTTCAGATCGGCATGGTCGTAGAAGGCCGGGTTGATGCGCGCAAAGCCATCTTCCCAGGCCGGGCCGCCCTGGTTCCAGCCGCGTTTGTCCTGCGGCGGCACATCGGGGAAGAGCCCGGCCACCAGGTGGGCCAGGCTGAAGCCTTTGGCCACGCGGTCGGCGGTCAGCGCGCGAAAATCCTCGAGCCAGCCCATCCGCCCGCACAGCGCCATCCACCAGGTGTCGCCCAGCCAGAAGAAGGGCGTGCCGTCGGCGTACTCCAGGTGGGTACGGCTCTCGGCTACGCGCAGCCCGCCGCGCAGGTAAAGCGGGTTGTCCTCCCCCGCTGGAACCGGCAGCACCTCCAGCGCCCCGCTGAACCCGTGCAGGCCCGCGTCGTGCGCGTCGGAGCACACCGAGCGGAAGGTGTAGGTGCCTGGGACACGCGCCGAAAAGCGGAAGGCCCACTCTTGACCGCCCGCCCAAAACGCGGGAACAACCTGTTCCCCGCCCGGCCCGCTGAAATGCACATCCAGCTCCAGTTCGTTGAACGGATCCAGACAGGCGCCGCTGGACTGCAGGCGCCACTCAAAGACACGATTCGCATTCACTCGCCAGGTTGCAGGCATTCCGATCTCCTTGTGCAAATCAAACTTGTTGGTACCAGTAGGCCACCGAAGCGTAGTTGCCTTCGATCTCGTCAAATTCGCCGTGGTGGCAGGAAACGCGGATTGAGCGGCGGAAGGGGATGCCCTCGGGGTGGAAGCGGTACTGGCAGACTCGCGTAGGTTTTGACTGCGCCAGCAGCATCGTCCCCAGCATGCCCAGGCGGTTGAATGATTTCACCGTCAGGCCGTGATAAGGCGCGCAAAACTCGGTTTCGCGCCGCCCGCCCGATTTGACGTAGTACCAGGCGCCCTGGTAGTAGTCCTCCAACCCGGTGTATTCCAGGCTTTGCTCGCGCTCGCCGTCCACCCAGATCTTGGTGTTGCCCTCCAGGTAGGCGAAGCCCGATTTGGCCTGCGTGGCCTCGGTGGAAAGCACCACCCCGACATAATGCCCGGGCGCGTCGGGCAGGCCAAATTCGTGCGTGTCGAGGATCAGATACGGGCTGCCCTTGTGGGTCGGGCGCTCTTCACGGTAACGGGCGTGGAAATAGGCCTGGTTGTCCAGCGGGCGCTCATCCTCATAGGTCAGGTAGGTCACCGCGCCGTAAAAAGCCGGCACCCACAGCGCTTCGTTGCGGTTGACCATCTCCACCCGCGCCGTGCGGCGGAAGGGCATGTGGAACTGGCAGACATAGCCCCCGGCGGTCATCATCAGATAATGAGAAATGTAGTGCTTGTACTCGCCAAACCCGACTCCAAAGAAATCGCCGAGGGGCGCGTAAACCGCCGGCTCGGGCTGGCCATCGAAGTAGATGCGGATCCAGACATTCTTTAGCAAATTCCAGAAATGGTGGTAAGCGAAAATCTCGCCGATCGTCTTGCGGTTGCGCAGCAGCGCCCCCGGCGTGACTTTGCCAGCCAGCGCGTCGAAATCCAGCGGGGGCACAGCCGTGCACCAGATGTTGGTGATCTTGCCCGGACCGCGGATCTCGTCGAAGGCCCAGGCCGCCCCCGGCGGGATGGGCACGTTGTCGCGGTGCATCGTGCCCGAGAACTCGCGCCAGGATGGCAGCAGGCCCGGAATAGGCCGGTCGTGACCGTGGGTGGTGACCTGCCCCACCCGGTAATTCTTGAGATAGGCCAGCCCGTGCCGGTCATCGTCTGTGTACAGGGTTTGTTGGTCCGGTCTGGACATCGCTTCCTCCATGATCGTGTGAAAGCCCATCAATTTGGGGCAACCACAAGGGTTGCCCCTCCATGAGCGGCCAATTTACTGATTGGAAAATATGGGTGGTATTGGGACTGAGAAGATAATTATATGCGATTCATTCTGATTGAGCCGCTGGCCTTTCGCGGCTCAATCAGAGTAAACGCGTAACTACTTTGACAATGTCACATTAAAAACCCACCCCCTCGAAAGCTCGGGGCAGGCCCCTGCTCCCTCCCGCTTCGGGAGAAGGGCAGGGGTGAGGGCGGGGTGAGTAGTTGCAACTCTCCTGGTCACCGCGCGCGGCCGGCGCAGGCTAATCTTTGCGGTCGGCCGTCCACTGGCTGATGCGCAGGATGACAAACTCGGCGGGCCGGAGCGTTGCGATGCCGATCAGGCAGACCAGGCGCCCGTTGTCCAGGTCGGCCTGGGTCATCGTACTGCGGTCGCAGCGCACGAAAAAAGCCTGTTCGGGTTTGACCCCGGCCAGCTTGCCCGCCAGCCACTCGCGCAGCAGGAGATCCTCAAGTGCGCGGCGCAGATTGGCCCACAGCACTTCGCTGTTCGGCTCAAAGACGGCCCAGCGCGTGGCGCGCTCGAGCGAGTGCTCCAGGTAGGCGAAGTAGCGGCGCAGGTTGAGATACTTCCACTCCGCGTCCGCGCCCGGCCTTCCGAGCCGCAGGCTGCGCGGGTGGGTCAGGCGGGTTTTCGGCTTGCGATTCACCGGTCCGCCTCCGTCTCGAGCACAACCCCGCGCGCCAGATAGGCCGCCGCAAGCCCCGGCTGGGGCCGGACCTGCGCCCACAGCAGGCCCATGTCCTGCAGCGAAAGCGGCTCCAGGGTCAGCTCGACCAGCTCGCCAGGCCGGAAAGTTTGCGGCTCGGGGCCGAAGGTATTGAGCAGTTCCGGCGTCAAGACCGGCGCGGCGGCCAGCGCCTGGATGGCACAGCCCAGCAGGCGCTGCTGCGTCTCCGCGCTGGCCGACCAGGCCGAAACCAGGTAGTACAGGTTTAAGCTAACCGCCGGGCGCTGGCGCTTGCCGGGCGGGAACTGCGCGGGCGGGAGGGAACGCCGCGCCGGGTCGGGCGCGACGCGGTAGAGGTGCAGCGTGACCCCTTCGGCGGGTGGCGCGGCGCTTGCGTCGGCGGGCAAAAAATCATACACAGCCGATGGGAAGACATCGCGCGGGCAGGCATCTTCCAAAACGCGCAAGATGGCGCGCCCGGTCGCGGCGATTGCGTGATATGAAGCCATAAGCACCTTCCTTTGTTGTATTCTAATACAATTTACCTATAATATATACATTAGAAAGTGCGATCCATCGTTCATCTAGAAAAAGCGGAGCCAGTGGTGTGTAAATTGGGCGCAAAGCACCCAATTTACACACCGCCCGTACTTTTTGAGATGATATCGCTACACTAGATTTAACGGTTGTTCAAGGAAAGGAGTTTGATATGCTGTTCCTCAGGCCAGTTGCGAAATCGATCCGCATCACCCAGAACTTTGGCGAGAACCCGCAAGACTACCCCAAGACAAACGGGCACAACGGGATTGACTACGGCGCGCCCAGCGGGACGCGCGTGGTCGCGGCGGCGGCGGGGCAGGTGGTGCGCGCCGAGCTCGACACCGAAACCGCGCAAAATTCAAAGGCGGGCTACGGGCTGCACGTGCGCATTCAGCACCCCGATAATATTTTGACCATCTATGCCCACCTGGGCGATTTGCTCGTGCAAACCGGGCAAATGGTCCAGATGGGCGATTTGATCGGCCTGTCGGATGACACCGGGCGCTCCACCGGCCCGCACCTGCACTTTGAGGTGCGCACTGGCATCGCCCTGCTCAATGCGATCGACCCGGCGCCATTTATCGTCGACCGCATCCCCAAAACGGGCAAGATCCTGGCCGTGCAAATTACGCCTGAGGGCAACGGCCTGCGCGTGCGCTCCGGGCCGGGCACCAGCAATTCGATCGTGCGCCAGTTGAAAATGGGCGACAAGCTGGAGATTCTCGGCTTCGCCGGTTCGGATGTGTGGCTGCGCGTGGAGGATGGGTTTGTGATGTACAACCCCTCCTGGATGACGGTGGAGTAGAAAACGATGGGGTGATTGTGCCGCTGCGCGGCACAATCACCCCATCATAAAATATTTTGCAGCCGAAAGGCCGGACGGGGGAATAGGGCATATAATTTTAAATAGCCGCGGCCCGCGCCGCAAAAGCGGCCGGGGCGCGCCCAACCAGTATCCACCCATCAAGATGATCCAGGAGGCTGCGATGTCCGATTCTCCTGCCCATTTCATTCATATCGGCCCGCGCGGCACGTTTGGCGCGAGCGGCCAGTTCAGTTCCACCCCTGCCAGCATCGACGCCCTGTTCAGCGGCATGACCCAGGCCGGCTGCAAGCAAATCCTGATCTACTTTCACGGCGGGCTGGTGGACGAGCAAAGCGCGCTGGAAACCGCGCGCAGCCTGAGCGCGCCGTTCAGCCAGAGCGGCGCGCAGCCGGTCTTTTTCATTTGGGAGACCGGCCCCTGGGAAACGATCCGCCAGAACGTGCCCAAGATCCTGAGCAGCAAGCTGGTCAAAGAGCTGCTGCTGTTCATCCTGGCCCAGGTGGCCAGGCGCTGGGGGATCGAGATCCCCGGCAAAGGTCCGGGGGAGACGATGACGGCCGAGGAGGTGGAGGCTGAGCTGGCACGCGAGGTTCCCTTCGAGAACCGCGGCAGCGCAGGCGGCGCGCGCGGCGGGGCCGAGATCCTGAGCGAAGCCGACCTGCAGGCGGCCCAGGCCGAGATGGAAACCGAGCTGGCCTTCCTGATGCAGGAGCGTTACGCGCAGCTGGAGCAAGGCATGCTGGAGGCCGCGGACGACGCGCTGCTCTCCGAGGAAATCCGCGCCAAAGGCGTGGAAAGCGGCGCGAAGGGCGTGGAGCTGGTCTGGCTGGCCCAGGTGGCGGCGCGCGCGGCCTACCAGGTCTTGCGCCGCCTGGCCACCCAACAGGACCACGGCCTCTATCCGACCGCGGTCGAAGAACTCCTGCGCGCCACCAGCCTGGACGGGGTGGGCAAGTTCCTGTGGGAGGCGATGAAGGAAAAGGCGGCCCAGATGTGGCTGCCCAACCCGCAGGTGCTGCCGGCCAATTTCAGCCAGGCCCACGCCGGCAGCTACTTCCTGGCGCGCCTGGCCGAATACGCGCTGGCCACGCCGGGCTTCCAGGCCGACCTGGCCGGGCATTCGGCCGGTTCGATCGTGATCTGCGAGCTGCTGCGCGCCGCCGCCCAGCGCCACCCGGCGCTCAAATTCGGGCGGATCGCGCTGCTGGCCCCCGCCGCGCGGGTCGACCTGTTCGCGCGCGAGATCGCCAGCCACCCCGAGCGCTTCGAACAGCTGCGCATCTACACGATGCGCGAGGCGCTCGAGCTGAAGGATGCCATCGCCGGCAAAATTTACCCGCTCTCCCTGCTCTACTTCGTCTCCGGCGTGCTCGAGGACCCCGACCCGACCCCGATCTGCGGGCTGGAGCGCAGCCTGAGCGGGCTGGGACCCAACGGGCAGGGCGACGCGCTGCTGGCCCACGATTTCGTCTACGCCCCCGGACAAAACCGCCTGGCGCTTTCGATCAGCCCGGCCGGCGCCCCGCCCGGACTGCGCACCAACGCCGAGCACCACGGCGAGTTTGACAACCTGACCATGCGCAGCGGGCAGCCGGGCGAGACGATCCAGAGCCTGCTGGTCTATTTTCAGCGCTGACCGAGGAGGTTGACCGCATGCAGCAGACCAACGATTACGCTCTGGTCATCGGAGTCGACGAATACCCGCTGTACAAACCGCTCAAAGGCCCGGTGCGCGACGCCAGCGAGTTCGCGGACTGGCTGATGGACGAGCAGAACGGCGGCGGGCTGCCCGCGAGCAACCTGCACCTGCTGCTCAACCCGGAATACCCGCTGGGCGAGATCACCGACCGCCTCAACGACATCCTGGACAAGACCGAGACAGCCCGCGCCCAGGGCCAGCTGCCGCGCCGCTTTTACCTGTATTTCAGCGGGCACGGCCAATCGCCGCGCATCGACGAAGTC
>Ga0172369_10006333_pt1 | contig 14131 bp, 14 predicted proteins | sample LakKiv25m_FD_114539 | JGI IMG/M metagenome (GOLD analysis project Ga0172369, IMG submission 114539) | Freshwater microbial communities from Kabuno Bay, South-Kivu, Congo - kab_022012_11.25m | ecosystem: Environmental > Aquatic > Freshwater > Lake | place: Democratic Republic of the Congo...
CTTGCCGGTGTCACGTCCATCCATAACGCCGTACCCTTATAGCCGTTTACATACTGAGAACGCCAAGCCGCCGGAAAATCATGTCCCGGAAACGCGCATTGTAGATTTTTCGGAACGAAAAATATACAGCGCGCGGAGGGAACATGATTTTCAACGGGCTTCCTACGCCTATATCAACCCCTTGCCTTCGAGCAGTTTTACGGGATCGACAACGTGGCGGGAAAGCCACTTCCTCGCGTCCCTGTGCCCCATCGCCAGACCCATCAGCTCCGTGAAATAAAAGACGGGGAGCGAGCTGCGCCCGTCCTGGGCCGCAAGACCCGCCTGCCTCGTGTCGAGGTTCGCGTGGCACATCGTGCAGCCGGTGACTACGCAGTCCGCGCCCGCCTCCAGGGCCATCGAGAGGATCGCCTGGCTGAGCCTCACGACGATGTCCGTCCGCGTCATCACCAGCGACGCCCCGCAGCAGTCCGTCTTGTAGGACCAGGGAACGGCCTGGGCCCCCAGCGCCTCCATGAGCCGGTCCATGTGCTCGGGATTCTCGTAGCGCTCCACGCCGGTAAGCTCCGGCGGGCGGACCGCCAGGCATCCGTAATAGCACGCAACCTTTAAACCCGTGAGCGGCCTCGTCACCTTCGCCTTCATCTCCTCGAACAGGGAGGCGTCGCAGAAATAATCGAGGGCGTAACGGACCCGCGTCTTCCCCTTGTAGGGAAAGAGCAGGTACTCCGGGTGCTCCTTCGCCCCCGCCTCCGCCGCCCGGAAGCGGCTGTAACAGGCCACGCAGGGCACGATCATCTCGCGCCCGTGCTTCTCGGCGAGGCTCAAATTCCGCGCCGGCAGGGCCACGGCCAGCGCCTCGTCGGTGCAGTGGGCCGAGGTGGAGCCGCAGCAGGTCCAATCCTCCAGCTCGTGCAGGCCGACGTCCAGTAGGCCGGACACCCCCCGAAAAGATTCGTCGTACTCGCGGGCCGTCCCGTGCAGCGAACAGCCGGGATAGTAGGTCACCTCTCTCACTTCGCCGCCTCCTTGCCGCAAACGCGGAAAATCTCCTTCACATCCTTAGACCCGGTAAGTCCGGGCGGCAGCAGCTTTATCTTGCCGCGCCGGAACATCTGCCACCCCAGCGACGCATCCTTGAAAAAATCCCTCGTCTTGAGCTTGAAGCGCAGGATCAGCGACAGCTCGTGGACGCGGCCCCCGTCCCTGATGCTGTCCAGAAAGACCTTGTGAAAAATGGGGATCTCCTTCTCCGCCGCGGCCGCGCCCGAACGGAGCGCGATGTGCCGCAGGGAGTCCATGACCTTGGCGAAATCGATGTCGTTGGGGCAGCGGACGCTGCACGTATGGCAGGAGGCGCATATCCAGATGCTTGCCGAACCAAGCACCTTCTCGCGTCTGCCGTATTGAATCTGGCGGATGATCTGATTGGGCAGGATGTCCATCGCCGCAACGACGGGACAGCCCGCGGAACACTTCTGGCACTGATAACAGGCCCGGATGTCCACCCCGCTCTCGGAAACAACCTCCTCCAGAAACGGATTCCCAGGCGCTGTCAACGGCTCGTTTAGCTGCATCTGCTCACCTCGCGGAATGGCTGTATTGAATCAAAAATGCTTTTTCGACTTTTTTACGAGAGCGTCTGTATGGAAATGGATTTGCTGGTTCTGCTGCCGTCTTCCTCGGGTACGGGGAACAATTAAAGCCGTTGCGGCTTTACTGCGAGAGCTTCAACAAGACTCGCTGTTGCGGGGGCGACCGGGGAACGAAAAAAACCGCCGCCCCACAGTACGCGAATTCCTACAATAAAGCCCCGGCGCTTGTCAAGCGCAAAACAGGATCAACTTTCAATACGAAGCGGAATGGCTCCATCAGAAAGGGGCTGTTCCTTTATCTCTGCATCTCCCCTTGCGGGTGGAGATATACCCCGATGATCTGTCCCGCTCTTTTTTCTCCAATCTCCTGCCGGAGGCGGAAAGAATAGACCGAAGCTGACCGGCGGTCATCAATTATCTTGACACGCGGCAATCGTTGTCATATAGTCCGCCGCCGAAAGCAATCCCTTGTCAACCGGGCAACATTCGCCGCACGGAAGCCCGGTTGAAATCAATTCCGCGCCCCCTCTTGCTTGGCGGGGGAGAGAAAGACAAAGCACAAATGGCCGATTACAACAAACATCCTGTCCTGATTGTGGGTGGCGGTGTCTCCGGCGTCGTGTGCGCGCTGGAACTCGACCGTCTCGGGACGCCGGTGGCGCTCCTGGAAAAAGAGGATTCTCCCGGCGGACTCGCCGCCCGCTTCTGTTGCAAGGCTACGGAGGCGTGCAACAAGTGCTTTGCCTGCGTCGCGGACAAGAAGTTCAGGGAGATCGGCGACCGGCCCGGAATCTCGCTTATCACCGGCGCCGAAATAACGGCGGCGGCGGGAGGACCCGGCAAATACAGGGTCGCCTTCACAAGGTCCGGGGAAACTTCGGAGCTGGAGGCGTCGGCCATTGTCGTAGCCGCCGGGATCGATCCCTTCGACGCCGCCCAAAAAGGAGAATACGGCTACGGCGTCTGCAGAAACGTAATCACGGCGCGCGACCTGGAGGAAATGCTCCGCTGCCGGGGCGGCCTGAGCCGTCCTTCCGACGGCGCCCTCCCCCGCACAATCGCATTCTTCCAGTGCGTGGGAAGCCGCGACGAATCGATCGGCAACCGCTACTGCTCGCAGGTCTGCTGCGCCTATGCGCTGCGCCTGATCCGGACGATCAGGCACAAATATCCCGACTGCCGGGCAACCTTCTATTATATGGACATCCAGCCGGCCGGCGAATCCTTCGGCGCGTTTTTGAACGCCTGCCGGAAGGACCCGGGCGTCCGGTTCGTCAGGTCCATCCCCTCAAAGATATATCATTCCCCGGCGACGGACGCCCTCCGGGTAAGGGTCGCCGAACCGGGACGGGGCGAGGTCGTGGAAGAGCCTTACGACATGGTGGTCCTCTCCGTCGGGATGGTCCTGAAAAAGGAGGCGGGCGCCCTGGGAAAGCTGCTCGGGATCGGTCTGACCGAGGAGGGGTTCCTCGCCGCCCCGCCGCCGGACAAAGGGCTGTTTGTCGCCGGCGCCTGCGGCGGTCCCAAGGATATCGTCCGGTCGGTGACCCAGGCCAGGGCAACGGCAGCTTCGGTTTATCATTTTCTACGCGGACGGTGATCGATGTACCAGAGTGTTTATGGCGATAAGCCCTCTTCTTCCCTGCAACCCATCGCCCTCGAACCGGAGGCGCTCGTCATCGGCGGGGGCGTGGTCGGCCTCACCGCGGCCCGCGAACTCGCCCGGGAAGGGGTGCGTACGGTCATCGTTGAGCGGACGCAGGAGCTCGGCGGGGGGATCAGGGAGCTGCGCTTCTTTTACGACCGGAACGGCGACGTCCGGGAATGGCTCGCCGAGCTGGTCTCCGCGGTGGTGGGCGACGGGAATATAACCGTCCTGAAAGGCGCGCGGCTCAAGCGCTTCGAGGGCCGGTTCGGGCATTTTCGGGCGGTCATCGGCATGGACGGCGGGGAGGAAAGGCTCCTGTCGCCGTCCGTCGTGGTCCTGGCGACGGGTCGCCTCAGCCGGCCTTCCCCCGCGCCGGACGACGACAGGGTCATCGGATTGGCCGAGATGGAGCGGCTGTTAGAGGAAAGCCCAGCCTTGCCGCTTGACCGGCAGGGACGGCAGGTGGAGACCATCGCCTTCCTTCTCGACCGGACCGACGAGGACATCAAGATCCACAGCGTAAATGCCATCAAACAGGCGGCCCTTCTGCAGGAGAGGGGCTGCCGGGCGGTCGTGGCCGCGCGGGACCTGAAGGTCTCCGCCGCCGGCATGGAGATCCTGTACCGCCGGGCGAGGGAAAAGGGGGTGCTCTTTTTCAAGTACGACGCGCCTCCCGTTCTGTCCCCCGCCGAAAACGCAATCAATGTCTCGCTCGAGGATGCGACCGCCCTGCGCCAGGAGGACAGGGAAACGTTCAATCTCGCCTGCGATCTGGTCGTCGCGCCGGAGAGCTTCGCCGCCGATCCGGCGATGGAAGAACTCTGCCGCCTGCTGGGCATCCGTCCCGGCGTCGACGGCAGGCCGGCGGAGGACAACCCCCAGCTCCAGAGGATCGCCTCCAACAGGCGCGGCATATTTCTGGCGGGGGCCTGCCGCTTTCCCCAGCTCGTTTCGGAATCCCTGACCGAGGCGCGGGCGGTCGTCCAGGAGGCGCTGGCCCTCCTCGGCAACGGGACCTATGCGCCGGCAAATCCCGTCGCCGAGGTCGATCCGGGCAAGTGCGCCGTCTGCTATACGTGCGCGCGGCTCTGCCCCCATGGCGCCATCGGCATTGAGAAATACGGGGAGAGAAACGTCTATGCGGGGCCGGCGGCCGAGAATGGCGGGGCCGTCTGGGGGGCGGCCCGGGTCGAGCCGGCCGCCTGTTTCGGCTGCGGCGTCTGCGTCGCCGAGTGTCCGGCCAGGGCCATAACGTTGTGCCGGTAAAGTAGGAGGACCATGTCAAACTTTGAACCAAGGATAGTCGCCTTCTGTTGCGAGCAATCGGGCGTGCCCGCCGCGGAAATGGCGAAATCGTTGAAGTTGGAGATGCCTTCTGATCTGGAGTTCGTTCCCGTCCCCTGCTCCGGCCGGATCGAGACCCTCCAACTGATGAAGGCCCTGGAGAGCGGCGCGGACGGCGTCGTGGTTTTTGCCTGTCATGAAGAGAACTGCCGATATCTGCAAGGCAACCGGCGGCTCAAGGGCCGAGTGGGATACGCAAAGCGGCTCATTGCCGGAATCGGCTGGGAGAAGGAAAGGCTGGACGTTTTCAATCTGGCGACCAACGACGGCGTTAAATTCGCCGAACTGCTCCGGGAAAAGGCAGAGCAACTGCGCCCGCTGGGACCCAGTCCGGGGAAATAATAAAAGCGAGGACAAGATGATCAAAGCCGAACAGAAATCCATCGAGAAATTACTCGAATACCTGGCGCCATACGGAAAGATCATGCTGGCGGGGTGCGGGGCCTGCGTGACCGTCTGCCAGGCCGGCGGGGAAAAGGACGTTGCCCTGCTGGCGTCGGCCCTCCGGATGGCCCGGCAGAAAACGGGGCAGCCCCTCGAAATCCTCGAAGTTACCCCCGCCCGGCAGTGCGAACCGGAGTTCGCCCTGGAGCTTGCCGATCCGATCGGCAAGGTCGAGGCGGTGCTGTCCGTTTCCTGCGGGGTCGGGGTGCAGACGCTGGCCCGCCATTTCCCGGCGACCATGATCTTCCCGGGCGTGAACACCAAGTTCCTGGGGGAAACCGTGGCCCACGGGGTCTGGGAGGAGCGCTGCCAGGCCTGCGGCGACTGCCTGCTGGAGAAGACGGCCGGGATATGCCCGATCGCCCGCTGCGCCAAGCAGTTGCTCAACGGCCCCTGCGGCGGCTCTTCGCAGGGGAAATGCGAGATCAAGCAGGAGACCGATTGCGCCTGGCAGCTCATCTACGACCGCTCCAAGTCCCTGGGTCGGCTTCACAGGCTCACGGAAATGATCCCCGCCAAACGGTGGGGGGTACAGTCGCGGGACAGCGGACCGAGGAGGATTGTAAGGGAGGATCTCAAGGTATGAAAGCGGGCAGCAATTTAGAGAAGGCCTTCGCTCAGGGTCATTTTGCCGTCACTTCCGAACTGGGTCCCCCCAAGGGAAACGACGTCGGCGTCGTCCAGCGCAAGGTCGATTTCCTGCGCGGCTGCGTGGATGCGGTCAACGTGACGGACAACCAGACCGCCATCGTCCGCATGTCCAGCATCGCCACCTCCGCCCTCGTCGTCCAAATGGGGATGGAGCCGGTCATGCAGATGGTGACGCGCGACCGGAACCGGATCGCCATGCAGAGCGACCTGTTCGGGGCCACAGCACTCGGCATCAGGAATATCGTCTGCCTGACCGGCGATCACCACACCTTCGGCAACCAGGTGAACTCCAAGAACGTCCACGACCTGGATTCCGTCCAGCTCATCAACATGGTCAAGACGATGCGCGACGAGAAAATGCTGTTGGGCGGGGAGGAAAAGATCGAGGGCGACATCAATATGTTCATCGGCGGGGCGGCCAATCCCTTCGGCGACCCCTTCGAGTTCAGGGCGCTCCGGACGGCCAAGAAGGCCGCGGCGGGCGTCGATTTCATCCAGACCCAGTGCATATACGACATGGAACGCTTCAAGGAATGGATGAAGATGATCCGGGATTTGGGCGTCCATGAAAAGGTCCACATCATGGCCGGCATCACCCCTCTCAAATCGGCCGGTATGGCGCGCTACATGGCCAAGAACGTCTCCGGGATCACCATCCCGCAGGCCATCATCGATCGCATGGCCAAGGCCGCCAAGGGGGCCGAGGAAGGCATCAAGATCTGCGTGGAGCAGATCCAGGAGGTCAGGGAGATCGAGGGGGTCCACGGCGTTCACATCATGGCCATCGAGTGGGAGCAGATGATCGGCCGGATCGTGGAGCAGGCGGGCCTGCTGCCCCGGCCGCAACTGGAATAGAAACAGGGTTCAAACCCCCCAAAGAAGCGGGCTTGAAGATGTTTCAGTCCATTATTGAATTGTCGAATGATGGGATACTGGTCTTCAACGACCGTCTCCGGGTCGAATACGCGAACCGCACCATATTGCAGATCACGGCCTACGAGCACCACCGGATAATAGGGATGACCATAAACGAACTCCTCGGCGAGAAGAGCCGGGCGCTCCTCGCAGACATATTTTCCCATCCGGAGAGGTACGGCGAAAAGACCTGTACGGAAACACAGCTCGCCACCGCCGGCGGCAATGTCCGGGATGCGGAAATCTGCATCGTCCTGGCAACCCCTCCCGACGGCAAAGACAAGGCCTACGCCTATATCCGCGACATCACGGAACAGAAAAGGATCGAGAACGAACTCCGGGAGGCCAACGAATTTTTCCGGAACCTGATCTCCAGCTCCGTGGACGGGATCATCGCCGCCGACATGAAGGGGAACATCTTCATTTTCAACAACGGGGCGGAAAATCTGACCGGCTACAGCGCGGAAGAGATGATCGGCAAGATTCACATCACGAAGCTCTACCCGGAAGGGGTCGCCAGGGAGATCATGAAAAAGCTCCGCAGCCCGGAGTACGGGGGAGTCGGCAAGCTCAATCCGTCGCAGCTCAATCTGGTCGGAAAAAAAGGCGAGGAAATACCCTTCCAACTCTCCGCCTCGCTGATCTACGACAGCGCCGGCAACGAGATGGCCAGCGTGGGAATCTTCACGGACCTGCGGCCGCGGCTTGCCATGGAGCGTAAGCTCCAGCAGACCCACATGCAGCTCGTCAGTTCGGAAAAGCTGGCTTCCCTGGGAAAGCTCGCCGCCGGCATCGCCCACGAGATAAACAATCCGCTGGGGGGGATCCTCATCTACGCAAGCCTTATGCTGGAGGACCTTCCCCCCGACGACGCTAAAAGACAGGACCTTGCCCGGATCATCCAGGAGGCGGGACGCTGCAAGGAGATCGTCAAGAGCCTCCTTGAGTTCGCCCGCCAGAGCGAGCCGAAAATGGAGCCGGTCGATATCAATCTGACCATTGCCGAAGGGCTGTTCTTTCTGGAGAATCAGGCTTTTTTCCACAACATCCGGATCGTCAAGAATCTGGCGCCGTCGCTTCCCTTCGCGCGCGGCAACGCCAGCCAGCTCAAGCAGGTCTTCATGAACATCACGGTGAACGCCGCGGAGGCCATGCACGGAAGCGGGACCCTGACCATCGCCACTTCCTTCGACCGGGAGCGGAAGCGGATCGTGATAGAATTCACGGACACCGGGGAAGGCATTCCCGAAGAAAACCTCACCCGGATATTCGATCCTTTTTTCACCACAAAAGCCATCGGCAAGGGAACGGGACTGGGACTGAGCACCGCCTACGGCATCATCGAGGGTCACGGGAGCAAGATAGAGGTTAAGAGCAAGGTGGGCGTAGGCACCACCTTTACCATCCCGCTGTCGCCTTACCCGGAAACGCAACCGATCGCGGAGGATCATTCCGGACCGGGAGCTTGAAGCGGCAAGAACCGGTCCCGTTTCCCCTTGATAAAGACCGCTGCATTATGTAGGATTACAATCGATTTTCCAGGGTCATGGGCAGTTTGCTGCACATTGCGCCCCGTTCGGGGCGGCTGCCGGGGAGAAGGGTGCTGCTAAAGGCGGGGAGGATGACGATGGGTGCAAGAATTCTGGTGGTTGACGATGATCCGGACATGGTGGAGGCGACAACGATCATTTTGAAATCCAAGGGCTATGACGTTAGCGCCGCCTTCGGCGGGATCGAGGGACTCGAAAAGGCAAAGGCGGAGAGGCCCGCTTTGATCGTGCTGGACGTCATGATGCCGGACAAGGACGGCTACGAAGTCTGCAAGGAGCTCAAGGCGGATCCCGCTCTTTGCGACATCCCCGTTCTGCTGCTGACGGCGGTGGTTTCGCATATATCCACCACCCGTTACAGCCATAGGATGGGGATGGAGACGGAGGCGGACGATTATGTGGACAAGCCCGTTGAACCGGCGGAACTGGTAAAGAGGATCGAGACGCTTCTTTCCAGGCAGTAAGGCGCCTTCCCCCACTTGCCCCCCCCCAAGGAGGACCAATGCCGGGCCAGCATAAGATTCTCGTTATCGACGATGAACAGCTCATGCGGGACGGGTGCGAACGCATACTATCCAAAAACGGCCTGTCGGTGATCCAGGCGGAAAACGGCGAGGCCGGTCTCGCCGTGCTCGATAAAGCGCCGGACGAGATCGATCTGATTCTCCTGGACCTGATGATGCCCGGGATGAGCGGCTTCGAGGTCCTGGAGAAGATCCGGACCCTGGACGAGGACCTCCTCGTCATCGTCGTCACCGGTTACGCGACGGTGGAGTCCGCCGTGGAGGCGATGAAAAAAGGCGCCTATGATTTCATCGCCAAACCCTTCACTCCCGATCAGTTGCGCATTGTCGTTAAAAGGGCCCTCGAACGAAGACAACTGCAGAGGGAAGCGGATTTTCTCCGCCTGGAGAGGGAGCGTTCCCTGCGGGACGTGGCAACGGAAAAGTCGCGTGTAAAAACGATCATCAACTGCATCGGCGACGGCATGATCGTCTGCGACCGGGACAGTTGCGTCGTCCTGGCAAACCCGGCGGCAAGCCGCATGCTTGCAATCCCCGAAACGCACCTGCTGGGGAAATTCGTCTCCCAGTCCGGCCTCCCCGGGGAATTGTCGAAGACGATGGAAGAGAGCCTCAGGGCGGGCGACAGTCCTTACACATCCATATCCCAGGAACTGGCGGTCGGAGGCAAACAGGAAATATTTCTCCGCGCCCACACGGCGCCGGTGCGCAACGATCTGGGCGAGATCATGGGGGTGGTGACGGTATTGCAGGACATCAGCTACCTCAAGGAACTCGACAAGATGAAATCAGAGTTCATCGCCATGGTGGCCCACGAGCTGCGGGCGCCGATCGCCACGGTGGAGCAGCAGTTGGCCGTCATCCTCGGCAACATGGCCGGCGAGTTGAATGAAAAACAGGAACAACTGATAGCACGGGCCAAGGAGCGCACGAAAGGCCTCCTGGTCCTCATCAAGGACCTGCTGGATCTCTCCAAGATCGAGGCGGGAAAGATGATTCAGTACAGGGAGCCTATGTCCCTTGCCGAGGTCATCCCGCGCGTGGTCGAAGTTATGAAGGCCGATGCGGCGCAGAAGGACATCGAGATCGCGTTTGTGCCGCCCCCGACCAATTCCATCATTCACGCCGACCGCAACAGCATGGAGGCCGTCTTCAACAATCTCATTTCCAACGCCATTAAATTCACCCCGGCCGGCGGCCAAATAACTATCAGCCTCGGCGAGCAGACCGGCTTCGTCAAGGCTATCGTAACCGATACGGGCATCGGCATTAAAAGCGAGGACATCCCGCGCATCTTTGATAAATTCTACCGGGTCAAATCATCCGCGACCCGCCAGATCGTCGGGACCGGTCTGGGGCTTTCCATCGTGAAGAACATCGTCGAGGCCCATCACGGGTCTATATCCGTGCAGAGCGAGGAGGGCAAGGGGACCACCTTCAGCGTCTTGCTTCCCAAGGAAGCGGCGCCGGCGGGGTGCGCGGAGAACGGGTGGGATTCTTGACGATTTCATAAAAAAGGAGCGCGAGCGCGGTCAGGAGACCTGCACCCAGCGAGAGACCTGAGCCCGGCGATAAACCGGTACCCAGCGAAGTCTGTCGATCAGGGGCGGCATCCATTTTATGCGAGGAGGGAAATCATATTTCCGCGGGGACCGGCCGGTTGCGGAGCACCGTTCTCCTCGCCGCGAGAAGCTGATCCCCGGCTGGGGAAAAGCAGCGAGGCATCTCTTTTTTATCCGTCGATGGTCAGTTCATCGTGTTTTTTATCGTAGTCCGGCATGACGTTTTTCCAGCCCTTGACGCAGCCATAGATGACAAAACCGACGGTCACCAAGACAATAACGACTCCAATGACCAAAATCGTGTTGCCCGGAATTGTAAACATCTGAGTCATCGCATACTCTCCTTCCAATTGATATCAAGACCGAATATCCATAATGGTCCCGAAGGCTATATCCGGACGGTCCTCACCAGGGGATTCATTTTCCTGATCTCCAGCAGGATCGCCTCTAACTCTTCGTTTCTGCGGTGGCAGAACAGATAGCCGCTCTCCCGGGGCAACTTCAGTTTGATAAAACCGAACCGGCCGGGAAAGCGCGACCCCTCGATGGTGCGGATCTGTTTTACCGTGACCTCCAGGCTCCGCCTGAGGCTTCTCAAAACGACCCGCCCTTCGCCGTCCAGGGAGATCCGGTAGAAGAGGCCCAGGGACCAGAACCAGGTGTAGAGATAAAAGAAGCCGATCATTACGGCATAGAGCCAGTCACCCAGAAACCCTCCCGCTCGAAACTTCAGGTAAACCAGAGGCACCGTCCCGACGGTCCATGCCAGCAGCAATACGTAGAAAAGGGCCACAAACGTCGCGGGGGCCTGAAAGACTCTGGTCGCGTCCATCGTTCGCTCCGTTTGCATGTCTCTCCTGTTTTTCCCGCAACGGACATCCGGCGACGGCCGCCGGATGTCCGTACAGACTGCCCTGCGCCTTCACCCTGCGTCAGAACCCTCCGCGGAAGAAATACTTGGGGCCGATCAGGATGATGTCGGGGAAATACATGCATATCACCAGCCCGATGAACTGCAGCGCCAAAAATGGGGCGGCCGATTTCCAGACATCCACCGTGGAGATCTCCGGCGGGGCCACGCTTTTCAGGTAGAAGAGCGAGAAGCCGAACGGCGGCGACAAGAAGGCGATCTGCATGTTCACGGCGAACAGGACGCCGAACCAGATCGGGTCGAACCCCAACTGGCGGATGATCGGCCCGAAGAGGGGGACGGTGAGCATGATGATCCCGACCCAGTCGATGAACATGCCCAGGAAGATCAGAATGAGCATCATGATCCAGATGATCGTCATTGGACTCAGGCCTGTGCCCAGGAGCATGCCGCTGACGAAGTCCCCGCCGCCCACCATGATGTACAGGGCGATGAAGATATTGGCCCCGAACAGGCTCCAAAAGACCATGGCGGACGCCTTGATCGTGTTTTCCGCCGCCACGACGAGGCTCTTCCAGGACATGCGGCCTTTGATGATGGCGATGAGCCAGGCCCCCAGACACCCGACGCCGGCCGCCTCCGTCGGCGCCGCGATCCCTATGATGATCGTTCCCAGAACCAGGAAGATCAGCAGAGCAGCGGGGATGATCGGCGTCAGGACCTTGAACAGGCCGAGCCAGTCCAGCCGCTCCTCTTTGGGGACCGGCGGACCCAGAGAGGGATTGATATAGCAGCGGATGGTGATGTAGATAATGAACAGCCCGGCCAGCAGGAAGCCCGGGAGGAAAGCGCCGGCGTAAAGCTGCCCGATGGAGCAGTTGTCCACCATGCCGTAAACGATGAGCATGACGCTGGGAGGGATCAGGATCCCCAGGGTGCCGCCGGCCAGGATGCAGCCCAGGGCGATGTACTTGTCGTATTGGCGGTTGAGCATCTGGGGAAGGGCGATCAGCCCCATGGTCACTTCCGTGGCGCCCACAACGCCCGCCATGGCCGCCATCATGGTGCAGGCGGCGACGGTGGCCGTGGCGAGGCCGCCCTTCAGCCAGCCCAGCCAGTTATAGACCATGTGATAGATATCCTCGATGATCCCGCTCCGTTCGAGGATATTCGCCATCAGGATGAAGAGCGGAATGGCGTCCAGGAGATAATTGACCATCAGGCCGAAGATCCGCGTCGGCACGATGTTGACGGCCGACGGGCCCTGGATGATGGCCGTGAAGATGATGCCCGTGACTCCGCAGGAAAAGGCCACCGGCAGTCCCATGAAGAGGAACAAAACCATGGTGCCGAAGATCAGAAGGGTGAGAAGTTCAATGCTCATACGAATTCCCTCCCTGTGTGGGCCGTGTAGATGTCCCGGATGGTCCAGACAATCCCCTGCAGCAGGAGGAGAACACCACCGAAGGGCATGAGGAACTTGACGGGATACAGGGGCGGCCCCCAGTCGGTGAAGGAGTTCTCACCAATGATCTCGATCCCAAGGAAGGTGTTGCCGGCATTCATCGTCTGCGAGCTCCAGTAAAAATTCCAGGAGGTGTAGATGTAGACCAGCACAAAGAGGTAGAAAAGCGGGGCGGTCATCAGATCCATGATCGCCTGCGTCCGGCGGGTCCGGCTGGCATAGACGACGTCCACCCGCACATGGGCGCGGTAGAAGTGGGCCGTGCCGGCAATCATGACGTAGTACATCGCGAACAGGGTCAGCATTGTTTCATGTCCCCAGTTCGTCGGCATGTTGAAGAAATAGCGCATGCTCACTTCAAAGGAAATGACCGCGACACAGACGAGCGACACATAGGCCATCATCTTGCCCACAAAGACGTTGGTCTTCTCCACGGCCATCATGAATGTTCGCAATTTATCCATCGCATCAACCTTTCCATGATTCGTTTCCGGGTCTTCTGCAAACAAAAAAAGAGGGGGGAAGGGAGAACTCCCTTCCCCCGAAACCGCGCTTAGAAAACGAGCTTCTTACCGGTGCGGTCCACCATGTCCGCGTCTTTGTAGTACGCCATCTTCTCGGACTTCATGAACTCCCACTGCGACTTGAATGCCTTCATCGCCAGCGGGTCCTTCTTGGCCCATGTCACCCAGAGCTCGGGAGCGAATTTCTGGAACTTCTGGATGTCCGACTCCTTCAGGCGGATAATCTCGCAGCCCTTCGCCAGGTACTTGGGAATCGCCTCGAGGTCGGCCTTTTGGATCGCCGTGTAGTGGTCGACGGAGTGCCAAGTCACCGCCGCCTCGAGCAGGACCTGCAGGTGCTTGGGAAGCGCCTTCCATTTGCCCATATTCACCTCGATGCTCATCAAGTCGACTGGCTGGTGGAGGCATGGCGTGGAGGGGGGACCGAGGATGACGTACTTGGCGATCTCGGCGAAGCCCAGGTTGAAGTTGACCGCCCAGCCGACGAAGTCGGAGGCGTCGATGACGCCCTTCTCCAGGGCCGGATAAACCTCCCCGCCGGGGAGCAGAACCGTGGAGACGCCCGCCGCGCGGTAGATATCGGCGATGATCCCGCCCGGGTACCGGATCTTCTTGCCCTTGAAATCCTCGAAGGAGCGGATGGGAACCTTGGAGTGGATCAGGTTATCGTCGTGCTGGATCGGTCCTAAATACATCATGTTGTGCTTTCCATAACCCTCCCGCGCGATCTCCTTGCCGCCGAGGTAATTATACCAGGTGTCCCACTGGTCGGGACGATCCAGGGCGAAGGGGTAGGAGGACAGGAAGGTGCAGGCCGGGACCTTTCCGACCCAGTAGACGTCGAAGCTGTGGTAGGCATCGAAGACGCCCGCCTTGACCGCGTCGAACATCTCGAAGGTCCCGACAATCGCGCCGGCGGGCAGACATTCGATCTGGAGCTGGCCCTCGGTCATCTCGGCCACCTTTTTGCCGAAATCCTGAAACTTCGTGTATCCGACCGTGCCGGCATCCCAGGCGGTCTGCATCTTCCACTTGATC
>Ga0172369_10006334_pt1 | contig 14130 bp, 14 predicted proteins | sample LakKiv25m_FD_114539 | JGI IMG/M metagenome (GOLD analysis project Ga0172369, IMG submission 114539) | Freshwater microbial communities from Kabuno Bay, South-Kivu, Congo - kab_022012_11.25m | ecosystem: Environmental > Aquatic > Freshwater > Lake | place: Democratic Republic of the Congo...
AGACTGTCCGAGGCATGTTTTGCCAATTGAGATAAACTCACCGGCTCTTTCTGGGTATCAAAGCCCGCCTCGATGCGCCCCAGATCAAGCAAGTCGGTGATGAGCGTGGTGATGGCATTCGCGCTGATCTCAATGCGCTTGATGAATTCATCCTGTTGAGCATTCACCGGACCTACACGCTTGATCAAACCCACATAGCCCAAGATCGCGGTCAGCGGTGACCGAAGATCGTGCGAGACCGTTGTAACAAACTCGCTTTTGATTCGATCCAGTTGTTTGAGATGTGTGATGTCTTGCATGATCACCGCGCGTCCCACTTCTGGAACGGCTGTGAGACTGGCAGTGAATACACGATTGTCATCCAATAGGATCTCGGTACGTTTCTGGGGTGATGCCGCCGATTCGCGCGTGAGCAGATCGCGCACTTCTTGATTGATGATGACATCGGTTGCCAATTTCCCGGCGACATGGTTTTGATCCAAATTCAACACGGCGCGCGCGGGCGCGTTGATCAGAACGATACGGTTTGAATCGTTTACGACGATCACGCCGTCGCCGGTGTGTTTAAGAATGGCTTCCAGTTTGAGGCGCTCGGCATTGGTGTGTTGATAGAGCCGCGCATTTTCAATGGCAATGGCGGCGTAATCGGCGAGAGCGTTGAGGGTGTTCACGTCGGCCTCCCCGAAGGAGCGGGCGTTGAGGCGGTTATCCACGCCGAGTACGCCGAAGATTCGATTCTGCATCCGCAACGGGACATAGATCAATGAGCGCACAAGATAAGAGGTCTTGATCTTCTGAGGAATGTTGGGACCTAACATCATGGGGGTGCCAGTGCGGATTACCTCACCGGCCAAGCTATCCTCGGATCGCAACCGGAAGGTGCGCACAAACTGATCATCAAAGTTGCGCGCGGCGCGCATCACCAGTTCGTGTGAGTGTTCGTCGAGGAGAAGCAGGCTTCCCTCTTCGGCATCGGTCAGGCTGACGGCGGCTTCGACCACACGGCTTAACACCTGATCGAGATCGAGGGTAGAGGTGAGGGTGCGCCCGATGGATTGCAGAGTTTCCAGTTCGCGCACACGCTTTTCAGTGGAGTCAGCGATGGGGACACTCTTGCGCTGCTGGGTTAAATGATAGCTGACAACTTTGAGGAGGACATCGGTGTTGAGTGGTTTGCGAAGAAAGGCACTGACGTTGTTGAGGGCCGCTTGAGCGACGACATCCTCACTTGCCTCGCCACTGATGAGAATGAAGGGGGCGTTGATGTTGTGCGAGGTCAGGGCGCGTTTGAGTTCGAGTCCATCCAGATTCGGCATGCGCCAGTCGGCGATGATGAGATCGGGTTTTTTTTCGCGTGCGAGTCGAAAGGCTATCGCACCATCCTCGGCAGCGAGGACGTCATAGCCCGCAGGTTTTAGGACGTAATCTGCAATAAATTCGCGTACTTCGCGCGAGTCTTCAGCAACAAGAATTCGTTCACCGCTCACAAGTGTTATTTTACTCGCAATGTTCGCTCAGATTAAGACCAAAATCCCGTAAAAATTAACAGACCAACGCGTTCTCACCGCCGTGCTTTGCAAAACCGTGTCGGGCTTTAGGATTATTTTCCTAATGAATCGATCATTTGCATCGCTGCTGTAATCCGTTCAACCGCAAGGCGGAAATGATCTCGCAAACGTTCGTTGAGCGCCATGCCGCCCTCCTGCACCGCAAGCGCGATATACCCTTTTGCTTGGTCAAGCGGCACGCGCAGTTGATGACCAAAGGCGATCACCACTTCGTCTTTCGATTTTGCCGCCTTCAACTCTTCATAGGCTTGCTGCATTTGCCGCGCGCGATGCTCCAGCGCCTGAAAGAGGCGTACGTTGACAACCGCTATCGAAGCATAATCGGTGATGGCGCTCAATAATCTTTGATGATTGTCGCTGAAGGCTTTGGCAGACCTGTTGGCGACGGTTAACACGCCCACCACTTGATCGCGCGCTTTGATTGGCATGACAAGCGCGGCTTTAGCAAGCTGGGCGATCTTGAATTGACTCATGCCCGCGCCGCTGATGTTCAACGGTTCCGCCGACAACATGACGAGTGACGCCAGCCCGTCATCCCAAGGGTGTCGCAGTTGAAGGGTCGGCGGCAGATTCTTGGCGGCAAAGAGGATCGTTTGCTTGGAGGCTTCATCGGCCAACAACATCCACGCCATCTCGGCGCCGGTCATTTGCATTGCCGTTTCCACGAGACGGTTGAAGAGCAGCCCCACGTCGTTAAGATTCGTCACCGCTTTGCCGAGCTTGTGAAGTGTATCGAGCTCTTTGACGCGCTCTTGCAGTTCCGCCGCGCTTTGATTCACTTTTTGTTGGAGTTGCCCGCGCTCTTTCTTCAGACGAATCTCGGCGGAGAGCTTGTCTATGACTGTGATCACTTCGGCTTCGCGGATGGGGCGCACCAAATAATCGCGCGCGCCGAGTCGGAATGCGGCGAGGGCTTGTTGTTCGCCGCCCTGCGGCACGATGACGACGACGGGCTGTTCAAAGTTCTGCGATTTGAGCGCGCTCAAAAAATCTTTGCCGGAGAATCCGTGCAGGGTCACGCTGACGATGACAATATCCGGTTGTGCCGTCACCGCTTGCTGCACTGCTGCGCCGCCGTCGGTTGCCATTGCCACTTGATAGCCCGATGCGCCTAACACCTGCTTGCCGATCAGGTCGAGCGAATCGAGATCATCATCTACCACTAGAATTTTTTCGCTGGGTTTTGCCATATCAAATCAATGAACAATGAACAATGACACAATGAACAACCATTGTTCATTGCTCATTTTCTCATTGTTCATTTTTAGTCTATCCACTCCACAATCGTCGCTTCGCCTTGACCCACGCCCACGCACAGAGTCGCCAAACCATAATACGGTCGCTTCTCGTTTGGGGCGCGGCGTTTCATTTCGTGTAAGAGCGTGCAAACAATTCGCGCGCCCGATGATCCAAGCGGATGCCCCAACGCAATCGCGCCGCCGTTGACATTGGTGATCTCGTGTTTGAAGTTTGCCTCTTGCATCACGGCAAGCGCTTGAACAGCAAATGCTTCGTTGAGTTCGATCAGTCCAATATCTTCGATTTTTAAATTTGCGCGCTTCAACGCTTTTTGAGTCGCCGGCACGGGACCCAAGCCCATCGTGCGCGGCTCGACGCCTGCCGCCGCGCTCGCCACCACACGCGCCAACGGCTTCAAGTTAAGTTCTTTCGCTTTCGCCGCAGACATGAGCAGCACGGCAGAGGCGCCATCATTTAAACTCGAAGCATTCCCAGCCGTGACGGCGCCACCGGATCGAAAGGCGGGTTTTAATTTTGACAATGATTCTAAAGATGAAGCGGATCGCGGCTGCTCATCGCGCTCGATGATCGTGGTCTCGCCTTTGTTCTTCACGGGGACGCCGACGATTTCCTCTTTGAACTTTCCACTTTCAATTGCCGCGATTGCCCGTTTGTGACTCTCCAACGCAAAGGCGTCTTGTTGCTCGCGCGTGATGTGTTTAAATTTTTCCAGCGCGGCAACATTCTCGGCCGTCTCGCCCATCGAGTCGTTGCCGTAGTGATCTTTAATTTTTTGATTTGGGTAACGCCAACCGAGCGTGGTATCCCAAGCGGTGATGTTGCCAAAGGCAAACGGCGTTTCGGTTTTGGGAACGGAATACGGGGCGCGAGTCATGCTCTCCACTCCGCCCGCGATGTAGACCTCACCTTCGCCCGCTTTGATGGCGCGCGCCGCGGCGTTGAGGGCGGCGAGACTTGACGCGCATAAACGGTTGAAGGTGACGGCGGCAACGTCGGTTGGAAACCCGGCGAGCAGAACTGCCATGCGCGCCACGTTGCGGTTGTCTTCACCGGCTTGGTTGGCGCAGCCTAAATAGACTTCTTCGACGAGTGAGGCTTCAACGTTGGCGCGTTTAACAACTTCGCTGATGACGAGGGCGGCGAGATCATCGGGGCGCGACGATTTTAAAATACCGCCGTGTTTGCCGATGGGTGTGCGAACTGCGGAGATGATAACGGCTTCGTTCATGTGGAATCTTTCCGAGAGGGAGTGGGCTTATTATACAATCGTTATGCTATGATTGATCGTGAGGTGATGATTATGACGACCTATTCGGTAAACCTAACGCCACAAACGTATAAGCGGTTGTCGGAGATGGCAATGCAGGAAAATTACAAGGTAGAACAGTTGGTGGAAAAGCTGATCAAGGCTGAACCGGAAGAACATCCGCGCCCTGATTCTCGTTTCACCCTCACCCTTGAGCCTCAAACCTATAAACGTTTGGCAGAACGCGCCGCGCAAGAGAACCGCACCCTAGAACAGGTCGTGACGTTTCTAATTGAAGCTCAACCCACTGAACATCCTCATATCATTAGGCGTGAAGGCTTTCGCGGCGGCAAACCGATTGTGCGCGGTGGCAGTATTGCTGTATGGTTAATTGTCGCTATGTGGAAAGCAGGCGATACGTTGGAAGAAATCCAAGCGGCATATTCGCACGTTAAACTATCTGCATTCTATGATGCCATCAGCTATTACTATGATCACCAAGCCGAGATCGAGCAACAAATTGAAGATAATAAAATCGAGAACGCGTTAAAAAAGCACAACGCCACAATGACGGACGATGGCATCATAAAATTTAACGATGTCAAATGAAATTGACTTGTTCGTTGCGCTTTATACTGACGAAGATATAACGAACTCGATTGCCAAACTGCTTCGAGAGCGCGGCTACAATGCGATTAGCGCTCGTGATGTCGGCATGATTGAGAAATCTGATGAAGAACAACTTGTGTATGCGGCAGAGCGCAAGATGACCATCCTCATTTATAACCGAGACGACTTTCTCGAAATTGATAAGAAGTGGCGCGCAGCGCAACGCACACACTACGGTATTTTAATTTCTGAACAATTCTCGTCGCGCCAAATAGGAGAGTTTATCCGTCGCCTCTCCAACTTTTTAGATCGCGTCACCGCCGACGAGATGATCGACCTCGTGCGCTACCTCTCCAACTTTAAGTGAGTCACCCCACCCAATTTGAAACTCTGACACAAATTAATATTGACGATTTCCTCAGCGCCTGGGGATTAAAACGTTTTGGCCTGGCGCGGATGCTGGCACGCCCAGCCGCCCAAACTTTCGCGCGTGAGGTGATTGCCTACGATGACGCCGTCGGCGCGAGCGGCTGGCAGGTGGGCGGGGCAGCGTTGGTCAAACGTTACGCAGGCGGGCTGCAAGTGGCAGGCGCAGAAAATATCCCGCGTGAAGGTCCAACGTTAATTCTTTCTAATCATCCCGGTCTCACCGACTCGGTTGCTTTGTTCGCTTCGATCCCCCGAAACGATCTACGCCTCATCGCGCTTGATCGCCCTTTCCTGCGCGCCTTGCCTCACACTGGGTCTCGAATTTTCCATTTGCCTGATGACCCATCTCAACGCGCGGGCGCGACCCGACTCGCCGCCCACTACATCAAGCACGGCGGCGCGGTGCTAACCTTCCCTGCCGGACACATCGAACCCGATCCTTTAATTCAAACTGGCGCAATGGACTCACTTGCCTCATGGTCAGAGAGCATCGGTTTGTTTGCGCGCCTTGTGCCGCAGATGAAAATTGTGGTAGCGATTGTGGGCGCGGTGCTGCTCGAAGAAGCGCAGCGCAACCCTTTAACAAAATTGCGCCGCACAAAAAAAGATCAAGAGCTGCTCGGCGCGGCCCTGCAGATATTGTGGCGACCTTACCAGCGCAACATGGTGCGAGTCGCCTTTACGCCGCCCCTGCTTGCCGCCGATCTCCTAAAGGCGAACCCTGATCCCGTTGAAGTGACGAAAGCGGTGACGGGCGAAGCGAAGAAATTGATCGAGAAGATGGGGGATCTAACGTATCCCGTTTAAAAACTCTCTTACCCTCTCCATACTCTCTTCCCATGTTGGATGTCTTTTGAATCTTTCTAGCGCACTGAGGCTCATTTGAGTCAGCAGATCAAGATTAAAGATTAATGATTGAAGGTGTTCGGCGAGCGATTCTGAATCATCTTTTTCAATCAAGAATCCATTTTCCCCGTGTGTGATGATCTCGCCCGCCCCGCCCGAAGTGGTCGCGATTGCGGGCAATCCAAATCCCATCCCCTCCAAATACACGATTCCAAAACCTTCATACTCTGACGGAACAACGAGTACATGACTCTTTGCAAATTGCTGGGCGAGTTGATCGTTGTTAAGCGAACCAAGCATTTTTATTTGCGATGTGAGTCGGTTTTGAATCGATTCGGTGTAATGGCGATCTAGGGTTGGACTTCCTACAATTACTAATTCCCAATCACTTTTTATCTTTCCAAGCGCATCGAGTAACGTATGCAGCCCTTTGCGTGGAATCAAATTCCCCACGAATAGAATCTTGAACGGCGTTTGTGTAGAGCGAGCGCGAATTTGTTCGGGCGTGATCGTAGTATTGAAGCGATCACCGCTTGGGTAGGCGACGATAGAACGTAGCACGTCATTGCGAGCGTCCGTAGGATGCGAAGCAATCTCGGTTTGGAATTGAGATTGCTTCGTCGCCGCGTTGCGGCTCCTCGCAATGACGTTTTCGACAGAGTGCTTTGTCGTCTCACTGTTGAAAATAAACCCATCTACCGAATTTAGATACGCGCGCTCAATCACACGATAAGCCATGTTCTGCCATGTCGGGCGTTGTTCGCTGAGGCGCAAATGATGGACGATGGAGATGATCGGGAAACGATGTTTGACGAAGCGGTTAAGGAGAAAAAGGGATGGGTGGTTGAGTTCGTCTTGGAGGAGAAGATCGAAATGTAAGTGATTAGGGATTAGGGATTGGAGATTGTGTATGAGGTGAATCGCGTAATTGCGATACGGGAGAGAAATGATCTCGACTTCGTCGCCGCATGGGCGCAGGTATTCTACAAGTTTGCGATCATAGAGATAGCCGCCGGAGAGGGTGTCGAGGGAATTGTAGATGACGAGACCAATTCGCATATTGCTGATGGCAGATGGCTGATGGGCGTGGGCAAGATGCCATCTGCTATTCGCCATTGGCTATTTGCAAGCGGTAACTCGCCCACGCAATCTCGTTCTCCCACAATTTCACCGTGACAAATTTGAGCGTGTCTACTTTGATGCGACTGGCCAATGCGGCGCAAAGGATTCGCGCGAAGTGTTCGATGCTGGGGTTGAGTCCGTTGAACTCGGGCAGATCGTTGAGGCTTTGATCACGGTAATAGGCAACAAGATCGTCGAGATGCTTTTCGATGTCAACGATGTCCACTAAGTAGCCATGCGAGTCGAGCGCATCACCTTCGAGATGCACTTCAACGACGTAATGATGCGAATGTTTAAAATTCTCTGCACCCCACTCCCCGCCGATGAGGAAGTGTTGGGCGATAAAATCTCGTTTAACGGCGACGGTATACATGATGGACTCTTTCTTTTGTGGGGTCGAGCTTGCCTCTGCCCAAAGTGGGTGACCGCAAGGGTCGCCCCTACAGGTCAATCGTAATCAAATACTACCTGTATCACTTCATCAGGTCGTTCATCCAATAATTGATATGCCTTCGCGGCTTGGCGGAATTTGAAACGATGGGTAATGAATCGCGAGGGCTTTATCTTATTTAGCATCTTCAATGCGACATCAAGCCGTCGTGCCTTTGTCCATCGTGACATGAGTTCAGGTGTGAGAGTGCTGACTTGGCTGCTGATGAGTTTGATGCGGCTGCGATGAAAGCGCCCCCCAAGATTTAGCGACGTGGTTTTGTTTCCGTACCATGAGCCGATGACGATCCGCCCATTAAAGCCTGTTAACTCAATCGCTCGATCGAGGGTGGATGGCGAACCTGAGAGTTCGTAAGTGAGATCGGCCTCGCCGTATTTTGTGGAATCGGATTCGTTTGGGTCGAGGCTTAACGTTGCGCCGCACTTTAGCGAGAGATCGCGGCGAGGGGGATAATGGTCAAACGTAATTAAACTTTCGAGAGGAGCTCGTGAGAGCAAACTGGTGGTGAGCAAGCCAACAACGCCCTGACCCAAAACGATCACCCGCTCGCCGATGACGGGCTGGCCATCGTGCAAAAAGTTGACGGCGGTTTCCATGTTGGGGGTGAAGACAGCGTCATCGGGATCGAGATCGGGCGGCAGAGGAACAACGTCGTTCACCGAGGCAACGAAGTGAGTCTCGTGCGGGTTGAAACAAAAAACAGTTCGATCGTTCCATGACGGATCGATCTCTCGTCCACATTCAACTATTTTTCCAACGGCACAGTAACCGTATTTGAGAGGAAAAGCGAGTGAACCGCTGAGTGATGAAATGGTGTCGTCCGCATTAAGTTCTCGGGGCGCTTCGCCGCGATAGATGAGCATCTCTGTTCCCGCGCTGATGGCGGAACGAAGTGTTTGGACGAGGACATGATGGGGGAGGAGATTGGGGATTGGAGATTCGCCAATGTGGATAGTGCGAGGAGCGGTGAAGATTAAAGATTGAAGATTCATGGAAAGCTGGATGTGAGAGGCTGGACGTTGGAAGTGAGATCGGCTTCGACGATCAGATCGATCCCGAGTTGGCGATATTTTACGTTATGAAGTGACGTGGGAGGAAATGGGATGCGGAGGCCATTGAGGAGGCGTGGAGAGATCGTGACGATGAGTTTGTCTGCGAGGGGTTGGGCGAGAAAGGATCGAATCACTTGCGCGCCGCCTTCGACTATGAGGCGTTTGATCCCGAGTTCGTAGAGATGATTGAGAAGCGAGGCGAGGTTCACATGTCCTTGCGAATCAGAAGCAACGCGGATGATTCGCGCGCCCAGCGCTTCAAGTTGAGATTGACGGTGAGGGTCAGGACGCGAGGCGGCAATCCACAGAGGAGGTGTGGGATGTTTAAGTAAGCGGGCCGTGAGCGGTGTCCGAAGAGTGCTGTCTAACACGATGGGCTGCGGGTTCACTCCGTTGACATACTTAAGCGCCAGCGAGGGATCATCATTAATAACGGTGGTGACTCCAACGAGGATGGCGTCGTGCGAGGCGCGCAGTTCGTGAGTCATTCTCATGGACTCATCGCAACTGAGCCGAATGGGTGAACCATCGCGCGCGGCGATGCTGCCATCAATACTTTGGGCGTAGGTTAATGTGACAAAGGGGCGCACTACGAAACGAGACCTGCCATGAGGAGATGGTTCATGCGCTCGGCTTTGGTGCGCAGGTAGGCGATGTTGTCGGGATAAACTGTGGTGTGCAGTTCGACGCGATTCGTAATGTGGATTTTGAGGGCCGTGAGGCTTTCGATTTTGTGCGGGTTGTTGGTGATGAGGCGCACCGATCTAATTTTGAGATCGTTGATGATGAGCGCGGCGATGTCGTATTCGCGCTCGTCGGCTTGATGACCCAGTGCAAGATTCGCATCCACCGTGTCGTACCCTTGATCTTGCAAATTGTAAGCGCGCAGTTTGTTGAGCAGACCGATGCCGCGCCCTTCTTGGCGCAAATAGATCATCACGCCGCATCCTGCTTCGGCAATGAGGCGCATTGATTTTTGTAATTGCTCGCCGCAATCGCAGCGGCGCGAGCCCAGCACGTCGCCGGTAAAACATTCGGAGTGGACGCGCACCAGAACATCCTGTTGGTCGCTCACGTCGCCGCAGATAAGAGCGAGATGTTCCTTGTCATCGCGGTTGCTTGTGTAAAGAGCGAGCTCAAACTCGCCTTCGGCGTTTGGCAATCGCGCCGCGACCATACGCTTTACTTTGGGCATGAAGGTTATTGGCGCGAATCGAAATAGAGCGCGGCGACGAGGAAAATCTCAATCACCTTCGTGACGTAGCCCAACACATCCTCTTTGCTGCCAATCGCGATCCAAGCGATGATCGTCACGGCGGTGTAGCCGATGTAAACCCAACGCAACAGGGTGTCGCGCCCTTCGAGAAAGGGCATCTTAACCCACTTCATATACAACGCGAGCAGCGCCAGATAGCCCAGTCCGTTGAGAATAAAGCCGGGCATGATCTGTCCGGCGCGCACGTTCAAATAAAAATGAATGAGCGCGGTGGCGATGGTGAGAACGATGATGCCGAGTCGTAAATTTGATTTTGTCATGATCTCTCCTCTGTGCTGAAATTATACAAGCGTAGTTTTGTCGGGATTATGAGAGTTTTTTGAGAACAATCAATAACGCCACCGTTGCCCATGCGCTTCCCAGCCAATATGGTGCGGAAGTCCCATACGTTTCAAAGGCAATGCCCGCGAATATCGGTCCAATGATCAAATTCAAACTGATCAACGCTTGCGTGTCGCCCATCACTTTACCTTGCTGATCATCGGCGACTCGCTGCGAGATCAAACTGGTGACAGATGGAATAGACAAGCCACTGCCCATCGCTAATGAACCGACAAGTGGATACAACATCCACTCACTCGGAGCGATGGCGACTCCCGTGAGTGATGCCGCCATGAGCGCAAGACCGAACAACGTTAATCGCCCTTCTCCCAGTCGTGGCTGCAATTTGCCGATCAGGACTCCTTGCGTGAACACAGCGCACACGCCGACAAACGCAAAAAAGAATCCGACGCGAGTCCCGTCCCAATTGAATCGGGCGTGGGCGAACAGTGGGAAGTTCGTTTGCAAACCGGAGAAGGCGAGATTTAAAGTGAAGAGAACGATGAGCCAGGCGCGGATGTGAATGAGGCGAAATGAATCTACAAGTTGTTTAAGAGGGTTAAACGTGTGAAGTGAGATGCGAGAAGTGCGATATGAGACGGGCCGAGACTCTTTGAGAACGAAAAACCCGAAGGTGATGTTGCACAGCGCAATGAGCGCGGCGGCGAAAGCAGGCAAACGTAAATCCAAGTAACTCAAGAGTCCGCCGAAGACGGGGCCCATCATCAATCCCAACCCAATCGCCACACCCACCCAACCGAGTCCGCGCGCCCGTTGAGAGGGTTCGGTGATGTCGGCGATATAGGCTTGAGCCGTTGCCAAGTTTCCGCCGGTGATTCCATCGAGGATGATCGCCATGAAGATCATCGCCAGCGAGTTGGCGAATCCGAGCAGTATGTAAGCGACCATCGTGCCGCACAGACACACTAGCAATACTGGACGACGACCATAGCGATCCGACCACGCGCCCAAGATCGGATTGCTGATAAATTGCATCAGTGCATAGAGAGAGCCAAGTGTGCCAGCGACTACTGCGCCCGCCTGTTGTCGTTCAACATAAAACGGCAACAGCGGCACAACCATCCCATAGCCGAGAAGATCAACGAAGGCGGTGATGAAGATAAAGAGGAGAGGCACGGCAGAGATTATATATTGGAGTGAGGCTTATGCTATGATCGATCTATATGCTCGCTAAAGTTTTCTCCTGCGCGGTTATCGGTCTTGACGGAGTCGTTGTCGAAGTCGAGGTAGATACCGGGCGTGGACTTCCCACATTTGTGATCGTCGGTCTGCCCGATACGGCAGTGCAGGAGAGTCGGGAGCGGGTGCAGGCGGCGGTTAAAAACGCGGGCTTCTATTTCCCCTCGCAGCGAGTCACGGTTAATCTTGCTCCCGCATCCATTCGCAAAGAAGGACCCGCTTACGATCTGCCGATTGCGGTGGGGGTGTTGATCGCCGGTGGACAGCTTCAGCCAGAAGTAGTTGAAGGGACGTTGATCGTTGGCGAGTTGTCGCTCGATGGCAGCGTGCGCCACGTGCGCGGCGTGCTGCCGATGGCGGCGTTAGCCCGCGAACAAAAATTTAAACGCCTCCTTGTCCCGGCCGAAGATGCTCGCGAAGCTGCCCTCGTACCTGATGTGGAGGTCATCCCGATCAAGACACTCAACGAATTAGTGAATCACCTTAATGGCGCGGTGAAGATCGCCCCGATGGCGGTGGCGCTTGATGAGGCAAAAGATCATCTCGATGGCATCACCGATTTCCGTGACGTGAAAGGGCAGGAGCATGTCAAACGCGCGTTGGAGGTCGCCGCCGCAGGCAATCACAACGTGATCATGGTTGGTTCGCCGGGCGCAGGCAAAACGTTATTGGCGCGGGCGATGCCTTCGATACTTCCGCCTTTGTCCATTGATGAAGCGCTCGACGTGACCCGAGTCTATTCAGTAGCGGATCAACTCCCCGAAGAACTGCCGCTCGTCCGGCGCAGACCGTTCCGCGCGCCGCATCACACGATCTCACACGCCGGTCTCGTCGGCGGCGGCAACTGGCCTCGACCCGGAGAAATATCTCTGGCGCATCGCGGCGTATTATTTCTAGATGAGCTTCCTGAGTTTGGTCAGCGCGCGCTCGAAACTTTGCGACAACCTCTTGAAGATAAAGTGATCACAATTGCGCGGGCGCAAGGCTCGTTGACCTTCCCCGCAAATTTTCAACTCGTCGCCGCGATGAACCCCTGCCCGTGCGGCTGGCACGGCGACCCAATGCGTGAATGTACCTGCGCCCCCGCCGTTGTGAGCCGCTACCAAAAAAGAATCTCCGGACCCCTTTTAGATCGCATTGATGTTTATATCGAAGTGCCGCGAGTCGATCACTTGAAGTTAACCGACGCCCGACTTGGCGAAGACTCTTCGGTGGTGCGGACTCGCGTGGAGCGGGCGCGCGAGATTCAACGCCGACGGTTCGCCGGGTCGGCTCGAACCACCAACGCCGATATGCGCCCGGCGGAAGTGCGGACACATTGCAAACTCGACGACACCGGTTTAAGTCTGGTGCGCTCAGCGATGGTGCAGCTGCAGCTTTCGGCGCGCGCCTTTCACCGCATTTTAAAGTTGGCGCGCACTATCGCCGATCTGGCCAACTCCGAATCGATTCAGCCCGCGCATTTGGCAGAAGCGATTCAATATCGCCCGCGACGACAGGCGTAGCGCTTGTGTGTGGCAAAAAAGATTTAACCGCAGAGCCTGTAAGGAGATGTAACAATGAGCGACTCACTTGATTCAGATCGCCGGAATTTTTTGTTGCAAGCGATCCTATTTACGGGCGGCGGATTGATCCTCGGCGGCGCGGGCGCGATGGCGACAAACCTCTTCACCGTTGCGCCGCCAACGGCGGCATCACCGTTGATCCCTACGTCTGCCTCACCGCTCCAAGCGCAGAATCAGATCGCTCAATTACAGAGTCTACTTAAATCATCGCAAGACTCGCTGGCGCAATCACAAACGCAGTTGCAGCAGGCGTTGACCAAAAACGCCGAACTGCAAAACTCACTGACCGAGAAAAAATCGGAAGCCGATCAATGGCGGACACAACTCACTGAGGCGCAAACTCAACTTGAGAAATACAAAAAGTTGATGGCGTTGTTCGAAAAGTTGGACAGCGCAAAATTTGACAAATTGGTGATGGGTGGGTTGACGGCGGCGAGCGCGGGCTTTCTCACGGTGTTGGCGGCGACCCCGTTGGTAACTGCCGGTTTAGAAGTTGCGCGCGCGCTGTTCGATAATTTTGAGAGACAACTTGCACTCTTCCGCGCCAGCGTGGAGTGGCTGAAGAGTCAGGTTGATTCGCTCAACAGCAACATCGGCGTGGTGGAGGCGGCGATTGGTCAAGCGATGAAGTCGCTTGACCCGTTGACCAACCGCATGACTCAGTTGGTGGATTACATTCTCGCCAACTTGCCGTTTGGCATTGGGCAATCTGTGAAGACCACGTTGAAGGCAATCAACGATTTGTATCAATCATTGCCACCGTTGGCGACGGGCGCGACGGCGCAGGTGTTGAATGTCTTGATCGATCCGTTCAGCACGGGCGAGAAAAGTTTGACGACCACGCTGCTCAAACCTGTCCGCGAAAAAATGTTTGACCCCAGTGAGAAGATGGCGACGCAGTTTAAAACCCTCAACGACATTTATTTGCGTGACCTGCATCTGCCTGTGCGTGGAGCGATAGATGGTCGTGCAAAAGTATTGGGTGAGATCGCCGAGTTTCGAAAAGCGAACAGCCTATAGCGAATGGCTGATAGCCGATGGCGGATAGCCATTTGCTATTTACCATTTGCAATCTGCTATCTGCCACCAGCCCTTGCGCCGTCCCTTTTCTTTCCCCACTCTCCTTCTCGTCCTTCTGTTGTGTCTGCCTGCCGCGCTGCCTTACTTCGGCGGCGACATCCCGCG
>Ga0172369_10006335_pt1 | contig 14126 bp, 5 predicted proteins | sample LakKiv25m_FD_114539 | JGI IMG/M metagenome (GOLD analysis project Ga0172369, IMG submission 114539) | Freshwater microbial communities from Kabuno Bay, South-Kivu, Congo - kab_022012_11.25m | ecosystem: Environmental > Aquatic > Freshwater > Lake | place: Democratic Republic of the Congo...
ACGGCTACGAGCCCGTCCTGCTGGAAACCTTCGTCGAGAAGGACCGCTTCGCCGGCACCTGCTACCGCGCAGCGAACTGGCAACTCCTCGGCGACACCAAGGGTCGCGGCAAGCTCGACCCCCACAAGCTCGCCCTCCTCCCCGACAAGACCATCTGGGTGTACCCCCTCTTCAAACGCTTCCGCCGAGCCCTGTGCGGATAGCACCCCGCCCGACTCACCGCACATGTACAATCTCGCGAGATTCTTTCTGCAAGTCCCCGATTCGACTGGCTTTTTCCGGAAACGACACCCGTGTCGTTTCTCCCCCGCCAAGCCGGGCTCGGCCCGCCTCGCCCCGCCCGTCTACGGCAGCACGTACCGCACGCGCACCTCGAAATAGTCCATCGCCACCGAGGCGGGATCGGCGCCCGACGCGCCGGCGGACCGGCACTGGAACGCCATGGCGCGGTCGCGCTCGGTCATGTACTGGCGCGCCTCGTCCGCGTCCGGCGCGCTCCAGTCGAGGAGCGCCGGCGAGCCGATCCCCGCCGCGTTCGACCGCAGCGACACCCAGCTTCCCGCCGCGCGCGCGGCTCCCCCGGCCGCCCATCCGAGGAGTGCCGCGCCCGCCGACGCCGGGTACGGACTGAAAGCGCCGCCGCAGCGCGCCCGCACGCGCAGCCCCGACACGTCCGCGGGAGCGAATCCCGTGCCCGCCGCCGACGCGCCGAACTGGAACGCCGGCCGCCGCGCCGCCGCCGCGTCGTAGAGCCACAGCCCCGAGCCGCCCGCGAGCGCCACTCGTCCCGAGGCCCCGTCCCACGCCATCGGCCCCCACCCGTCCGGAGCCGCCGCCGGCGTGCGCCGCGTCCATGTCGAGCCGTCCCACTCCCACGTGTCGCCTGCAGACAGCACCACCCGGCGCCGCACCGGATCGGCCGCCATCGCGTGGCCCGTCAGCGGCGGCGGCCGCGTCGAAGGAGACAGCACCGTCCAGCGCATGCCGTCCCAGACCCACGTGTCGTCGTACGTCGTGCTGTCGTAGTTCTCGTACCCGCCGAAGAGCAGCACGCGCCCGAGCACCGGGTCGTACGCCATCGCGTGGCCGCCGCGCCCGTCGGGCCTCCAGCCGTCCAGCGGGGTGATGCGCGTCCAGTTCGTCCCGTCCCACTCCCACAGGTCCACGAGCCACGGGTCGCCCCCGAACATCACCGCGCGCCCGCGCGGGTCGTAGGCCATCGCGTGGCCGACGCGCCCCGAAGGACTCGACGCCGGCGTGCGCTTCGCCCAGTTCGTGCCGTCCCACTCCCAGGTTTCGCCGAACGTCGTCGTGTAGTCCGTGCCGCCGAAGAGCACCGTCTTGTGCCGTACGGAGTCCCAGGCCATCGCGTGCCAGCCGCGCGGCGAGGGCGAGGCCGCGGGCGTGCGCCTCGTCCACAGGACGCCGTCCCACTCCCACGTGTCGCCCATCGCGGTCGTGCCCGCGAAGCCTCCGAACAGCACGAGGCGCTTGCGGAAGTCGTCCCAGGCGAGCGCGTGCCCAGAGCGCGCCGACGGCGCCCCGCCCGGCGTCGCGCTCGTCCATCCCGCGCCGTCCCACGTCCAGATGCGCGGCGTCGATCCCACGAGAATCATCGTCGTGCGCGCGGCGCCGGAGTCGTAGACCGCGGTGGATCCCGCCGGGGCCGCGTCTGCCGCGACGGTCCAGTCGGTGCCGTCGAACTCCCAGGTCCGCATCTCCACCCAGTCGTAGCCATCGCCGTCCGACATGCCCTCGCCGCCCGTGAGCACCAGGCGCCCGCGCGACACGTCCCACGCGAGTCCTTTCGCGAAGTGGGCGCGCGGCGTCGTCGCGGTCTCGCGTCGCGTCCAGGCGGCGCCGTCCCACTCCCATGTGTCGCAGGGGTAGGCGATCGTCGAAATCGTGCCGCCGAAGAGCACGGTGCGGCCACTCGCGGCGTCGTAGGCCATCACATGGTCCGTCCGGGCTCCGGGTCCGGGACCGGGCTCGCGCAGCGACCAGGCGGCGCCATCCCACTCCCACGTGTCGGCGGACATGCCCGAAGCGCCCCGGCCGCCGAACAGCACGACGCGCCGCCGCACGCTGTCCCAGGCCATCGCGTGTCGCTGACGCGGAGCGGGACCGGTGGACGCGCGCTGCGACCAGATCGTGCCGTCCCACTCCCAGGTGTCGCCCAGGAAGGTGTTCGGAGGCGAGCCGCCGAAAAGCACGCTGCGGCCCCGCGCGCTGTCGAACACCATGGCGCCCCAGGCGCGCGCGGGCGGCGACACCGCTGGATTGCGCTGGCTCCACGACAGGCCGTCCCACTCCCACGTGTCCGCGAGCGTCGTCCCGGCACCTGTCCCGCCGAAGACCACCACGCGCCCGCGGATGCTGTCGTAGGCCATCGCGTAGCCGGAGCGGGACGGAGGCGCCGCGGCGGGCGCACGCAGCCGCCAGGTTGCCTCCGCCCGCGCGAGCAGGGACGCGCCGCCCGGGCCCTCTGCTCCTGCGCCCGCGAGGGTCGTCGTGACGGGATCCGGCAGGCGCGAAGGCACCGCGGACTGGAGCACCTGCAGCACGTGCGGGCTCGTGGCGATGGCCGCTGGGTTCGGGGTCGCGACCCATTCGGACCGGGCGATGCGCACCGGGGCCGTCTCGTTGCCCGCCTCGTCGAGCGCGGAGGCGTACACGCAGGGCACGTCGAGGTTGGCGAGACGCGTGCGCGGCCAGGATCCGTCGGCGTTGGGAGCAGCGATGCCCACGAGCGACACCGACGACGGGTCGGCCCAGAAACGCAGCCGCACGGGCGCGCCCGAAGCGAGCGTGAACGTGCCGGGCGCGAGGATTGCCGTGTTTTCGAGCGGTTCCGGCGGGGCCAGCGCGAAGTAGGGCCCGGCGGGGATCGTGAACGAGCCCAGGTTCTCGGCCGCCGCGCTGCCCCAGGGCGAGCGCACGAACGTCACGGTCTCGTCGTCCACGTGCAGCACCGGGCGCGAGGTCTTCACGCGCACGGGCGGCGACGAGAAGCCCGCGTCGACGGCGTTTCCGGCGAGGTCGCGCCAGGACACGGCACTCGTGCAGACGCCGTCGGGCGTGCTCTCGGGGATGACGACGTCGAACGTGCCGGCGTCCGACGACTGCGTGAGTGAAACCGATCCGCACAGAAGATGAAGCTGCGGCGGGACCGCGGAGTCGAGCGCTTCGGAGGCCTGAACGAACACGACGACGTGCGTGCCGGCGGTCGCGGCGGTGACGACGCCCAGCGGATTGGCGGGATCGGCGGCGTAGCCCACCGATGCGGCCGCGACCGAGGGCGGCGTGAAGTCGTACGTGGCGGCTCCGACCGATGCTGCGCCGCGGTTCCCGGCGGCGTCGGTGATCGACACGAGCACCGGCTGCGTGCCCTCCGGTTCCGTCGAGCCGTCCACCGCGTGCGTGAAGACCCAGGCGGGCGGGGCGCTCGCCTGCGAACGCACGAGCACGACGCCGCCGACGGTCACGCGCGGATCGGCCGCGAGCGCCTCGCTCGCCGTGAAGCGCACCTCCAGCGTGGCGCCGTCCTTCAGCGGCGCGCTCGTGACGGCGGGAGCCGGGTCGTCGAGCACTTTCGGCGCCACCGGGTCGACGATCGCAAGGCCGTCGATTTCCAGCGCATCGGAGGCGTTGCCGGCAAGATCCCGCACGACGATCGAGGCGTCCACACTCGTCGCCACGGCCAGCTCGTCCTCGGCCACGGCGTGCGTCCAGGTGGCGTAGCGGCCGGCGACCGACGCGGGCCCGAAGGCGATGCCGCCCGCGAGCACCTCGATTTCCGCACCGGAAAGCGCCTCGTTTGCACGGGCCTGCACGGTCAGCACCTTGCCGATACCCGCGGGGTCGGGCGCGGCCGCGACGTCGGCGAGCGCGAGCGAAGGTGGATCGAAGTCGTACACGACCTCGCCCAGCGTCGCGGGCGTGGCGTTGCCCGCGGCGTCGACGAGCCGCGCCACGACGCTCTTCGCGCCGGAGAGCTCCGCCGCCGACGCCTCGTGCGTGTAGACGTAGGCGTTGCCCGACGAGCGCGGGTCCTTCTCCATGGCGACCCCGTCGATGCGCACGTCGGGATCGGCGCGCAGCGGCTCGGTCGTCTCGAACCTGGCCGTGACAACCGCTCCCTCTGCGGCCGGCGAGCCCTCCAGCGTCGCGCCCTCGTGTACGCCGGGCGGCGCCGCGTCGACGGAGAGCGTCTCCGGCACGTCGATTTCGGCTTCATTTCCCGCGAGATCCTGCACGGTCACGCGGAGCTGCCAGGTGCCTCCCGACTCTCCCGGGGCGACCGCGTGGTACCAGAGCGCCGTCTTGCCCGAGAGAATCGCCGCGCCCGGATCGAACGTCGGAGGCGTCGCCGCCAGCGTCGCCGCGCCCAGCGGCTCGTCGGCCGTCACCGCCAGCGCGATGTTCGCGCCGATGCCCACGGGGGACGCGGGCGTCAGCGTCACGGCCTCCGGATCGACGACCGGCGGATCGAAGTCGTACGTCGCCGTCCCGATCGTCGCGCGGGTCGTGTTTCCGGCCTCGTCCGCGAGCGTCGCGACGACCGGCTTCGCGCCCGAGTGCTCCGCCTTCGCGGCCGCGTGGACGAAGACATGCTGGTCGCCCGACGACTGCGCCTCGTCCCGTTGCATGGCGACGGCGCCGACGGTCACGGACGGCGGCGAGGGCAGCGCTTCGGAAACGCTCAGAAATACGCTGATCTGGGCTCCTTCGCGCGCCGGCGAGCCCTCGACGCGGGCGTCGAGCAACTCGGGCGCCGACGTGTCGAGCACGACCGGCGCGAGCGCGACTTCCGTCTCGTTGCCTGCGAGGTCCGCGACTGTGACAGCCAGGGCGTAGGACCCGCCGGTGTCGGTCTCGGCGACGAGGTGCGTCCAGAGTGCGGATGACCCTGAAATCAGGGCGTTTCCCATGTCGAGCCCGGACGCGGCGAGCCGTGCGCCTGCCAGCGGTTCGTTCGCCGTCGCCCGCACGGTCAGATTCGCGCCCAGACCCACCGGCGACTTCGGGGCGACAGCGACGTCGTCCGCCGTGAGCAGGGGCGGATCGAAATCGAAGACGACCTGGCCGGCCGGCGCCGCGGTCGTATTGCCGGCCGCGTCGGTCACCGCGATGGTCACCGACTTCGTGCCCGAACCGTCGGCCTTCGCCGCGACGTGCCGGTAGACGTGATGGCGCGCGGTCGATTGCGCCGCATCGCGCTGCAGCACGACGCCGGCAGAAACCGACGGATCCGCACGAAGATCCTCCGACACGTCGAACTCGACGGAAACCGGCGTCCCCTTGCGCGCGGGCGATCCGGCGACCTGCACGCCGGAAACGACCGGGCGGGTCGTGTCGAGCCGGGTCGCGACCGGGACGTCGAGAAGTGTCCTGTTTCCAGCCGGATCCGTGAACACGAACGAGAACGAATACGACTCGCCGGCATCGGACTCGGAGACGATCCGGCTCCAGACCGCGGTGCGACCCGCAATGAGCGCCTCGCCGAGCTCGAGCGCGGGCGTCGCGGCGAGCGTTGCGGTCTCCAGCGGTTCGCTCGCGGTGACCCTCACGGTGAGATTAGCGCCGAGGCCCACCGGCGATGCGGGCGTCACGACCACGTCGCCCGCGACCGGCGCGTCGAAGTCGAACACGACCTGCCCCGCGGGCACGGCGGTCGAGTTTCCCGCCGGATCGGCCACCGCGATGGTCACGGACTTCGTGCCTGCACCGTCGGCCTTCGCTGCAGTGTGGCGGTACACGTGGTGGCGTGCGGTCGAATCCTCCGCGTCGCGCTCCAGCACCACGGCGCCCGCCGAAACCGAGGGATCCGCGCGGAGGTCCTCCGACACGTCGAACGACACCGAGACGACGGCGCCTTCGCGCGCGGGCGATCCTGCGACTTGTACGTTCGCGATCCCGGGACGGGACGTGTCGAGAACGACGGCGTCCGCGATTTCGATCGACGCCCGGTTGCCCGCGAGGTCGATCAGCGCAACCGCGAGCGCATGCGGCCCGCCGGCGTCCGAGTCCGTCACGATCCGACTCCAGACCGCCCGATCGCCGGACACGATGGCCGCGCCGAAATCCAGGGACGGCGACGCGTCCAGCGTCGCGGCGGCCAGGGGCTCATCCGACGCCAGGACGACGCGCAGATCGGCGCCAACTCCGACCGGCGGCGAGGGCGTCACGGTCACATCGGCAACCGAGAGCCTCGGCGGAGCGAAGTCGTACACGACCCGGCCCAGGAGCGTTTCGGTCTCGTTTCCAGCCGGATCGCGCAGCCGCACGACGACGTCGCGAGCGCCCGGACCCTCGGAGGCGGCAACGGCATGCGCGAACGCGAAGTGCCGGGCCGATGCCTCCTGTGCCTCTGCGGCTGCGTTTCCGATGGTCACCGACGGCGGCTGCGCCAGATCCTCGGTGACGTCGAAAACGACGGAAATCGCCGCGCCTTCCTTCGCAGGCGAACCCTCGACATGCGCATCGGTCGCGCGCGGCGCCGACGTGTCGAGCCGGACCTGCGCGGCGGCGAGCGCACTCTCGTTGCCGGCGCGATCGGACACGTGCACCGTGAAGACGTATTCGCCGCCCGCGTCCGATGGCAGCACGAATCGGCTCCAGATCGCCTGCGTTCCGGACAACACCGGCGGCCCGAAGACGAGCGGCGGCACCGACTCCAGCCGCGCCGAGCCGAGCATTTCGTCCGCCGTGGCAGTGACCACGAGGCTCGCCCGCGCCGGCACGAGCAGCCCGGGATCCAGCGACAAGGAGGGCGCCACCGGGGCCGCGCAGTCGACGGCCGCACCGGTGACGCGCCAGGGCCCCGCCACGTTTCCGGCCGCGTCCGCGAGCAGAACGACCGCGACGGCGTCGCCCGGCGGATCGGCCGCGGTCACGCGGTGCGAGTAGACGTGCGTGAATCCCGGGACCGGTGCTTCGCGCTCCATCGCGACGCCGGCCGAACCCGCGCCCAGACGCACGTCCGGCGAAACCTCCTCGTCCGGTGCGAACAGAACGCGTACCACGTCGCCTTCGCGGAACCATCCGTCGCGCTCCAGGACGGGACCGGCCGACATCGCGGGCGCAAGCGTGTCGATCGCGACGACACCCACGGATGCGCCTTCCAGCATGTTTCCCGCACGATCCGACACGCCGTGCAGCACCACCTGCCATGCTCCGTCCTCGCCTTCGCGCACGGTGTGGACGAAGTCCCAGCGCGGGGACCATCGCTCGGACGACACGGCGAGGCGCTCCAGGTCCACGCTGCGCGACGGATCGGCGGTGTTCTCCAGCCGCACGGCCATCGCCTCCGCGCCGTCGCCGACGGGCTCCGTGAACGCGAGCGCGGCGCGCACCTCCTCGCCGGCACGAAGCGGACGCTGCGCGGAGGGCGGGGTCCCGTCGACCTGCGGCGCCGTGCGATCGACGACCACGGTGCCGAGAGACGAATCCGCCACGTTTCCCGCCGGATCGTGCAGATGCGCGCTCACCGGCGTCGGACCCTCGGCGGCGTCGGCCGGCACGACGAACTCGAAGCGCCGGTGGCCGCCCTCGGCGGAGGTCTGCGTCGCCTCGGCTTCTCCCACGCGCACCGACGCGGCGTCCAGGTCCTCGGCCGCGTCGAACTCCGCGACCACGACGGCGCCCGCGCGCGCGAAGTCCGGCGATACGCGTGCCGACCCCGCGAGCACCGCCGGCGGCACCAGATCGAGCACGAACGCGCCGCCGGGCAGATCCGCGCGGTTTCCGAACACATCCTGCAGCGAGATGGTGACGGACGCGGTCCCGTCCGGCCCGTCCGACCACGCAGTCCACGCATACACGTAGCCCTGCGGCGAGGCCTCCCGTGTGAAGGAAACGGTGCGCCGTGCCGGCGGCTGCCCGAGCTGCGCCACGACTTCGGGGTCCTTTCCGAGTGCCTGGTCGGGCTCGAACCGCACGCGGAACACTGTGCCTGCCTTTCCGCGCGGCGGGTCGGGAATGACGGCGCTTCCGAACGCGGGAGGCGTGGTGTCGAGGGTCGCTGCGGCCGTGCAGCGGCCTGCGGCGCAGACGTGGTCCGGAGGACAATCGGCGCCCGAGCGGCATGCGACGCGCGCATCGGGCGGCAGGTCGCCGAATCCGGGCACGCAGGCGTCCAGCACGAGCACGACGGAAATGAGGAGCGTCGGGAGGCGGCAGGGCACGTCGTCCTCGAAGGCAGCGGCGCGAAGCGGCGAGTGGCCGAACGGGTGAAACATATCATGGCTATCGACCGGGCGTTTTCGAGAAGCGGGTTCTATTGCGGGTCACATTTCCTGCAGCGGCACGGGCACGAACGTCATCAGGAACAGCGCGAGCGCGGCCCACGCCAGTGCGGCGGGCCATCCGCCCAGCGGCTCGTCGGGGCGCAGCACCGGCGGATGCGTGGTGCGCACGACTTTTCCGGCCAGCAGCGCCCACAGCAGCCACCCGGGCCAAGCGGCGAGCCCCAGCAGCGTCAGCACGGCGACGACGGCGCGTCCGACGTTGCGTGCGCGGCCGCCCAGCAGCGCGTAGAGCACGTGCCCGCCGTCGAGCTGCCCCACCGGAAGAAGATTCAGCGCCGTCACGAACAGCCCGAACCAGGCCGCGAGCGCGACCGGATGCAGGATCACGTCGGATCCCGCCGGAATCGGGCCGAGCGCGAAGCGCTTCGCCGCAAGGTACGCGAGGCTCGGCCCTTCCAGGAGGATGCCGTGATCGACGCCGTCGAGCACCGGCAGGCCGTGCGCCCACCGCAGCGCCATGACGAGAATCGACTGCGACGGGAGCCATCCGGACGGGAGGGGCACGGGCTGCACGACCGACAGGCGCAGCCCCAGGAACATCAGCGGCACGGCGACGACGAATCCCGCCACCGGCCCCGAGGCGCCGATGGCCACCAGCGCACGCCGGCTCGGAATCGGCCCGCGCATCCGAATGACCGCGCCCAGCGTCCCCAGCAGCGACGGAAACGGGATGAAATACGGCAGCGACGCGTCCACCCGGAACGCGCGCGCGGTGAAGAAATGGCCCAGCTCGTGCGCGAGCAGAATGCCTAGCAGCGTCGCCGCGAACGGCAGCCCTGCACGCAGGTGCCGCGCGAGCGCCGAGCCATCCGTCGGATCGAGGTCGATGCCCGAATCCGCCGCGAATCCGCCTGCGACGAGCGTCGAGCAGACCGTCAGCGCGAAGAGGACGAAGGGCAGCGCCGCAGATGCGCGCGAGCGCCAGCGCGAAGGCCGCCGCGACCAGGGGCCGTCGGCGGGCGGTGCCGGATCGGGCGCGTCGCCGGGCGTGGCGCCCGGGCCTTCTTCGGGGCTCGATTCCGGGCTCAAGTCAGATCTCGAATCCGAATCCGAACGTCAGGCCGCCCTGCGGCGAGGCGCCGAACACGCCCCCGAGCGCGCCCGCGTTGACCATGACGCCGGGCAGCGCCTCGAACGTCACGCCGAGGTTCGTCTCCACCGCGAAAGGCGCCTTGGTGCCGTAGTCGGAGGCGGTCGCGCTCGCGGTCACCCCCAGGCCGTCGGTGATCCAGTAGACGAGCCCCGCCTCGGCCGCCCTCGTGCGCGCCGCCAGCGGCTGCACGATGCCCACCCACGAGTGGCGCAGCTCCGCGAACGCCAGCAGCCGCCGCGTGATGCCGTACACGCCCGACAGGCTCAGCCCCAGCAGGTGCTCGCCCGTGCCCAGCCCCAGCGCGGTCGATCCCGTCGGGAAGCGCACGTTGCCGCCCAGCGTCACGATGAGCGAGCGCCGCCGGTCCTGCACGAGGTTGTATTCGAGCCCCACCGACATGTCGCCCATGCCGAAGCGCGTCGTCTGCTCGCCGCTGCGCACGGCGATGTTCTCGTCGGACATGACGACGCTGCCGCCGCTGATGCCCATCATCGGCACGTTGAACGCCAGGCCCGCCCGGCCCCGCGAAACGCGCGCCGACTCCGCCAGGTAGTAGAGGCTCACGGCCCCGCCGTCCGAGGTGCCGAAACGCAGCGCCGCCAGCGAAGTGCCCAGCCGCAGGCCGTCGGCCCGGGCGCGTCCGGGAGCCGACAGCGCCGCGGCCGTCGCGAGAATCCCGAGCAGTTTCAAGCACTTGCGCATCCAGCGCTCCGGCCGGACTTGCCGGCCCCCGCCAGTGTAACGCGTAAGGGCGCGCAAAGCGTCCCGGCAGCGGCGGGCCGGCCGCCGGGCGGCGGTCCGCGCCGCCCCGCCGGGAGCCCGAGGGCAATCTCGCACCGGCCCGGAAAGCCGGGAGCAGCCCCCAGGCGCGCGAACCGGGCGAAAACGGCCGGCTTGCGTGCGATCATCGTGTCGGCCATCATGAAGTCGTGGAACGTACGACGCTCTCTCTGCCGACCGTTCTCCTGAAGCGACTGCGGCGCGCCGCCGCCGACCGCGGGATCTCGATGGCGGCCCTGATCCGCGAAGCAATCGAAGACAAGGTCGGTGCGCAGCAGCCGCGCCAGCGAAGTCTCGGCATCGGCGCCTCCTTTTGCGCCGACACGGCGCAGCGAACCGCGCAGGTTCGGCCGGAGCCGCGTCCTTTCCGCTGATTCCCGTCGTATCGGGCCGCACCGCAGGCCGCCCTTCCGCATACCCGTTGCGCCCGCCCGCGCCCGGGGGCAGGATGCGCCCGGCCCAGTCGCCGGGAGGTCCCATGCCGATCCAGGAAGCGCTCGCCGCCTTCGAGAAGAACCACCGCCGGTACGTCGACGACCTCAAATCGCTCGTGCGCATCCCCTCGTGCGGATTCGCCGGCTTCCCCCCCGAGGAGGTGCGTCGCAGCGCGGAGGCCGTCGCGAAGCTGCTGACGGAGCGCGGTTTCGAGAACGCCCGCCTGCTGGAGGTGCCCGGCGCGCACCCGTACGTGTACGCCGAGCGCCTGCGCGCTCCCGGCAGGCCCACGCTGCTGCTCTACGCGCATCACGACGTGCAGCCCGCCGGCGACGAGTCCAAGTGGCTCTCGCCCCCGTTCGAGCCCGCCGAGCGCGACGGACGCCTGTTCGGCCGCGGCACCGCCGACGACAAGGCCGGCATCGTGCTGCACACGGGCGCCGTGGACGCGTGGCTGAAGGGCTCGGGCGAGTTGCCGCTCAACGTGAAGATCGTCGTCGAGGGCGAGGAGGAGACCGGCAGCGCGCACCTGGAGCAGTTTCTCGCGCTGCACCGCGCGATGCTCAAGGCGGACGCGGTGGTGCTCACGGACACGGGCAACTTCGACGCGAACGTGCCCGCGGTCACGACCATGCTGCGCGGCCTCGTGAGCGTGGACGTGGAGGTGCGGGCGCTGAAGAACTCGGTCCACTCCGGCATGTGGGGCGGCCCGGTGCCCGACGCCGCCACGGCCCTGTGCCGCATGCTCGGCTCGATGGTGGACGACAAGGGCGACCTCGCGATTGCCGGCATGTGCGACGCCGTGCGGCCCCTGACCGACGCCGAGCGCAGGGCGTTCGAGGGGCTGAAGATCGACCCGGAGGATTTCCGCCGCCAGGCCGGCATGGTCGAGAGCGCGGTGCTGACGGGCGGCCCCGGCGGGCTGTTCGAGAAGTTGTGGCGCCGCCCGTCCTTCAGCGTGAACGCGTTCGAGGCGTCGAGTTGGAAGGACCGGCGCAACATCCTCAACGACGTGGCCCGCGCCAAGGTGGGCGTGCGCATCGTGCCGGACATGGATCCGCGCCAGACGCTGCGGCTGCTGACCGCGGCGCTGCACCGCGCGACGCCCTGGGGCCTCGAAACGACCGTGACCGAAGAAGCCTGCGGCGCCTGGTGGATGTGCGACACGTCGCACCCGGTGTTCCAGGCGGCGTTCCGCGCGCTGGAGAAGGGGTACGGGCGCAAGGCGGAGATCATCGGCGCGGGCGGATCCATCGGTTTCGTGGGCCCGTTCGTCACGGCGCTGGGCGGCGTTCCGGCGCTACTCATAGGCGTCGAGGACCCGCGCTCCAACGCCCACGGCGAGAACGAGTCGCTGCACCTGGGCGACTTCGTCAGCGGCATCAAGAGCGCCATCCACCTGTACGACGAGGTGGCGCGGCTCGCATAGCGGTGCGGCGAGCGCCCGTCGCGTGCGCGGCGCCGCCGCGGTGCCCACGTTCGCCGCATGGAATCGAGAGCCAAAGCCGCAGGGCATCCCATCCACCCGATGCTGGTGGTGTTTCCGCTGGGTCTGCTGACGATCTCGGTCGTCTGCGATCTCGTGGGTTTCGCGTCGGTCGCGCCGGGAAGATGGCACGACATGGCCTACTGGATGATCGGGTTCGGCATCATCGGGGCGCTGGCCGCGGGGGTGTTCGGGCTCGTGGACTGGGTGGCCATACCGCAGGGCACGCGTGCGAAGGCGGTGGGCGCCTGGCACGGCATCGGCAACGTGGTCGTGGTGCTGCTTTTCGTGGCGAGCTGGGCGATGCGCTATCGGCTGTCGACGGCTCCGCCCATGGGTGCCTACGTCCTGTCGTTCGTGGGCATCGGGCTCGCGCTGGTGACCGGATGGCTGGGCGGCGAGCTGGTGGACCGGCTGGGCGTTGGCGTTTCCGATCACGCCGGCCTGGACGCGCCCAGTTCTCTGCAGAAGTCGCGCGCGTAGCCGTGAGTTGGAGCGGCGGCCTGTGGCCGCACGTCGGATCGGCGGCCTGTGGCCGCACGTCGGATCGGCGGCCTGTGGCCGCACGTGGGGCGGCAGCCTCCAGGCCGCCCGCCGTGCGCCGAGCCGAAGTGAGTGCGGGCTCGCCGAAGCAGCTTCAATCGGCCGCAACCGCATGAAAAGGCCTCCCGACGCTGGAAAACCGGGGCGTTCGCCGCTACACTGCCCCGGTTCTCCGCGGGGGAGGAGCCTGCGATGCGTCCGCGTCCCGTCCGCACCCTTGCGCTCGCCGCCGTGCTCGCCGCGGCGTGCGACTGCGGCGAGGTCCAGCTCAAGCAGTTCAGCGAAAACACCGTGGTGATCCTGTCGCCCAACGACGGCCAGGTCATCGTGAGCAGCGAGGTCGTGGAGTTCCACGCGACCGCGCACAACCCCGCGGGGCTGCAGTCGCTCTCGCTGCGCATCGGCACGCAGGACGCGAAGGTGTGCCCCGCGGGCGAGCCCGACACCGACATCGACTGCACGACCACGTTCCGCACGCCCGACTTCGCGGGCCAGATCGAGCAGGGGCAGCTCCTGCTCACGGCGTCCGCGCTGGACACCGGTGCGTCCACCCGCGACGTGTCGATCCACGTTCGCATCAAGCCCCTGCGCGTGAAGATCAAGCAGCCGGTGCCGGACCGGAACTCCAACCCGCCGCTCGCCACGGTGAAGGGCACCAGCAACCTCGTCGTCGAGGTGGTCAGCACGCTGCCGGTCGCCAGCGTGGACGTGGGGCTGGACGACCGCACCTACCTCATGCGCAAGACGGCGCCGCCCTACACGCAGAGCGTGACGTGGAACACGCTGGGCATCGGTCCGCACCGGCTCACGGCGCGCGCCGCCGACACCGACGGCTCCGAGGACACGGACGTGCTGGACATCCGCGTGGTGTGCAGCGCCGACAGCCAGTGCCCGGCGGGTCTGCGCTGCTGCGCCGCCGACGGCCAGTGCTACACCACGGTCGCGCGCGGGGCCGACTGCGACTGCCAGCACCCCTGTCCCACCGACCAGGGCTGTTTTCCCGGCACGTGCGGCCAGACCCCGCGCAAGTGCCGCCCGGGCTGCTTCCCCGGCAGCGAGCAGCAGCGCATGGACCGCTGCACGCCGCAGGACTCGCGCCCCGCGTACTGTTCGGACCTGCCCCAGGAGGAGTCGACGAGCGAGAACCGCGGCGGTGCCTGCGCCCCGGCCGACAGTTGCGACATCACGCGTCAGAACTGCCCGGATCTGCCGGTGGATCGCTCCGCCCCGGTCGGCGCGGACAACCCGGCGGTCAAGCAGAAGTGCGTGCCCTCCAGCCCCACGACGAACGTGTGCATGCCCGCGGGTCCCAAGGGCGATGGCTCCACCGAGTGCCACGAAGGCTGCGCCTCCGACGCCACGCGCTCGGCGTGCAAAGCGGGCTTCCTGTGCGTGACGACCATCGACGCGACCACGCACCAGCCGCTGGGCCCGGCCAAGTGCCGGCAGCTCTGCCCCGAGCCCGGCGACGGGTTCTTCC
>Ga0172369_10006338_pt1 | contig 14123 bp, 15 predicted proteins | sample LakKiv25m_FD_114539 | JGI IMG/M metagenome (GOLD analysis project Ga0172369, IMG submission 114539) | Freshwater microbial communities from Kabuno Bay, South-Kivu, Congo - kab_022012_11.25m | ecosystem: Environmental > Aquatic > Freshwater > Lake | place: Democratic Republic of the Congo...
AAAACATTACGGTAAGCGAATTGGAAATAGAGCAAGCCATAAACTCCACCCCAAGTGCCAAAGATAAAGAAGAACTTAGAAAAGAAGAAAATAAATGGTATATTAAGTCTGTGCTTCTTAAGAACAAAGTATTATCTTGGCTTTCTAGTTTAATAAATGAAACTCATAAATCTAATGAGTCTCATTAGACTTTTATGCAAAATCAATTAATACCAATAGTAGTAGAAAAAGACCCCAAAGGTTATGAGCGATCTTACGATATTTATTCTAGATTATTAAAAGATAGAATTGTTTTTATATCTGGTGCAATTAACGACCACCTTGCCGACACAGTAATTGCCCAACTTTTATTTTTACAAGCAGAAGACGATAAGAAAGATATAAAAATATATATTAATAGCCCCGGAGGTCAAATATACGCAGGACTTGCAATTTACGACACCATAAAACACTTAAAATGCCCCGTATCTACTATTGCCGTTGGAATGGCCGCAAGTATGGGATCGGTTTTACTTTCGTCTGGTACAAAAGGCAAAAGGCTTTCTTTACCAAACTCTATTATTCATATTCATCAGCCTTTAGGACAAGCAGGAGGTCAAGCAAGCGATATAGAAATAGATGCCAAAGAAATTTTAAGATTAAAAGAACTTTTAACCAATATCTTGGCTAAAGAAACAGGACAAGACGCCGAAAAATTAAAAAAAGATATGGATAGAGATTATTATATGACAGCTCAAACAGCAAAAGATTATTGTATTATTGATGAAATAATTGGAGGTGATAATAAATGAAGTTAGATGGTGCAATTGGTGGTGAATATACCCCAGGTGGCGTAATTGGTGGAAGCTATGCTCCAAACGGAGTTACGGGGGAAGGTAAAGCCTAAATTACAACATGAAAATAATAATTTTATGCGGAGGAACAGGAAAACGCTTTTGGCCAAAAAGTAGAAAATCTTCTCCTAAGCAGTTTCTTTCTATTGTAGATAACAAGCCTTTAGTTAGGTTAATGTTTGGTTATTTATCTTCCGGCTTTTCTCCACACGATATTTTTATATCAACTGGGAATATATACAAAAAAGAAATTAAGAAAATTCTTCCAGAAATTCCAGAAGAAAACTTTATTTTTGAACCCGAATCAAAAGATACGGGACCTGCGGTACTTCTTGCAACATCCTATGTTAGCAGCAAATTTCCAAATGAGGAAATTGCTATATTATGGTCCGACCACTATTTAAAACATCCTGATATTTTTGTAAAAACGCTAAAAGAGGCTTCCTTAATTGTAAAAGAAACTAAAAAAACAGTGGCAATTGGAGTTCCTGCTAGATTTCCAACTCCAAATAGAGGATACATAAATTTTGGCAAGAAATTAAAATCTTTGGATTTGGAAAACAAAATTAATCTTGTAGAATTTATTAACTTTAAAGAGAAGCCTTCTCTTGAAATTGCAAAGCAATATGTAGAATCGGGCGCCTTTTCTTGGAACCCCGGTTACTGTATAACTTGTGCAAGCAATATTTTTGGCGCTTACCAAAAATATGCTAAAGAAACCTACAATATAATTTCCCAAATTAAAAATGAAGGTTTTTCCAACAAAGCACTTAAGCTATATTTGGGTGTTGAAAAAAAATCTTTTGATTATATTTTTAACGAAAATTTATTACCAAATAACACCTACTTAATTAATTCCGATATGGGTTGGAGCGATGTAGGAGAATGGATAGCTTACAAAGAAGCCTTGGAGATTACAAACGAGGCTAATGTTCTTGTTGGCAATTGCATAGATTTAAATTCCAAAGATACCTTAGTTTACAATGATCAAAAAAACAAGATTGTGGCAACGGTTGGTTTAGATGGTATGATTGTAGTAAATACCAAAGATGCAATTGCTGTATTTCATAAAGACAATAACCCTAAACTTAAAGAGCTATTAAAATTAATGGAAGAAAAGAATCTAAGTAAATATTTATGAACCCTTTAGAAATTTCTACCATAAGGCACTCTTGCGAGCATGTACTAATGCATGCAATGCAAAACCTTGGATTTAAAACCCAAATGGCAATGGGTCCTTCTACCAACGAAGGCTTTTACTTTGATTTTGAGCTTCTTCAGGGAAAAATTACCGAAGAAGATTTTCCTAAAATTGAGGAAGAAATGTCGCGTCTTAAATCTTTAAATCTTCCAATATCCCCAATTACCCTAACACCCCAAAAAGCCCTAGATCTTTTTAAAAACAACCCCTACAAACTAGAGTGGGTTAAAGAAGTTATCAACCGAAAGGAAAAGTTAACCGCCTACCAAACCGGTAATGATTTTATAGATCTTTGTGCCGGTCCTCATGTAGAAACCACATCGCAAATTGGTTACTTTAAACTTTTATCTATCGCCGGGGCCTATTGGAGAGGATCCGAAAAAAATAAAATGCTAACAAGAATTTACGGAACCAGTTTTAGCACAAAAGAAGAACTTACAGAGTATTTAAATTACCAAGAAGAAGTTAAAAAACGAGACCATAGAAAAATTGGAAAAGACTTACAGCTATTTACTTTCGCCGAGGAAGTAGGACCGGGGCTTCCTTTATGGCTTCCCAATGGAACAATTATTAAGGACGAGCTAGAAAAGTGGGGCAAAGAAACGGAAGAAAAGTGGGGTTACAAAAGAGTTTCAACACCATTTTTTACAAAAAAGTCTCTTTTTGAAATCTCTGGGCACATACCATATTTTACAAACGAAATGTATCAAGTTAAAGTTCCGGGAAACGAAGATAACGACTATTACCTAAAACCAATGAACTGTCCGTTTCATCATTTAATTTACAAATCGCAAATTAGAAGTTATAAAGATTTGCCACTAAGGCTTGCCGAATACGGACATGTTGCCAGATACGAAGACAGCGGAGCACTAAATGGAATATTAAGACCAAGGTTTTTTTGCCAAAACGATGCCCACATTTACGCAACAAAAGAACAGACCGTGGAAGAATTTGTAAACATAATAAATCTTCATAAATACTATTATCAATCGTTGGGACTTAAAGATTACAAAATAATATTATGTCTACGGGATCCCAAAAAGCTAGATAAATATCATGGCGACGAAGAATCTTGGAAAGAAGCCGAGGAAATTTCTAGGGAAGCTTTAAACAAAGCGGGTATTGAATACCAAGTTGAAAACGACGGGGCGGCTCATTACGGTCCTAAAATGGATTTTAAAATTAAATCGGCAATTGGAACAGAATACGGCATTTCTACAAACCAAATTGATCTATATATGCCCAAGAAATTTAACCTTACCTACATAAACCGCAAGGGAGAAGAAGAATTTGTTGTTGTACAGCACAGAGCTCCCCTTGGATCTAGTGAACGATTTGTGGGCTTTTTAATAGAGCACTTTGCCGGTAATTTTCCTTTGTGGCTTTCTCCAATTCAAGTTGCAGTTATACCAATTACATCTTCTGTTAATGAATATGCAGAAAATATAACCAAACAACTAAAAGAATTTGGCATTAGGGTTTTGGTAGATTTAGAAAACAACACAATGCAATTAAAAATTAGGCAAGCTCAAGAAAATAAAATTCCATACATGATAATTATTGGAAATAAAGAAAAAGAGCAAAATAAAATATCCGTAAGAACCAGAGAGGGCAAACAAGAAAATTTAATAGATTTAGCCTTATTTACAAAGAGAATTAAAGATAATATAATCGCTAAGTTGTTGAATTTATAAGATAACTTTTTTGCCTTTGGTATTTATTAAATATCAAAGACAGAAAAGGTCATCGAAAAGATTAAAAAATACACACTAAACAACTTAATAAGGTTTCCAAGTTTAAGAGTAATTGACAAAAACGGAGAAAATCTTGGCGTACTTGAAACTGCCAAGGCTTTGGAAAAGGCAAAATTGGAAGGGGTCGATTTAGTAGTTATTGCCGAAAAAGCTAACCCCCCAGTTGCAAAAATAATAAATTTTAAAAAATTTCTGTACGACGAAAAACAAAAGGAGTCCAAAGGAAAAGCAAAAGGCGGAGTAGGGGAACTAAAAGAATTTAAGCTTGGTCCAAACATTGGAGAAGGGGATTTAGCATTTAGAATTAAAAGAGCAAAAGATTTTATTGGCAAGGATAAAAATAAAGTAAAATTTACAGTACAATTCAAAGGAAGAGAAATTGCGTACCCAGATTTTGGAAGAAAGAAACTAGAAAGAGTAGTTAACGATTTAAAAGATATAGCAGATATTGATGAAGAAATAAAGCTAAAAGGTAATTTAATGACACTGCTTTTAAGACCAAAAAAATGAAATTAAAAATTAATAAAACAGCAAAAAAAAGGTTTAAAGTTTCTTCCAACGGTCTTCTTTTAAGAAAATCGGGAAGTGCTTCTCATCTTAGAAGAAAAGAAGACGGTTCAAGAAGAAACCGAAAAAAATCACAAGTTTCTGTGGCACAAGGTTCCAAATTTAAAATTAAAATTAAAAGAGTAATAAGTTAATAAATTCATAAAATAAATTTATATGTCAAGAGTAAAAACAGGATTTAAAAGAGCAAGAAAGCATAAAAAGATTTTAAAAGCTACAAAAGGCTACAAGCTTACAAGATCTAAGCTTTTTAAAAGAGCTAACGAAGCTTTTGTTAGAGCTGGAGAACACGCTTTTACAGGCAGAAAAAACAAAAAAAGAGATTTAAGAACACTTTGGATAACAAGAATTAATGCACTTCTTAAAAAAGAAGGTTTTTCCTATAAGCTTTTTATAGCAAGGTTGAAATCAAAAAAAGTAGAACTTAATAGAAAAATGCTGTCTGAAATTGCCACAAACCACAGTAGTGTATTTAGCAAGCTTATAGAAAAGGTTAAATAATAACTAATGTTAGATAGTATAGAAAAGTATTTTAACTTGGCAATTTTGCAAGTTAAAAACTGTAAAACCCCCCAGGAACTAAACACACTAAAACTATCTTTCTTTTCAAAATCAGGGCAACTTTCCAAAATCACAACCGATCTAAAAAATCTTGACCCAAAAGAAAAGGCTTCAATTGGAAAATTTGTAAATTTAGGAAAAGAAAAGCTAAATCAAGAAATTGCAAGCAAAGAAGAAACTTTATTGCAAGAAAATAAAGAGCAAATAGATACCTCTATTCCCGGAAACAAAATAGAAATCGCTCCAAATCATATTTTAACAAGCACTATTAATGAAATAACCGAAATATTTTCATTTTTGGGATTTACCAGAAAACGATATCCAGAAGTAGACACCGACTATTATGCCTTTGAAGCTTTAAACATGCCAGCAAACCACCCAGCAAGAGACGAATGGGAAACATTTTTTATTAAACAAGGAAAAAACCTAGTTCTTACTCCACATACCTCCAATTGCCAAGTTAGGGAACTAGAAAAAGGAGAATTTCCGGTTAGACTTTTAAACATTGCCAAGTGTTATAGAAGGCAAGAAGACGTTTCCCACACTCAAATGTTTCATCAATTTGAAGGTCTTGTTGTAGATAAAGATATTTCTATAAAGAATTTAATTGGAACTCTAGATTTTTTTGTAATTAATTTTTTTGGAAAAGAAAGAAAAACAAGACTTAGACCATACCACTTTCAATTTACCGAGCCATCTTTTGAAGTAGATATAAACTGTAGCGTTTGCTTAGGAAAAGGATGTGCCGTTTGTAAAGAAGGGTGGTTAGAACTTGGTGGTGCAGGTATGCTTCATCCAAAAGTTTTGGAAAACGGAAAAGTGCCAAGTAATTTAAATGGATTTGCCTTTGGGTGGGGGGTAGAAAGAGTAGCAATGATGAAATACAACATTCCAGATTGTCGGTATTTTTACAAAAACGATTTAAGGTTTTTACAACAATTTGAAAACTTATGAACTTACTGTACCCTTATTCTTGGATTAAAGAATTTTGCCAAACAGATCTTACCTCTTTGGAATTTTCTAAGGAATTTTCCCTTTGCTCATCTTCGGTTGAAAAAATTATTAAAGCCAAAGATGGTGATGAAATTCTAGAAATAGAAATTACCACCAATAGACAAGACCTAATTGGTATTAGAGGATTAGCACAAGAAGCTTTTTCTGTTTTAAAATCATTTAAGCACAACCCCATACTTACTTTGCCAAAGTACGAATTAGAAGAAAGTAGTCTTAAAAAACACACTTTAGAAACATCAATTGAAAACGAAACTACTTTGTCTTTTTTTGCTGTAGCCATTGATAATATAAAAATTGGTAGTTCAGATAAGATAATTGCAGACAGATTGGAAAAATGTGGTATTAGACCAATAAACAATGTTGTAGATATTACAAACTACATTATGTTGGAATTTGGTCAACCTTTACACGCTTTTGATCTTACTAAAATTGTAAATAAAAAAAGCGGTGCAGTTGCCTTAAATATTAGAAAATCCAAAAACGGGGAATCTATTACAACCATAGATGGAAAAAATATTTCTTTAGATAACGAATCAATAATTATAGAAAATAATGATGCTATATACGATTTAGCAGGAGTAATGGGAGGAAAGAATTCTGAAATAGATAAAAATACCAAGACAATAGTTCTTATTTGCCCAATATATAACCCAACACTTGTTAGAAAAACCAGTATTAAGTTTAATCAAAGAACTCAAGCTTCTCAAATATTTGAAAAAGGGTTAGATCCTGTAAATTCAAAAGAAGCATTTCTTAAAGCAATAAATTTAATTAAAAACGAAGCAGGTGGAAATGTTTCTTCAGAAATATATAAGTATTTAAAAAATGATAATTTAGAAAAGGTTATAAAAACACCAGTTTCTTTAATTTACCAATATTCTGGAGAAAAAAACGACCCTCAAGAATATTTAGATATATTAAATAGCTTGGGAATAAATTCAACTGTGGAGCAAAGTAACATAGTTTCAAATATACCTTCTTTTAGAACAAATGATTTGCATATTCCTCAAGATATTGTGGAAGAAATTCTTCGACTAAAAGGATACTTTAGAAGTAAACCGGAACTTATAGTTGGCCAAATTCCAATTAAGGAAATAGAAACGGGGTTTAAAGCAGAAAATAAAATTAAAAATATTCTAAGAACTAATGGATTTTGGGAAATTTACACCTATTCCATGGTTGCCAATATTCAAGATAAAACTGGTCGCTTCCTTGAATTAAAAAACCCTCTTTCTTTAGAAAAAACCTACCTTAGAAACAATTCGTTTTATCCAAGCCACCTTGAGGTTATAGAAGAAAATAAAGGAAAGTTTTCACAAATAAAAATATTTGAAATGGCAAATATTTATCAAGATAGTGAAAAGTTATTACTGGGATTTGGAATTTATAATCCTTTAATTTCTCAAAAAGAAAAGTTTAAAATAATTAAAGGGGTAGCAGAAAAAATTTACGAACAGTTTGGCAAAAAGCTAAAGGGAACAGAAATTGTAACGGATAGTAACTATGTTTATTTTCAAGATTTTCTAGAAAATATTGTAGATAAAAATTATAAAGTTCAATACAAAGAGCCAAGTCCCTATATTCCCGTTAAGGAAATGGTCTCATTTATTGTAAGTTCCACATTGCCATATAAGGAAATTTCTAATCTATTTGAATCTATAAAACCTTTAAACGATATTAGGTTTTCCTATAATCTAGTGGATAGCTTTCAAAATAAGGATAATCTTAAAGACAATAAAATTTCCTACACTTTTTCAATTGAATATTACTGCCAAAACAGGCAGTTAAAATCGGAAGAAGTTGTTAGCTTGCGAGAAAATATTATCGCGAGTCTACAAACTGGGCTTCTTGCAACTGTAAGAAAACTCTAGAATTTACTTAGTAATCCGTCTCTTTGGTGGGGTAAAAATATACCGATTCAGAAGATTCATCTTTATCAAGGTTGTCATCTATCCATCCATCTACATAATCCTGCCAGTCGGGATATTCTGCAACTAACCGTATAAAAACCTTATCCTTGGTGTTTTTATCTTCTTTACAAGATTTGTTGGGAAGTAGGTTATCTTCTTTACATATTTCCACAATCTCTATCCATTTGCTATATCCTTTTGGCTCGGTACCTTTAATAAAGTATTCCGCTCTTCCTTCTTCTACCTTTTCGTATGGTTTAAACCCTGTAATTTTTCCAACAACCTCTTTAATAACATTTTCTGGCTGTAAAAACTTTTCGTCCGTAGTATTTTTAGTTAGCTCTTTAAATACTAAGTTCCAAATTGGAGCTGCTCCCGTAACTCCAGAAGAAAGGATTGGATCCATTGGAGTACCATCGTTATTTCCAGCCCAAACTCCTAAAGTGTATAAATTGTTATATCCAATAGTCCAGTTGTCTTTTTTGTCATCTGTGGTACCTGTTTTTACAGCAATAGTTTGCTTTGGAATATTTAAAAAAGAGCCGTATCCAAAAACCGGTGCTCTGGCATCTGGGTCGGAAAGGATATTAGAAATAATAAAGGCAACTCCAGGATCTAAAGTAGGCTCTGGATTAGACATATGTTTAAATAAAATGTTTCCTTTGCTATCTTCCACTTTTTCTATACCATAAGGGTAGTTGTAAATTCCTTTGTTTGCAAATACTGTATATGCCCCAGTTAATTCAAGTAATGTAACTTCTCCGCCACCAAGAGTTAGTGCTAGTCCGTAGTACTTTGGATCATAATTTAGGGTTGATATACCCATAAGATTTGCGGTTTTTACCATGTTTTCAATTCCCACCATTCCAAGCATTTTAACGGCAGGGACATTTCTTGATTGAGCCAAAGCATATCTAACTTGAACAGGTCCCACAAAAACGCCGTCGTAATTTTTGGGAATATAGTCCTTTTCTTTCTCGTCTACCTTAAAATTTGTCTCTACATCTAAAAGTGGGGTGCTTGCGGTATAGCCCATACCAAGTGCTGTGGCGTAGGTAATAGGTTTAATAGAAGAACCGGGCTGGCGCAATGAAATAGAAACATTAACTTGACCATCTTCTTTACTATTAAAAAAATCCTTGGAACCTACCATAGATAGTATTTCTCCAGTTTTTGAATTTAAAAGCACCAAAGAGGCGTTACCAACCTTTAAATAGGCTTCTTTTGCAACCTGTTCTGTAAGTATTTTTTGAGACATTTCATAAAGTTTATAATCCAAAGTTGTTGTAACTTTTAAACCACCGCTTTCTACCAACTCGGCACCAAAGGTATCTATCAATTTTTTTCTAACATACATAACAAAATGAGGAGCTTTTAAAATATTAAAAGATTTTGAAAAAACAATTTCTTGCGAAACTACTTTGTTGTAATCTTCGTTGCTTAGTTTTTGCCTTGTACCTTTGGAATCTACCCAGCCTTTTTCGTGCATTAGTTTTAATACATATTGTTGCCTTTTTATAGCAAGTTCGGGATTTGTAATTGGAGAATAGTTAGTGGGGCTTTGAGGAAGCCCTGCAATTAAAGCCGATTCGGATAAATTAAGATCGGAGGCTTTTTTGGCAAAAAAAAGTTGGCTTGCCGATTCTACACCCCATGCGGTACTTCCGTAAGGAGCCTCGTTAAGGTACATGGTTAAAATTTGATCTTTAGAATATTTTCTTTCTATTTGAAGAGTTAATACCAGTTCTTTTATTTTTCTTTTAATGGTCCTTTCGGAAGATAATAAGGCGTTTTTGGCAAGCTGTTGGGTTAGGGTAGAAGCGCCTTGGAGCCCTTTTCGCAGGACAATATTTCTTATTGCTCTAATGTATCCTAAAACATCAAACCCGTGGTGGACATAAAAATCGGCATCTTCGGTAGCCAGTGTTGCTTGAATTAAAAAAGGGGAAACTTGGTTTAAGTTCACTAAAGTCCTGTTTTTAGAGCCAAAAACATCGTATAAAAGCTCGCCATTTCTATCGGTTATTTTTGTAGAAAGCTCCATTGGTCTATCTGTAAGTTGGGTAGGAGATGGTAGATCTCTGCTTAAATAGGTAAATACAATAAGAATAGATATAGATCCAACAAGAAGTAGGGTAGTTAAAATTGTGGCAATTGGAAGAATTTTTCCAAGTATTTTAACTTTAAACGATGGGGCTGGAGAATACTTTTTCGCCATAAACAAAAATATTATAGCATGATAAAATCACAAAAATTAACCTGGGGTAGCCAAGTGGCCTAAGGCTGCGGTCTGTAAAACCGCCATTCGTAGGTTCGAATCCTACCCCCAGGACCATCTCCCCCCCCCTAATTACTAACTACTCACACTAGCACTGGTTCAAAATCCCTAACTACTAATTACTCAAACTAGCACTGATTCTAATTCCTAGTTCCTAATTTCTAATTCGTCAAAAAACTCTTGCTAACAGCATATTTTTATGTTATATCCTATAGCAATGAAAATTGTTTGTATATCTAAAACACAGTGGACAACCTATTTTAACCCAATAACTACGGGTTTTGTCCTGTTTGCCTAACTTCCTAATAATTTAAGCAACCACAACAAGACCCGCATCCACGGGACTTGAAACATATCATAAAGGTTAAAGGAGATAACTATGTTAACCTATCGGATCGGTAATGTTGGTGCAAGCGGGGGCTTTGTGCTTTCACGAAAAGATCGTGTGTATAGTTTTCGTGAATTGGCATTAGAAGTCTTGTTGCAAGCGGAAAAACCCGATGGAACATGGGACGAAAAAAGGGTCTTGATGACAGATTTATCAGGAACCTATACTGACGACCGAGGGGTTCCAACAAAGCTGTCCTTTGATACCAATGTGAACGCGATACTCCGTGGCTTATGTCAAAGCCAATGTGTTTCGGTTTACGACGACTGGCGTGGGAATCTTCCTTACCTTGCTGAGTCAAACTTTCAGTTTATTGTATGGGGAGAGGAGCAGCGGCAACAAAAGAATAAGAACACCCCCGATGACGAAGAAGAACCAACAGGAGGAGAGTGGTAATGTAAGACCTGGGGTGGGGGCAAGAGAAGATTTAAAAGATCAATCTCTTGCCCCAACAATCAATGTACAAATTTCCGCACATGCGGAAATTTGTACATTATTACTTTTGCTTGACAATTCACTAATTTTCTATATAATTCAAAACAGTTAGAAAAATTTAATATTTATAAAACAATATTATCGGAGTCACGATCCGAGAGTTTCTGGCCAAATACCAGACGGAAGCTTAACCGTAAAATAAAGTAGCCGATGTCGCACCTTGCGGAGTTGGCCCAAAGAGCCTTAAGGAAAAAATGCCTTAGGGAATTAGGATGGGACCGCGGGAGGTCCTTTTTTAGTTTATAAACCTCTCGTTCCTTTTTAACCACTTGTTTTTGTGGTTGTTTAGGAACGGGAGGTTTTTTGTTTTTTGGTGGTTGTAGCTTAATTGGCAAAGCCCTTCCCTGTGGAGGAAGCTATGCGGGTTCAAGTCCCGTCAACCACCCCAACAACTTCAGCTAAGGAGAGAAAAATGGACATGTTCTGGTTTGTAAGCAAACTTCCCGGGGTAGCAAATGTGAAAAATTTCTACCCAAAGCATTGGCAAGATATGGATTTGGTTTTCTGGATTTGTCCCAATATTTCAAGCAAGGGGTGGCGGTACGATCCAAAAACCAGCGGTTTGACGGCATCGTTTGTACCTGGTCTTTCTGTGAGAAGCAATCTACGGCTAATAGAGGCACTTAATATTGCTACACGGTTATCCGAAATACCACAAGCGGTAAATCGAATAACCGCTCTCTATGCAACGGCAGACTCACTCCTACTTATGCCCATACCAGGAAATGTTCCATCAACAATTCCCACCGAACTTTCGGTAAACGGTCTATCCGTTGTCCCAACGCATTCCGTTGTAACACATGAGTACTTGCAACGCTGGGGAGAATTCTACCACTCAATGCCGTGGAGTTCGGTTCCTAGGAAGTTTGTGGAACTTGAGACAGAGCGTCTTAAAGGAATACCTTGGGGAGAAGTTCCTAAAAGCGTGATGCAGGATTGGATTACAAGGGTTTTTGCAGGCTATGCCAAAGATGGAGTTTGGCTAAGAGAGTTCTTCAAAAATCCTGTGATTATTGGTGTGGAATCGCCGGGGGTTGTAGTAATGCAAAACTCGGCACTTAAAAAAGAAGACTGGGTTCCTGTAATCCAACTTTCTTAGAGTTTAAAGGGGAGGTGATAAGTATCACATCATTTCCCCTTTTATTTTAAAAATATGGAGCAAAATATTATTAACCAAATAGCAAAAATTTCGGTGCAAAATATTGAAAATATTAATCTCATAGAGAAGTATTTATCTGAATCGGAAAAGTTGGGCACACCAGTAACCCTTTTTAATTGGGAATGTCCGCCTAGATTTATAGATAAAACCGACCCTAATAACCCGTTTGTCAGTTTCAATGTTAACTTATCAGAGCTGGAATTAGGAAAAAAGATTGATACATTTACAGAAGTTCCTCGAGTAGTAAAAAACAATTCGGATGAGGTTAAAATTTTAAAATACCTGCTTTCACTATGCAATAATATCAAATTTGTAAAACTAATTGCCGACACTAATGTCATTTTTCTTTATCCTGAATCAAAGGCTATCCTTGGAGAAGAACTAATTACTACTAAAATCGCCGAGTTTAAAAATTTAATAATCAAAAACACAACTAGCTATCCGGTAAAAACCGAAGTTTTTCTTTTCTGGAAATTACTAAAAAAGTATAACCTAGAAAGTATTTACATAGAGGCGTTTAATTTTGCCTACAACAAACTTAAGTCTAACAACCAAAAATTAATTTATAAATCGATTATTAAAAAACAGATAAAAAGAACCAAAAACCACATTGGAATAGATAACCCAGAATGGTCTAAGGAAATAAGTTTGCGGACGATTGCTTCCTATGGGGCAGAGGGAATTGTGTTTAACGATTTGTCAAAAAACAAAGAGCTTAAAAATTGTATCTGGATGAATATAGAAGAAGTTGATAAAAGAACAATTGAAATAACCAATTTCTTAAGAAAATTCTATAAATTGGAAAGTCTTCCAATGATTTTCCCAAATATAAAAGGAATTGAAAACAAAGCAAATAAAATACCGGGATAGAATTCAACTTTATACAAATCTTCGCACGTGCGGAGATTTGTACATTAATTTGTTTAGATTTTTACAGTAACACTTATTTTTTACACAACTTCTTTAGTGGTAAGATAAAAACATAATGCGAAAAAATATTAAAAACTACGCTTTTATAGATAGCCAGAACTTAAATCTTGGAGTAAGAAGCCAAGGTTGGAGATTAGATTTCCAAAAATTTAGAATTCTACTTAAAGATAAATACAAAGTGGAAAAAGCTTTCTTGTTTATTGGATTTATTGATAAAAATAAAAATCTATATCAGTTCTTATCTAAATCTGGTTTCAAAATAATCTTTAAGCCCACAGTTGAATATAAAGAAAAGTCAAACAAGCAAATTAAAGAGAATATTGACGCCGAGCTGGTTTTGCACACAATGATCCAGCTTCCAAATTTTAAAAAGGCAATTATAGTTTCCGGTGACGGTGATTTCCACTGCCTTATTAAATACCTTAAATCTAAAAACAAATTAAGGGGAATTTTAGTCCCAAACAAAAAATATTCTTCCCTTCTTAAAGAATTTGGATTCTATATAACTAATATTGGTTTATTTAAAAACAGGCTGAAAAGAAAATGAGAGGCATTTACGCGGGACGGAACCCTTTGCTAGTCCTCTCATGGTGATTGGGAATAAGTTTAGTCTATCTGTGTTAAAATGTCAAGCATAACCCGCCAGAAAAACAGGCGCTTGACAACTTTCCTATAGTGGGATAAAGTAACCAGGTATGGAAAACGCAAATATTAACAGAACCTATTGGTTTACACATTATACACCAGCTAACTGCGGGTTTGTTTTTGCGTTCTTTTGTAATCTCAACTAAATAAATAAAAATTAAGAAAACAAACATAAACTCGCACCGGCGAGTTTTTTTGTTGTTGGCACAACACACAGAAAGGAGTGGTCACAATGGCTCTTCCAGACGGTATAGCAAAGTGGGTAGTTCGGCAACCAGTCTTTGACGGGTTAAGGGCTGGTCACACGGCACAGCAGATCTTCGACACCACAACTCGGTTGCTTGTCAACACAGTAATCGAAAGAAAGATTTTTCATCTCCAAAATCTG
>Ga0172369_10006339_pt1 | contig 14121 bp, 9 predicted proteins | sample LakKiv25m_FD_114539 | JGI IMG/M metagenome (GOLD analysis project Ga0172369, IMG submission 114539) | Freshwater microbial communities from Kabuno Bay, South-Kivu, Congo - kab_022012_11.25m | ecosystem: Environmental > Aquatic > Freshwater > Lake | place: Democratic Republic of the Congo...
ACCCACTCCACGCACCCGCCACTTGCGCTCGCTGTCACACGCTGTCCGCCGTGTCGCCGAGATCGCCGCCGCTCTCCGCGGCCCGCGGCGCGCCGAGGAGACCAACTGCCCCTTCCAGCGCGACCAGGCGGCTCTCCATATCATCTCGGGCTCGAAGCAGATCGCGCACGTTGCGCACGGTATCCGGCCCTCGCGCGATCGCCATCTCCTGTCGCAGCCGCTCGCGGTGCGGGGTTCCGGGACATCCCGATAGGACCGTACCGGCCGGCACATCACCCCATGCGCCGGTCTGCCCGAGAAGCAACGAGCCGTCCCCGACGCGAATGTGATCTTTGATGCCGACCTGCCCTGCGATCGTCACGCCATCGCCGATGGTTGCGCTTCCCGCGATCCCAACCATGGACGCAATCACCGTGTCCGACCCGATCCTCACGTTGTGGGCGATCTGAACGAGGTTGTCTATCTTCGTTCGGGCGCCGATCACTGTCGAACCGGTCTTTCCCCGATCCACGGTCGTGTTGGCGCCGATCTCCACGTCATCCTCGATAACCACGTTCCCAACGTGCGGGACCTTGTGCAGCCGCTGACCCAGCCGCACGAACCCAAAGCCGTCGGAGCCTATGACCGCGCCCGCGTGTAATATGACCCGGTCGCCAAGGATCGTGTGAGCGTAGAGCACGACACAGGGATGGAGCACGCAGTCATCGCCGATTCGCGAGTGATCACCGACAGAGCATCCGGCGAGGATGGTGACGCGCTCGCCAAGGGTAACGCCACTCCCTATGTGAGCATTAGGCCCTATTGAGGCAGTGGCCGGGAGGCTCACGTCGCTCCCGATCACAGCGGTCGGGTGGACACCGATGGGAGCCGCAAGTCCCGGACTGAACATGTCCAGAATCTGGGCGAACGCGAACCTGGGGTTCTCGACGCGGATCAGCGGTTTGTCGGGAGACACTGCGTCAAGGCACGCAACGATGGCGGACGCGCGAGATCGCCCTGCTTCCGAGAGGAACCTCGGGTTCTCGGCGAAGACTATGTCTCCGGTTTCCGCCTCCTGTACGCTGGCCACTCCCGCGATGGGCACATCCCCCTCGCCGGCTACGACGCCGTGCACAGCCGCGGCGATCTCCGAAACAGTCATCGTGCGAGCCAGATGGCTCAACCGCCGAGGCGCCGCTGCAACCGTGCCTTCCGTACGCGAATATCCCATCGGGTCTCCCACCACCGAATCTATGTGCCGCCCCAGTACGCCTTCAGCGCATGCGCCATCTCGGCAGTGCGATCCGGGAGGCCCGGGGCCGGCGCGAACTGCACTGACCAGCCACGATCCCTGGCAACACGCCGCGCCTGCCGCTGGATATCCTCTCGGAGCGCGAACCGAAGGGTCTCAGCCGAGCGCGGCTCCGGTCCAGTCAGAGGACTGGAGTAGCCTCGGACAGCATTCCTCCGGGCGCTGCCCGGATGCGTCGGGACGCTGCCAAGATCAGGCGGGTTCGGTCTGTCCGGAAGCGCCATTGGCGGCATCTCGGCCTGCGCCCCCCTGAGCGAAGCTTCATAGGACCGAACGTCCCGTGCGGTATCCGCAGCCCGCGAAGCGCCCTCGATATCCCGCGCCCGACTCAACGCCGTCTCCTTCTGCTCCAGACGCTCGCGCACCTCTCGGAACTCGTCAATGCGGACTTGGGCCAGGTCCTGCGAGAGCCTCCGCTCCAGGCGCGCCTTCCTCGACCGTGCAGCGCCCAGGGCCGCCTGGACCGTCTCCGGCGGACCCGCCGCGGGCGAACCGATCTGGGCCTCAAGCGCAACGATCTTCAGGTCCGTATCGCGTATCTCGGCGCGAGCGGCGCCTCTGATGGCAGCCTGCCGCTCCGCGACCGTCGACTCCGCGGCCCTATACGCCTCCGCCCGCTCGGCAACAAGCGCGGCGTAGTCGAGACGCGCTCGTCGCGCCATAGCGACAGCCGTCCTGCGCTCCGCAGCATTACCAAGCCTCCGCAGGCGCTCATCCGCAGCGGCGTCCGAGGACCCCGTCCCGTTCGGCGACGGCGATCCCATCAGTTCGAGCGGGCGCATGGGTTCCGGCCGCGACCAGTGGCCGCCGACCGCGTCCTCGGCAGTCTCCCCGCCGTCACGCGCGCTCCTCTGCGGAAGGTGACCGAAAGCAGCCCACGCCGGGTGCAGGGCCATTAAGCGGTCAACGGAAACATACACGCGAACCTCGGGCGGCTTACGGTCGCTTGAACAACCGACCGCCCCGAGACTAATCGCTGTCGCCACCCACAGGGCGTGAGCCGCGCATCGGCGCCTGGACACCGTGGAGACCCTACTTGGAGTTCAGGTCCTTGAGCACATCATCCGTAATGTCAACACCGGCGTAGACTGCGACCTGGACATCGAACACGATGGTCAGTCCGCGCTTCTCGCCGACGCGCTTCACCGCCGCGCGGAACGCCTTCGTCAGTTGCTCCTGATTCGCCATGCCGAAGTCCCGCAGCGCGGCGTCCTCCTCGTCGCGGATCTGGCCGATCTTCTGCTCCGCGCGGCTACGCGCCGCCTCCGCGTCCTTGAGCCTTGCCTTGTCGGCGTCGGTGAGCTCGGTCTGGGGCTTCTGCATCAACGACGCGATCTCGCCGGTCAACCGCATCCCTTTGTCCGAGAGCTCCTTGAGCTTAGCCGTGTCGGCAGCACTGCGGCTTGCGGGTTCCTTGACCTCGATGGCGTCTATCTGCTTCTGCTCGTCCTCCGTAAGGTACGGCATGCTCATCCATCGCTGGATGCGGGAGTTCGCTCGGGCCTGGCGCGCTGTCAGTTCCGACTGCGCCACCTGCATGGCCTTGTACTCCTTGGTCACCCGCTGTACATCAACAGTGCCGAAGGCTGCCGATCCCGCCGGCTTCGGTCCCTGCCCCGACGCGGTCACGGCTACCGCGACACATAGCGCCACGGTCGCAAGCACGATCGCGCGCCACATGCCGACCGATTTCGTCATTTCGTTCTCCTCCATCCTGCTGGCCCCGTCATTATAGCACCGCCCACCGAAGCTCAGAAGACGTGCCCGATGCTGAAGTGGGTCCGCGCCCCCTCGCGTCCGAAGCCCTGGTCGATACGGATAGGACCGATCGGCGTGACCACGCGCAGGCCGATGCCAAACCCGACCGACGGGCTGAACCCATTGTGCTGCTCGAAGTCGGCGAACTTCACACCGGCGTAAGGTCCTCCCCAGGCATCGCCGGCGTCTACGAACACGACACCTGTCAGGCTCGGTGCCAACGGCGCCCGGAGCTCGACGGACCCGAGGAGCATGTTCTTCCCCCAGAACCTGTCCTCGTTGTATCCCCGCAGCGTCTCCGCGCCGCCAACGAAGTACTGCTCGAAGAACGGGGAGGTCCCGCCAGTGGTGCCCCCGGCCAACCTGACAGCAACCGTGGTGCGTCGGTCCTTGGCGTTCTTCCGCGGTCCGCCCAGGCTGAGGTACCGGCGCACATCAATCTGCAGCTTCTGGAAGTTGACCACGCCGACCACGGCCGCCGTCGCCGTTCCTGATTCCAGAACAGGCTTGAGGTCGGCGCGGCCTATGTCAAGGCTGTAGACCTCGTAGCCGCCCGACGCCGGGTCCAGATCTATGTCCCGCGTGTTGTGGGTCATCCGCGTGCTTGCCACGAGGATGGGCCCCTTCTGCAAGGCGGCTGCATCATCAGGGTTGAGCGTGAGTGACGGCAGCTTCACCGAGTCGAAGCGAAGGCCGACGGAGCCTCGGTACGCCTCGCCGAACGGACGGCTGACCGTGGCCTGCGCACCGGTATGGACTTCGTAATAGTCGCTTCCATCGCCTACCGTCGTGCCGATGCTGGAGATGTTCTGAGCGAACCGGTAGACGGTCTTGTCGTAGGCGCTCACCGACAGCGAGGTGTGTTTGCTGTCCAGCCACGGCTCGCTGAAACCAACCTCGAAGCTGTTGCGGTTCGCGAGCCCGCCGGTGTCCCATCTCAAGCTGATCCCCTGCCCACGCCCCATGAAGTTGCTCTCGACGATCTCGGCTCCTCCCACAAGGCTGTTGCGACTGCTGTAGCCCACGAACACCGAGACGTTCCCGCTTCTCTTCTCCTCGACGTTCAGGGTGATGTCTATGAGACCCGGCGACTTAGCGACTATCGCAGGGGAAACATCGGCGAAGAGATCGGTATTGATGATACGATAGTAGTCCTTCTGTAGGGCGTCCCCGCTGTAGTACTCGCCCTTCTTAAGGCGCATCTCCCGAGTGACCACATGGAGCTTGGTCTTGTGCAGGCCCGTGATCTTCACCTCGTCCACCTTGGCGACGACGATGGGTATCTCCAGGATGCCGTTCGGCATCGCCAGGTCCCCCGACACGATCGCCAGGTAGCCCTTCGAGCGGTAGTACTCCTGGATCGCGGTTGCGTCGCGGCGCAGAGTGGCGAGGTTCAGGACGAATCCCTCCTTTGTCTGCATCAGGTCGCGAACGACCTTGGCCGCCACGGGACCGGACCCGGTGATGTTGATGCCTTTGACCAGGTCGTTCTCTTCGACTTCGATCACGACGTTGGCCTTCGCGCCCTCCACCGATGCAACGATGCGCACGGCATTCTCGGGATCGTCAACGCGGTTCGCGCCGAAGAACTGCGTCTGAAGCAGCCGCCTCTTCGCATCGTCCAGCGCAGCCTGGTTCACGTTTGCGCCCACCTTCAGACCGGACGCGTTGATGATCGTCTCGCTGTTGAGGTTCTTGTTGCCCTTCACCGTGATCCCGGCGATGACCGGGTCGGCGGTCTGAGCAAGGCTCGCGCTCGGCGTAGCAAGCGCGGCCGCCGCGGCCGTCAATGACAGGCCGAGAGCACATGCGGCGCGGATTCGGTTCAAGCAGTTCGCTCCTTCATGATGGCTACGGGTGGCCGCCGGACGGGCGCGCCGGCGCTATCGCCCCAGATAGTATGGACCAAGCCGCTGCCGGAGCATGGCGCGTGCCCGTGACAGGCGCGTCTTGACGTTCTCCAGCGTCAGCCCCGTTGCGTCAACGATCTCGTTGTAAGACAACCCATGCATCTCCCTCAGAACCACGACCTCGCGGTAGTCCGGGGGCAAAGCCTCGATGGCCGCCATGATCTGGCCCCGAAGCTCCTGTTGCTCCACAGCCTTGTGCGGCGCCGAACTCTCATCCGGTATGTCACGCGCTGCTGACGCAGCATCATCGCCGGGACCGGGCGCATCCAACGAAACCGTTCGAGCAATGTCCGGTCGTCTCCGCCTCCGCAGGCGGTTCCGGCTCTGGTTCAGCGCGATCTGGTAGAGCCATGTGTAGACACTGGACTCGCCACGAAACCGATGGTAGCTTCGGTACGCGTTGATGAACGTCTCCTGCGTGGCGTCGGCAGCCTCGTCGTAGTCGCCCAATATGCGGTAGACGACGTTGAAGATCGGCTTCTCGTATTGCGCCACCACCTCATCAAAGGTCGCCGACGGCTCCGCCTCTCCGGACGGTCTATGACGCATGGACCGGCCCCTGCGGCCAAGCCCACCCCACTGGCAGACCGGCCCGTCTGTTGGCCTCTGCGTGCACGGACCTTACCAACCACTGCGCCCGGCCGCAGACAGACCGCCATTCAGAAACTATAGACTCCTTCCAGCAAATAAGCGTTCGTTCTTTGGTTGTCCAGACTCCAGCTTAGGCGGAACTGGTTCCGCAAGCGCACACCGAGCTTCAGCTCCCAGACGCCGGCATCGCCCACCGTCTCGCGGTTGCCTGAGATCCGGCGCCAGTAGCTGGCCTCAATCGGCCCGAGGATGTTCCTTGACAGCCGCAGCACGAATGCACCGGCACGGCTGTAGTCGAGAGTGAACTCCTCAAGGCCGAGCGACCTGCCGATCCCCATCTGATCCATCAGCCCCGGCAGTAGCGCGCCGCCGAGGTAGTCAAACGCGTGCCCAATGAGCACGTTGCTTGTCGCTCTTCCGCCGCCGCTGAACGCGGCTTCGATTGCGTCCTGCCCACCCAGGATGGCCGTGATCCGCTGCGCCAGACCCGCCTGGCTCAACGCGAGGTCAGGAGGCTCCGCACGATAGGTTAGCTTCAAGCGGCCTGCCGATGCATCTGTCCCCGCTGCAGACGTGGCCATCAAGGGCCCCTTGGCGGCAACCGTCACGCGGTATCGTCGCGTGGCCCCGGTCACCGAACGTGCGGTCAGTCTTGATGTTGCCGTAACATCGAGCGACACGTCAAGTCCGGCATCCTCTGCCCGCAGATGTCCGGTACCCGGGTACCTGAGATCCACGCGCCCGCCCCTGGCGATGGCGAACCGGGCCGTCGGAAACGTCAGGCTACCGGACTCGATGAGCAGAGCGCCGGTCAGCTTGGGTTTGCTCAACGAACCGGTCAGCCGGATGGGTTGAGAGCTCGCGGTGGCAACCGATGCGATCATCTGGCTGTTCACAATGCGGACGTCCTCGCCGACAGCCAGCGATACATCAAAGGTTGGGTCTATCACGCCCGGAGGCGCCGCGGGCGACGCAAGCGGGTCTGTGACCGGCATGCGCAGGGACGTACGCCGGAGCTCGATCCGGCCCGAAATGTGCGGTTCCATCACCGAGCCGCTCACGTTCAGACGCAGTCCAGGGGCACCCCCTTCGGAGGCGATCTCGCCTGTCACTCGCCCGCTCGCGAACCCTGGCAGGGGAGCTTCGTCGAACTTGCTCTCCTGGGCTGTGATCCGAATCGCGTCGTCGGGCGCGCCTTTGCCCGCGATAGGGATTGAGCCGCTCACGCGGATGTCGCCGGCCGGGATCGGCGCAGACGCAGCATTCGCTGCGAGCCGCATCACCCTGGCGATCGGCTCGCCCGGCGCACGCGGCAGCAGCTCCACCCGCCCGTCGGCCAGCTTCGCACGGACATCCACATCGCCCAGCATCGTGCGCATCGAGAGGGCGCGGATGCGATCGGCGACGACCCTGGCGTCGCCCGTGATCACGAGTGCCCGCGGATCAGTCGCTTCGCCGGAGACCAGGCGTCGGAACTCCGCGAGCGTGCCCTGGGCATGCACGTCTGCCGACGCCGAACCGTCCAGTTCGACCTGGGCCCCGCCTCCAAGGCCCTTCAGCGCGCTGAGTGGCTGGTTCGTCAAACGCAGGCGGACCTCCGCAACCTCGTCCTCCTTTATGTACGGCGGCTTCCATTCGAACCCCAGGCGTCCTGAGGCATGCAGCTCGAGAGGGCGCACGTCACTCGTAACCGAGTGTGCCGCCGACGCGATCGTCAGAGCCAGGTCGTCGAACCGCGCCTCTCCGTCTTGTATGGTCACCCCCGACAGCCGTGCGTCTGGAACGAATAGGTGCGTCGCCGCTCCTTCGCTTGCCTTGGGTCCGGCCAACGACAGGTTACGTGCTCCCGCGTACAGAGAGACGACAGGGCTCTGCGGCCTGCCACCGACCTCGGCGGTGATGGTATCAATCGCGCCTTCGACGCCGGCGAACCCGCTCCCGGGAGCGAGCCACTGCGATATCAGACCCAGCCCGACGCCGTCGGCACTGACTGCACCGGAGATGCTCTCGCCATACCGAAGCGCGCCCGAGCCGACCACGGTCATGTCGCCCGCATGCGCCTCCACCGAGTTGAGCGTGACCTCCTCCTGCGTCGCACGCAACGACGCGGCGAACCTCGTGATCGGTACGTCCGCCACGTGCAAGCTGGAGCTGTCCAGCCCACCCGCGATGTCGTATGTGCCTGCAGGGATGTCGGCCCTCAAACCGATCGCACCACGCACGCTGCCCCCCAACGGTTCCAGCGCCCTGAGCACCGGCGCGGCCCCTCCCTCGGCGGCCGCGGCCAGAAGGGCGGGGCTCCGCGCCACGGCACGGCGGTAGAGGTCCACGGGAAGGTCGGTCAACACAGCCCGTGCCTCAAGACGTCTCGTGTCAAGGCTAAACGTGGCAGAAGGGAACGTGATCCCACTCGCTGCGTCACCGAGGCGCGCAGTCGGCGCTGTACAGACTGAGACCACGCCGTCCGCCAACTGCGCGCCGACCTCCAGCTCACCCAGACTCTCCCCGTTTACGGTCAGACCCGTCGTTCTCGCCGTGCCCTGCCCGCTCAGCGCGAGCTTGCCGTCCCGATCGGGAGCGCCGGCGACCTCCGCACGGCCCGTGATGCAGCCTCCGAGGTCGGCATACGCTGACCAGAGTCCCCCCAGGCTGGGCAGGCCTACGTCGTCGGCGGCCAGATCGCAACTGAAGCTGCCGTCGGACGTGAGCCAGCCGCCGGCTCTCACATGGCCGCCTCCTACCAGGGCTTCCGCTCCATCAATGTGCATCCTTGGGTGCCCTGTGAGGTCGTCCACGCTGCCCTTTGCTTCAGCCCGGTCAACCGCCGTGTCGCCGATCCACACACGCCCCGCCAACACAGACAGATCCTTCAGGGCCAACGTCCCGGCCGAGCCGCTCACGACGCCCTCCGCAGAGACCAATCCAGATATGTCCAACTTCCCGCCCGAAAGCTCAACAGCCTCGCCGACCTCGACGTTGGTGACGCTGGTCGCGAGTGTGACCCATGGGCGCCCGCTGAAGGGCCGTCTCACGAAGCCATGGAACGTCGCTGCAGATGGCACCCGCACGACCTCGCCATCTACCTGAAGCGATCCGGGCCGACCTTCCACGTAGGCCGTGGCGTAGTCGGCGTCCCATCCGGCATAGCGGAGCCCCACCCCGTACAGCGATCCGCGCAGTATGGGCTGGCGTATGTCGCCTTCAATGCGACCGTCCCGCAGGCTGATCACGCCCCCGAGAGCGTCCCCGAGTCCATCAGATCCGAACTGCCCCAGCGCCTGGACCGGCCAGCCCTCACACGCCGCGTCAAGGTCGGCTCTCCCCGACGCCAACTCGATCTGGCCGTGGAGCGCAGCGACGGCTGCTCCGTCCTCCAGGGTCGCTCTCAGAATGTGCAACCGGCCTGCTTCCAGGCGAGCCGTCACTTCGGCCCGCTCCGCAGAGGCTGAGTCGTATTTTGGGGCGTATACCTGCACAAGCGTCTCGCCTGACTGCAACCAGTCCCCGTCGCGGCCCGACAACACGGCATCGCCGCTAAGCCTTCCGCCAAGCGCGTTCGGCAACCCGCCACAGGCATGCCTCAGGAGCTGTGACGCGCCGATGGCGGCCCGGGCTTGCGCCAGGCTCACGTTCCGGGCAGAGAGCGTGGCCGAGTACTCCGGCTGCTCCTTCGCCTGCATCAAGCCGCGAGCGTACACGGACCCGCCCGCGGCGCTGGCGCCTGCTTCCGCCCACACCCGCCCGGAGACCCATCGCACTTGCGCCACGCCGTTGAGGAGGGGAACGCCGCACACCGTCGCTCGCGGAGCGAGCATCCTCGCGGACACCATGGGCCGGTCCAGAGGGCCGCGGACGCGAACTCGGAGCGCCGTTCCTGCGCCGAGGCGGGCTTCCGGTGTGATCGCGCCTTCCCCTTCCACGAATGCGCTGAGCTGGACGTGCGATCCGCCAGCCCCGCCGGATAGGCGCGCCGAGGCCCTGCCGGAGGCACGTACGGCGGACGCGATGCGACGGACCGAAGCGGGTGTGGCCCGAAGCGCCGATGCAACGCGGCCAACCGACAGCCCTGTCGCCCGGAGGCGCGCATCGTAACGGACGTCGCCGCCCAGCCCGACCCTCGCCTCCAGCCGCACGTGGCCGCCTGCCGCGTTGCCTATCAGGTCGCCAAACAGCCCTCCGTCACGGAGCGCCACTCGTCCACTGGAGACTGCCACAGGGCCGCGCAGCCACGGCACCGCGCCCAACACCGATGTCAGGCGTGCATCAGCTGTGAGCCGGAGGGCTGCTCCCTTGCCTGACGGCGGTCCGACCACGACGGCTACTCCGTCGGCCAGACCTCTGCTGACGGCGAAGCCTGCAGGCAGCACCCGGCTCAGCCACGCCGGCGGCTCCACCCTCCAGAAGCGGACCCACCCGTACAGTCTGTTCGCCGTCGAGCTGTAGAGGCCCCCTGACCGGAGCCGGCCGCGGAGGTTGCCGCCCAGGTCGCCGCAGGCCGACCACAGCGTCTCGCCAGGTCTATCGAAGTGCACCACACCTGCAATATGATGGGCCGAGCCCTGCACGCGTCTTGGTCTGCCGCCCATCTGCCGCAACAGGCGCTCGTCCGTCAGTTCCACAGAGCCGTTCCGAAGGCGGATCTCGCCCAGCCAGTTGCGCCCTGGTGGTCCTTCCGATGGCGGGATGAGACGCGCGACGTTCCAGCCTCCCCGAGCGTCTCTAGTGAGATGAAGCCGCACGCCGTCTGCCAACACCCAGGGGAATGGCGGGTCGTCGCCCGACAGCACCCGGGTTAGCGTGCGCTTGTCGAGGGGAACGTACAGGCGTTCTGCCTTGATGATGCTGCGCCCTGACCCGTCGAGGGAGCCACTGCCGGGATCGCGGACGGCCACCCCGCTCACTTCGATCGCGCCTCTGCGGACCGTCAGACCGCGGATCCTGACATCAGTCTTCAGGTAAGCCGAGGCGGCTGAGGCGAGCGCTCGCCTGATCGCCGGCTCCCGCAGCCGCCACATTCTGGCGAACGCCCCCGCCGACATTCCTACCACGGCACACAGCGGGGTCAGCGCCAGGAACGCGCAGAGGAACGCGTCGGACGCGCATCGGTAGCGAAACCGGGCCGGCTGCCTGTGCGATCGCATTGGCGATCTGTCGCCCTAAGCGGCGCTCCCGCCGGCTCCTGCGCGACGCGGCGAGAACTCCTCGGCCTTGTAGCTGCTTCGCGTGAACGGCGAGCTTGATACGTGCGTGAAACCCATGCTCAATGCGGCCTCGCCATAGTAGTCGAACACGTCCGGGTGAACGTACTCCACGACCGCCAGGTGGCGCATCGTGGGCCTCAAGTACTGCCCCACGGTCAATATGCTGACCTCCGCATCGCGCAGGTCCCGCATGGCCTCGAGGACTTCCTCTCTGGTTTCACCCAGACCAACCATGATTCCCGACTTCGTGACCATGGATGGCGCCAGCCGCTTGGCGGTAGCCAGCACGTGGAGACTTCGCTCGTAGCGGCCCTGCGGACGAACAGCCGCCGTAAGGCGGGCCACCGTCTCCAAGTTGTGGTTAAAGATATCCGGCGATTCTTGTACTACAACTCCTATGAGGTCGTCGCTTCCCTGGAAGTCCGGCGTGAGCACCTCGACGCCTGCGTCCGGCAGCGCATCGCGGATGGCCGCGATGGTCGCGGCAAAGTGCCCGGCGCCCTTGTCAGGCAGGTCATCACGCGTCACGGAGGTCACCACGACGTGCCGCAGGCCCATCGCTGATGCCGCCTCCGCCACACGGCGCGGCTCGTCGGGGTCCGGCGGAAGAGGACGCCCGACGCCGATCGCACAGAAGCCGCAGTTGCGCGTGCAGATGTTCCCCAGAATCATGAACGTGGCGGTCCGCCGAGACCAGCATTCGCCCTGATTCGGGCATCTTGCGCTCTCGCACACGGTATGGAGGTCCGCCGAGCGAACCATGCGCTCAACCTCGGCCACGGTTGCCGGGCTCGGTATGCGCTTGGTCAGCCACGGCGCGAGATTCCTATTCAAGCGTCGCTCCTATCATCGGTCGCTCCGGCGCCTAGCGTACCGGATAGCCGCCACGTCGTCAAGCCGGGGGCGGCAGGCTCTGTCGTTGACTCATCGGGCACCGCGAACGCATAATGGCCCGTGTCCGGTCAGGCAATGCGGAACGGGGTGACGGCGCGCCGAGGCGATGGAACCATGAAGGCCGCCGTCTACCGGCGGCCCGGTCTCCTATCCGTCGAGCGTGTTCCAGTGCCGGTTCCCGCCGACGGCGAGGTGCTTGTGCGTGTGGCGCGCTGCGGCGTATGTCACACGGACGTCAAGAAGATACAGCACGATCTGCAGCCGGCGCCGCGGATCTACGGCCATGAGATATCGGGCACGATCGCCGAGATCGGGCCGGGCGTCGGGGCATGGTCCGTCGGCGACCGCGTCGCGCTGCTCCATCATGTGCCTTGCGGCCAGTGTCACTACTGCCGACACGGCTCGTCGGCGCAGTGCGATTCGTACCGGAGGACGGGGACGACCGCTGGGTTCGAGGCGGCCGGGGGAGGCTTCTCGCAGTTCGTGCTCGCCAGGGACTGGATCGTTCGTGGTGGCATGGTGCGTCTACCGGTGCACGTAGGGATGGACGAGGCGGCGCTCCTCGAACCACTGACCACGTGCGCGAAGGCGGTGTCACGGCTCGGCACGCCTGCAGGCTCGGTGGTCGCTGTCGTTGGACAAGGGCCGATCGGGCTGATGCTGACTGCGCTGCTGAAGGCGTGTGGGTGTGTCGTGTTGGCCATCGAGCCCGATGCAGTCCGACGCGGCATCTCACTGGCCTTCGGCGCGGATGCCGCGTTCGCCCCGGATGACCCGGATGCTGCCGACGGTGTGTCACGTGCGACCGACGGACGGGGAGCCGATGCAGCCGTCGTGGCCACCGCCGATCACGAGGCGATCGCCCTGGCCATGCGTCTGGTCAGGTCCGGAGGGCGGGTCCTGTTGTTCGGCAGTACTCAGAGAGCGGACCCGGTACGCCTGGATGCAGGCGACGTCTGCGTACGTGAGATTGACGTTATTGGGAGCTACGGAAGTGATATTGGCCGGCTTGGTGAGACCGCAGAGCTTCTCTTCGGTCGAGCGTCGGAGTGGAGACGACTTGTGACGCATGTCCTGCCACTGGCCGACGTCAACTCGGCGATAGACCTCGCGGCTACCCGCCGAGACGGCAGCTTGAGGGTCCTGATCGCGCCGTGAACATGCTTGCTGCGATCCTGCATGGCAGGAAAGACGTGCGCATCGAGCAAGTACCCGTACCCGCTCCGGGCCCAGGCGAGATACTGGTTCGTGTCACTGCTGCGACGACCTGCGGGACGGATGTGAAGGTGTGGAAGCGCGGATACCACGCGACGATGATCCGGCCACCGGCGACGTTCGGCCACGAGTTCGCCGGAGTGGTCCATACGCTGGGTGCTGGAATCCAGGATTGGGAGCCGGGCGACCGCGTGGTAGCTGCGAACAGCGCCCCTTGCGGGTCCTGCTTCTACTGCCTGCGCCGGAGCCACGCGCAGTGTGAGGACCTGCAATACACCAACGGGGCCTATGCCGAGTTCGCACTGCTCCCGTCGCGACTGGTGGCCACCAACCTCATGCGTGTGCCGGCCGACCTGTCCTTCGAACACGCGGCGCTGGTGGAGCCGCTCGCCTGCGTCGTACACGGCATGCGTGACTGCGGGCTGGCCTCCGGCGACGAGGTCGCGATCATCGGAGACGGGCCCATAGGCTTGTTCTTCACACGCCTCTGTGTGCTTGGCGGCGGGCACGTCACGATGATCGGCACGAATCCCACGCGTTTGGAGATCGCAGCCCGGCTTGGGGCTCGCGGTGTCGTCTGCGGCCGCGCCGAAACCGACGCCACCAGGAGTCACGCCTCGAGCGGGGTGCACGGCGGACGAGGGTTTGATGTGGTCGTGGAATGCGTCGGGCAGCCGGCAACGTGGTCGGCGGCTCTCCGGTACGCGCGCCGGCGCGGTACCGTGAACCTGTTCGGCGGCTGCCCGCGCGGAACGTCGGTAGAGGTTGATACCGCTCGTATTCACTACGACGAGCTTACCATTCGTGGGTCGTACCACCACGATCCGGACGCCGTACGCGAGGCGCTCAATCTGTTGCATTCGCGCCTGGTGCCCGGTGATGCATTCGTCCAGGCAACGGCGCCTCTCTCGCAACTGCCCGTGGTTCTGGCGGACCTCTCGAACGGCGCGTCGGCCGTCAAGGTGGCGATCCTCCCAGGCAGCCGGGAACGCCCGGGGTAGCCCGTCGTGGATGTGGTCCCGTATGACACGCCCTACGGCCTGGCTGTCGCGGCCGACCTGTCGGAAGCCGAAGCCTACTGCAGGAGGCTGGCCCGCACTCACTACGAGAACTTCCTGGTCGCGTCCGCGTTCGTGCCGAGGCGACTCAGGCAGCACTTCTACAATGTGTACGCCTTCTGCCGAGTCGCTGACGACCTCGCCGACGAGGCGCCTACCACGGAGCGCGCGGTGCAACTCCTGGACTGGTGGGAGTCGCATCT
>Ga0172369_10006341_pt1 | contig 14120 bp, 20 predicted proteins | sample LakKiv25m_FD_114539 | JGI IMG/M metagenome (GOLD analysis project Ga0172369, IMG submission 114539) | Freshwater microbial communities from Kabuno Bay, South-Kivu, Congo - kab_022012_11.25m | ecosystem: Environmental > Aquatic > Freshwater > Lake | place: Democratic Republic of the Congo...
GCGACTGCTCTTTTTCTTTTTCCCGACGCGATTATTCTTTCCATTTTTTGCTTAATTCTCCCAATTTCATTTCTTTAATTTTTCTTTCCTTGAACATCTCAATCATTTTAACTCCCTTAAATTTTTCAGGAACTCCCTCATAACATTTTATTCTACTGAATGCTTCACAACCTCTACCCATCCTATAATTTGGAACCATTCCACGAATAATTTTTTTCAGATATTTCTCTGGTGAGCTTGATACTTTTGGTCCTACTTGCAACGTTCCAACTCTTCCTCTTTGCTGAGCAAATCGTTCTTTAATATTTTTTTTATTTCCAGTAATAATTGATTTTTCACAATTCAAAATAACTACCTCTTCCCCTTTCAAAGATTCCTTCGCTGCAAAGCTAGCAATTCTTCCAGCAACAGCACCCTCACCATCAATAATTTTAACCATTTTATTCTAAAATTCTAAGATTTTTTGCCTCCGGATTTTTTTTAATTTCATCTAATATTGTTATTACTTCACCCTTACTATTTAATATTTTTTCTCTTGCCACTCGTGAAAAGGTTAGTGCAACAATTTTTAATTTTTTATTCAATTCACCCTGTGCCAAAACTTTTCCCGGAACAATAACTCCTTCTCCATCTTTTGAAATCTTGGAAATTTCATCCAAATTTTTTTCTCTTTTTTGTTTTCTCGGCGAAGAAATAACTTCTGCCACTCTTTTCCAAGCCGGACTTTTTTTTGCTAAAATAATTGTTTCAACTAACACAGGATTATTTTTTCTAGTTAATTGTTTTTCGATTTTTGTTTTCGTTTTCATTTTAAAACCTGATAGAATAAGTAAAACTTATCCTACTTTCGCTTGCGCTCGCAGGTATTTTTTCGATGAGAAATAGGTTTATAAATCATTCGGTGGTTTTTTAAGAAAATTTATCTATAAATTAATATAAAATCTTTTCCAAAGAAAAATAAAATGCGGGTAAAAGGGTTCGAACCTTCGTAGGCATAAAGCCAACAGATTTCTTAATTTTTTTACACCCGTAGTTTTTCTCTACCAGTGTAGTTTCTCTTTTTTCTAAAAAGAGAAACCCAATTTTGAGTCTGTCCCGTTTGACCACTCCGGCATACCCGCACATCTACAGAATTAATATTTGTCAATGGTTTTAAAATCTATTTATCAGAATCTAAGTAAATCATTAAATGAAAATATGAATTCCGTGTGACTTCTTAAATGATGAGTAGTTGAATAAACATAATCCCAAAGGCAAGGGTTAATTTTGAACTTTTCTATTAAGGCATATCCTAATTTTTCTATTCGGGAAACAGTTTTCATCGCATTGTCTCTTTGCTTCCGTTCTATTTCTCTTTCTAATCTCTTCCCCAACACACTTTGCATTGCTAAATATCTATCAAAAATTGGCCCACTTTCTTCAAGAGTAAGAAAATCTTTTTTATCAAGTATTTGATCTGTATCAGGTGTTCTCATTTAAAAGAGGATTAACTTTAATATTTATAAAATTTTATATTCAGAATTATTCCTTCTCAATTTTCTTTTCTAACTCTCTCAAATCTTTTTCTAACTCTTCAACTGCTTTCACAAAAACTTCTTCGACGGGAATTTGTCCAAAAGATTCTACGCTAACAATTAACTCGGGATTATATTTTATCTCAATCTCTTTTGTTTTTTTCTGCGCAAGTCCTTCACAAAAATCTAAAATTTCTGTTCTTTGATTATCTTCGATAATTATTTTATTTCCTTTTTCCTTTACTTCTGTCTTTGGAAAAACTTCTTTAATCTCTTCTAAAAATTCTTTATCAAGAGTAATCTCCGCAGAGTTTCTATAGAAAATAATCCCTGGAGAAAACTTAGCATGTTTTTCACCCCTACCAAGTCTCACGAATGCTTTCAAAACAATTTCCTGATCTTTCTCAAGGAAAGTGATTGGAATATTATCATGTATTACTTTTAACTCACCCTTTAATTCTTCTGATTTTACAAATCCTTCTTTTTTAGTGTCGAGTTTCAACTCAAATTCTTTTCCTTCCTTTGCAGAACTAACCATCTTTAAAGGAATTAATCCCATTCGCTGAGCAAGAGTCTCATCATATAATGGAGAATCATTTCGTTCAATCTCGACTTCATCTATAGCGACGATAGGTATTCTCATTACACTTCTTCTTATAGCATTCATTAAACTTTCTTCAACTTCCACAGAAAAAACAATTTGCCCGTCATTTGAATAAATTTTTTTCATTTTATTATCTTGTTAAGTTTATTTTTAAACTCTTCTTCCTCCATACGAGGACCCTGGTCCGAGCATCACTGGAAGAGGTTTAAACTCTTCTTCCTCTACGACCTCCCTTTTTCTTTGGTCCGCCTCTCGCGAATCTTGTTGTGTCTAAAATATTAATTATTTTAAATCCATCTTTTGAAAGGCTTTTCATAATTGAATTTGCTCCAGGACCCGGAGAAGGATTTCCCGTCGCTGCCCTTATTCTAATATAAATATTTTTTACTCCCAACTCTTTCAATTCTCCCGCAATTCTCTTTGCAATGAACATTGCTACCGTCGGATTTGCTTTCAATCTGTCATATTTCGTTGTCATTCCGCCCGTAACTTTAGTAATTGTTTTTCCAGACATATCTGTAACATGTACAATGGTATTATTAAAAGAAGAATAAACATTCATAATCACTTCAACTTCTTTTTTATTTTTTTCTTTCTTCTCTTCAGTAACTTCTTCTACTTCATTCTCTAAAACTTCTTCACTCATTTTTGTTTTCCTCCTGTTTTTTTGGTGTTTTTTTCTTCAATCTTAAAACTATTTTGTCTTCAAGACTTACCGGTACAACATAGGAAGGTACGCTAACAATTTTTCCATCGACCATTACTTTTTTGTGTGTGATAAGTTGTCTTGCTGCTTTCATCGTCGTTGCAAGTCTTTTTTTCACAATAATTGTTTGAAGTCTTCTGACCAAATAATCTTCTTTTGTTAAAGACAAAACTTCTGGAATGGTTTTAACTTTTAATCCAATTAAATTAAGCTGGTCAAATAATTTTTGTTGTTCTGCTTCCGACGACGAAATTAAACTTTTCGCTCTTTCTCTTATTTTTTTAACTCTTGCTTCTGCCTTCCAAATTTCTCTTTTATTTTTCAAACCAAATTTTTCTCTTATTTCATTCTCTTCGTCTATTCTGCCTTTATCGAAAGGTCTCTTCGGTCTCGAATAGGATTTATGTTTTCTTTTCATTTTATGCTGAAATTCTTTCCTCCTTCGCTGCTTTCTTTTTCTTTATTCCTACTCCCTTAGTTTTATTTTTTCTAAAGTGACTTCTCGTCTTTTGTCCTCTCGTTGGCTGACCATGAAGATGTCTATATCCTCGGTAGGATTTAATTTTTTTCAATCGTTTTATGTCAAACTCCATCTGTAAATCTAAATCCGTTCCCAAAAGATGTTTGTCTTCTCCACTTTCCAAATCATTTCTTCTGTTCATTAAATATTTTGGGATCTTCGGTTTTTTCGCAAATTCTGAAATTTTTTCTATTTCATGTGGACTCAATTCAATAATTTTCTTTTTCTTATCTATTTTCAATGCTTTACAAATTGCATTTGAGAGACTCCACGAAATTCCTTTAATTTTAGTTAAACCAGAATACACTGTCATATTTCCCGGAATATCCTTCGACAAAATTCTAATTAATCTACCCTCATCTACTTTTTTTTCATGCGGATTGAATGGTTTTTTTATTGGTTTTGTTTCTTCCATTTTATTTTGTAAATAAGTTATATCTCTCTTCGCTGGTTAATTCTTGAATGATTCTTTTCTCGACGGCTTTTTCAGGATAAGGAATTCCCGGAATTCTTTCTTTCATCTCTTCAAAAGATGAGAAAGGCTTTATAACTCTTTGCTTTATTATTTCCTGCATATGTTTTTTTCCAATTCCCGGAAGTAATTCAATTTGATGAACTCTTTTATTTATAGCCTCAGACTTATTAAAAAAATCAATAAATTCTGCTTCTCTTTCCTTAACAATTTTACTAATCATTTCTTCCAATTGTCTTTTTGCAGGTTCAGTTAATTTTTCTTTTTGTAATCTTCCTAAAATATAATAAATTTTATCTCTTTTATTTTCTCCAATATAAACTTTTTCTCCAGCTTCTAAAATAATTCCTTTTCTCGGAACTAATTCTAAAAGAGTCAAATTTTTTTCTCCCAAAGCTTGAGCTACCGGCATCATTTTTCTCTCGAGGGGATACCCATTCGGAAGATATTCTAAGATTATTGCGTACTCTTCTTTCATTTTCACTCCTATTTAAATTTCTTAACAACTTGAATTACTTTACTTGTTTCCTCTTCATCCAAATTGCTACCATTTAAGATTTTATTCAAATCTGCAGAATTCTCGGGAAGCATCTCGACGATTTTTGTAACATTCTCTTCTTTTAACTTAATTAAATTCATATCTCCCAGTTCTTTCCTCAATTCTTTCGCCTCTTTAGGAGAAAGCTTCGTAAACTTTTCAATAAACTGTTTAAACTCTTTATCTTTTTCTCTTTTCACATTCAAATATTCTCCCACTTCTGCTAAACTCAAAGATGTTCTTTCTTTTATCATTATTTGCTCCCAATTATTTTTTTTAGATGAATAGGATTTATTATAAAAGTTTTTGGCATTGCAATATCTTTAATTAAAACCTCATATTCTTTTCCTCTTCTTTTCTTAATTATTCCTGTAAGTCCCTGTAATTTTTCCGGAAAAGAAAACGCAACTGACCTTTCTATATCTACTGCAACAAAATCTCCTTGATTCAAAGTTTGAAAAGCCCGACTAAATCTTAATTTACCCTTTGCTCTCAAATTTTTCTTTTTATTAACCATAAATAAATCAGAAATACACTATTTAAAAACCTATCGCACTTCATAGATTAAATTTCCGACGATAACTCATTCCATCACGGGTTGAGTATTTGTAGAACAAAGATCTCCTTTGCTATTTGCATTATCCATATTTCTAACAATTGTTTTAAACATTTTTTCTCCCCAGACACCAACACCACATCGATCACAAACATCTATAGATCGGTTATCTTCTATTCCACCTCGGCAATAAACACATTTTTTTGACATTTTTCACCTTCCCTTTGTCTACTAAAAAATTTATTTTGTTTATAAGTATTTCTATATTTTTTCATTTGAATTTATTTAAAATTATTTTCAATCCTTATTTTTTATTATTTCTCAAGACTCATCAAAAACTTTAAAAACTAGTTTTTTCGAATATTACTATGATAATTCCAGTAAGATGTTTTTCTTGTGGTAAACCTATTGCTCACTTGTGGGAGGAATATAAGAGACGAGTTTCCGAAGGAGAACTTCCAAAAAAAATTTTGGACGATTTAGGTTTTGAAAGATTCTGTTGCAGAAGCGTCTTCCTAGGGCAAACAGATTTGGTTGAGTTAGTTGCTAAGTTTAAAAAAAGTTAATTTTTAATTTTTCAAAATTCCGACGAGAGAAATAACAAATACTAAGAGATACATCAAAAGTCCGTAGATACAAACAGGTAATCCGGCGATTTTAATTCCACAACTTCCTCCTTGAACCGAACAACTTTTTTCTTTTGAAAATAATTCTTTATAACTTAAGTAACCGGAGAATAAAATTCCACAAATTGAAATAATTAAAATTGCAATAAGATAAGGATTGCTTGGCATTTTTTAACTAATATTTTATTCTTTAACTATTTTACTTTCCCCATTTTTCACATTCAATAGACTTTCTTTTAGAATCTTTGTGATTTCTTTTTTTAATAATTCTTCTAATTCTCTTAATTCTTTTTTGAACTTTTTTAGAGATTTGTAATTATCTGAAATCAACTGGGAGTAAAATAATAACTTTTTAGTTAGCGTCTTTGAAATTGGCTTTTCCCAAGTTGTTTCATAAACCTCGTCGTTTAACCAGTCTTTTTTATCTAAATCAATCCATCTAACTGAGTAAGTTTTTACAAATTTTCTGTTCTTGATAATAATTGTAAACCATTTTGCAGTAGGTTTTTTATTTTTTGGGAATTTTCTTTTTTCTACTAAAACTTGTTCAATTATTCTATGTCCCTTAATTGTGTTATCAAATGAAATATCTCTTTTTTGCTGATGAACTGAAACAAAGAAATGATTTTTGGGGGTATGGTTTGTTGGATTATAATCGATATGGATTTCCATTAACACCCCAGATAACTCAAATATTTAAATTTTTAGAAAAAATAAAGAAGACAGCTTGATGGTTTCGCATCATTACGACACTACTTGCCGTCAACGTGAGAAGCTTAACTTCTGTGTTCGGAATGAGAACAGGTGTCTCCAACTCACTATGACCGTCTTCAATTTTCTGAATTTTAACTCCTTTTTAAAACTTTCTAAAAATTAAAACTTCAAAAATTAAAATGCGGGAAAGAGGATTCGAACCCCTGTAGGCATAAAGCCACGAGAGTCTTAATCTCGCCCGTTTGACCACTCCGGCATCCCCGCATAGTTTTGTTTAATTATATAAATTTTTAAGCATTTGCTTTTTATGGCGATAATTTAATAATCTCTTTTTCAGTAATTTTTTTATGCGCTTGTAGCTCAGCCTGGATAGAGCATTGGGGTCCTAACCCAAAGGTCGAAGGTTCAAATCCTTCCTAGCGCGTTGAGAAAAGGATTTGAACCTAATTAATAATTATTTTTTACTGATTGATTATTTCTGGACTATCAAAAACTTTATTAAACAATATTTCAATCAATAATCCTGTAAGCGCTGGTAGTATAGTGGCTAGTATGTCTGCCTTCCAAGCAGACGGTCCGGGTTCGAATCCCGGCCGGCGCATAAACCTAGGAAAGTTTAAGAAAGAAAAAATGTTTGCTGTTAAATAAAAATGGATAATCAAAATACAACTCAAGATCCAGAATTAGTCTCAGAAAATATTAAAAAAGAAAAAAATTCTTTTTTCAAAAATTTTAATTACAATAAAAATTATAAAATTTTGTTAGTCATTCCATTATTTCTACTGATCCTTTCTCTCGTCTATTTAGGAATTTTTTATTTCAAAACAGGGGATTTTATCATTAGGGATGTGAGTCTTTCTGGTGGAACAACACTTACTCTGAATGGAAATATTGATTCAACCCAACTTGAATCCCAATTAAAATCAAAATTAGATGATGTGTCTTTCAGAAAACTTTCAGATATTTCTTCCGGGAAAAATATTGCATTTATTATTGAGAGTTCTGTTCCTCCCGAAGAACTTGAAAAAATCGTCGAGGATATTTTGGGGTTTCAATTAAAACAAGAAGATTATAGCGTAGAATTTTCTGGTCCTTCTTTGAGTGATAATTTTTACCATCAATTAATCATTGCCCTTCTGATTTCTTTTTGTTTAATGTCTGTCGTTATATTTTTTCTCTTTAGAACCTTTGTTCCAAGTATCGCAGTAATCTTTGCAGCATTTGCTGATTTAGTTATGACTTTATGTTTAGTTAATCTTCTCGGAATTAAACTTTCTACCGCCGGTATCGCTGCATTCCTTATGCTTATTGGTTATTCCGTCGATACAGACATTTTGCTAACTACAAGAGCGCTGAAAAAATCAGAAGGAACATTAAACCAAAGAATTTTCGGTGCGTTCAAGACAGGTTCATTTATGACGATAACTGCTTTAGTTGCAGTTCTTCCCGCGTTTTTTATTGTGACTGGTCTTCCGGATTCCTTCCGTCAAATCTTTTTTATTTTATCTCTCGGACTTTTTGCAGATTTAGTAAATACTTGGTTGACTAATGCCGGAATAATTAAATGGTATTGTGATAAAAAAGGAATAAAATGAAACTTACTTGGCGTGTTTGGGTTTTAGTTTTTGTACTTTCTTTTGCACTAATGTCTGTTTTAAATCTTCCCAGGTCTTATATTGCCCTCGTCGGTCTTTTGGTTATTGCTATTCCTGTAAGTTTAACTTTTATTAAATCTAAAAATTTACTAATTTTATCTTTGATTCTAATTGCTGTGTTAATAATTCTTATACCTCTGTTTACTTTTTCAAAAGGAGTTATAGTTACTTCGGTAAGTCCATCTTCCGTCGCATTTAGTGAAGGATTAAGAAAAGGGATGGTTATTTCTGAAATCAATGGAATGAAAATAAAATCCCCTGCTGATTTTTTTAATGTGATAAATAGCACCGTTGAATTTGAAGGATCCAAAAAGTTTGATATTCAAACAACAACTGAAAGAGTGATTTTCCTGACAAACACTTCTCTTGATATTTCAGTTGCAAATATTCCAAAGACAAACTTAAAAACAGGTCTTGATCTAAGTGGGGGAGCAAGAGCTATGATTCGCCCCGCGAATGTTTCTTTGAATTCAAATGAACTTTCGGACTTAGTTGCAGTTACTTCAAACCGACTTAATGTTTTTGGAATCAGCGACGTAAATGTTCGTCCGGTTTCTGATCTGGTGGGAAATTCCTTTTTGCTTATTGAAGTTGCCGGAATCACTCCCGATGATTTAAGAGAATTAGTTGGACAGCAAGGAAAATTCGAGGCAAAAGTTAGCAACGAGACAGTTTTTATCGGAGGAGAGAGAGACATTACTTCTGTCTGTCGTAATGACGCTACTTGTGCTGGAGTAGAAAACTGTCAAAAAGATTCTTCTGGTGGCTATTTTTGTAATTTCCGTTTTAGTGTTTATTTAAGTGAATCTGCTGCAAAAAGACACGCGCAAATAACTCAAAATATTTCCCTTGATTCATCGAATCCAAAATACCTTTCGGAAAAATTAAATCTAATCTTAGATGACAAAGAAGTTGATTCTTTATTTATTGGTGCAGAATTAAAAGGTAGGGTAACAACTCAAATCCAAATATCCGGCTCAGGAAAAGGTCAGACGCAAGAAGATGCTTACAACGACGCTAAAAATTCTATGAATAAGTTACAGACAATTTTAATCACCGGAAGTTTGCCTTACAAATTAGAAATAGTAAAATTAGATTCTGCTTCTCCAAGTTTAGGTAAAGAATTTACAAAAAATTTAATTTACCTCGGATTAATTGTTTTTGTTATTATTTGTTCCGTGCTTTTTGCAAAATACCGAAGAATAAAAATAACTCTTGCCGTAATCTTAACCGTCTTATCTGAGGCACTAATAACTTTAGGAATAGCTTCTTTAATTAAATGGAATCTTGATGCGCCTTCAATCGCAGGAATAATTGCTGGAATGGGTACGGGGGTCAACGATCAGATAGTAATTATCGACGAGTCTATCTCTGAAGAACAAACAAGTCTCAAGGGTAAAATTAAACGTGCCCTTTTTATCATCGTTGGTGCTTTTTTTACAATATTTGCTGCAATGTTACCTCTTTTTTGGGCAGGTGCCGGATTGCTTAGGGGTTTTGCGCTGACAACTTTAATCGGAGTCTCGGTTGGAATTTTAGTAACTCGTCCAGCTTTCGCGGATATCCTTAAAAAAATAGAAGAGTAAAATGTTTCCCCGAGCGCATATTTTCCTTTCAATTTCTTTTTGTATCTTTTTATTTGTCCTCTTTCCTCAAATGAATCTAGTGGGTCTTTTTATTTTGTTCATTTCTTCCCTTTTTATCGACGTAGATCATATGATGTATTATACTTTTAAGACCAGGAATCTCAATCCTAAAAAAGCAGTTTCCTGGTTCATTTCTAAGGGGGATTTTTGGCTTAGCTTACCTTTGAAAGAAAAAAGAAAATATGATTGGCCGATTTTTATTTTTCACGGAATTGAATTTCTTTTTCTACTTTGGATTCTTTCTCTTTTTTTTCCGATAGTTAAATTTATTTTTCTGGGAATTCTTTTTCATTTATTCCTAGACTATTGTCATCTTCTTTTTCATAATGCCCCACTTATGCTAAAAATTTCACCAACATATGTTTTTTTTAGGAACAAGAATAAGAAACCTATATATTAGTATCAGAAAGTTATTAAACTCTTATCTTTAGTTATTTTTATGGTTAAGTTATCTGTAATCATTCCGGTTTATAATGAAGCTGAAAGTATTCAGCCACTTTATTTAGAAATTCTCGATGAGATTAAAACACTTAAAAAAAATAAAAAAATAAATAATTATGAAACAATTTTTGTAAACGATGGCTCTCGGGATAATTCTTCTGAAGTAATTTCTAATATTTCACAAAAAGATAAAAATGTAAAGGCAATAGACTTTCGTAAAAATTTCGGTCAAACACCGGCATTAAAAGCAGGTTTTGATAATTGTTCGGGAGACTTAATTGTCACTATGGATGGTGATCTTCAAAACGATCCCCAAGATATTTCGGGACTGATCTCAAAATTATCTGAAGGTTACGACGTTGTTTCTGGTTGGCGTTTTAATAGAAAAGATAAATTTTCTAAAAAAATCTCTTCGAAAATAATGAATTTTCTCAGAAAAAAACTTGTGGGAGATCAGCTCCATGATTATGGTTGCTCTCTCAAAATCTATAAAAAAGAATGCCTGAATGATTTGGAACTCTTCGGAGAACTTCACAGGTATATTACTGCCTATCTTTTTATTAGAGGATATAAAATTGGTGAGATAAAAGTTAATCACCAACAAAGAAAATTTGGAAAGACAAAATATGGATTTAAACGAGGGGTTAACGGGATTTTGGATTTATTTTATTTAAAATTTTGGGCAACATATTCAAACAGACCTTTACATTTTTTCGGTCGACTCGGACTCTACCAGTGGCTAATTGCTTTAATAATTATTTTTGAACAAATAATTAAATCCATATCTTTAAACGTTCTTTCTCTTGGTCCCCTACTTATGCTTGCTGCAGTTTTGGGAATAAGTGGACTTTTGTTTATGATCTTTGGCTTTTTGTCTGAAATAATTACAAGATCTTATTTTTCTACTAAGCAAATTTATAGTATTAAAAAAATTACAAATTAAAATGTGCGGAATAATTGGTTTTAACTGGGACGATTCAATCTTGCTTAAAAAAATTCTTAAAAAAATAAATTATCGTGGGCCGGATGGTTTTGGTGTTTTTTCCGACGACAAAGTTTCTCTTGGACACAGAAGACTTTCAATTTTGGACCTTTCGTCTAACGGAAGGCAACCAATGTCAAACGAGGATGGAACTATTTGGATAACATTCAATGGCGAGATTTATAATTTTCAAGAGTTAAAAGAATCTCTTATAAAAAAAGGTTACAAATTTAAATCAGATACTGACACAGAAGTGATTATTCATCTTTATGAGGAAGAAGGAATCGAATGCTTAAAAAAATTTAATGGTATGTTCGCTTTTTGTATTTATGACTCTAGATCAAAATTATTTTTTTTGGCAAGAGATAGGTTTGGGATTAAACCTTTGTATTATTCTCTTCAAAAAGACAAGTTCATTTTTTGTTCAGAAATAAAAGGAATTTTAGAATCTCCGTTTTTTTTTAAAAAAATTGATTTGTCTCCGTTGAATTATTTTTTAAGTTTCAGAGCAAATACTTCTGAAGACTCTTTTTTTTCAGGTATTAAAAAATTGTCTCCTGGAAGTTATTTAATTTTTGATTTAAAATCTAAAAAAATTAGGATTAAAAAAAATTACTGGTCTCTTTCTTTTTCTCCTGAAAATTCCTCTTTTAATTATTTTTCCTCAAAGTTAAGAGAAGAACTGGAAAGATCTGTGAAAAATCAAATGGTTTCTGACGTTCCGTATGGGGCATTTCTTTCGGGAGGGGTTGATTCGGGGACAATTGTTTCTCTAATGAGTCAGTTCTCTGAAAAACCCGTTGAAACTTTTTCCGTCGGATTCGATAATTCTTCTGATGAGCTAAACGAAGCAAAATATCTATCGGAAAAATTTCAAACAAATCATCACGAGCTGATTATTAAAAAAGATTCAATTAAATTTCTCCCAGAAATAATTTACCATCTTGATGAACCTATGTCTGATCCAACTTCAATTCCTACTTTTCTTCTTTCGAAGTATACTAAAAAATTTGTAACCGTTGTTTTGACTGGTGAGGGTTCAGATGAAATCTTTTGTGGATATCCACAATATAAATTTATGAAATTAAGAAATAATATTTTTATTAAAAACATAAATAAATTGGCGAATCCGATCTCTTCTATTTCAAAAAAAATTCCCCCCCATTTTTTGAATATTGGATTTCGTTTTGCTTCAGAATTAGGTGAAAAAGGAATTGAAAGATTTAACAATTTTCTCTCTTCAAAGAATCTTTCTACCCAATATTTAAATCTGGTTTCATTATTTAACGAGGAAGAAAAAAAAGAGTTATTAAGATTTAAATCCCTTGATTTTTATACTCAATTTAAAAACCAGTTTAACAAAAAAAATATTCTTAACAGTTGTATGGCTTTTGATTTTAAAGGAAATATGGTGGAAGATTTGCTCATGAAACTAGATAAAAATGCAATGGCTTTTAGTCTAGAGGGGCGAGTCCCATTTTTAGACAACTATATTGTTTCTTTAATGTCAAGAGCTCCGGAAAAATTTAAACTTAAGGGGTTTAGCAAGGATAAATTTATTCTAAGGAAATCCTTTTCAAACATTGTCCCAAAGCCGACGGTAAATAGAAAGAAAAAACATTTTTTTGTACCAATAAATGAATGGATGGAATCAGAACTAAGTGGACTGAGAGAAGACCTTTTCTCTGAAAAATATCTTAAAACTCAAGGAATATTTAATCCTCTTTATTTTAAAAAAATTTTGAAAGGTTTTAAAAATTCCCGACTTTTTTATTCTAGACAACTTTGGTCTTTGTTAACCTTCCAAATTTGGTATAAACAATTTATTGAAAATGAAAAAATTAAAGTTTGATAAAAAAATTATTTTTGTTGCTCTCTTGCTCTTTCTTTTAGTTGTAACTTTGGTTTCAAAATATTACGGTTCGACAGACATAAGTGACTATTCTGATACAGCCAGATATTTCGCCGGAGAATATTCAGCAGACATTCGAAGCTCTCATTCATATCTCTATGGTTATCTTGCTCATTTTTTTATTCCTATTTTCAACTCCTATTTTATTTTCAAAATATTTAGTTTAATTTTAATTTCTTTAATTGTTCTTTCAGTTTATTTCATTTCTGGAAAAGAAAAAAATGCTTTCTGGTTAATCGCTTTTGCCCCGACGGTTTGGTATATGGCTGCCTGGATAAACCCTATTCAAATAAGTTCACTTTTTCTTCTTTGGTCTTGGTATTTTATTGAAAAATATTCTCACGACGAAAAAATTAAGTCTCTAGCCCTTGCCGGAATTTTCCTGGGAATCAGTTTTGCCTTCTGGGACACAATCCTCTTCTTTGGCTCTTTTTTAATAATCTGGTTCATGTTCGACAAAAAATTATCCCATTTATTTTTTCTTTTGTTATTTGTTCTGGTTGGTCTTTCTCCAAGGTTAATTCTGGATTATTCTCTTTTTGGTTTTCCTTTCTTTTCAATTTTGAAAAGTTTTTTCGGAACTCTTTCTAACGCTTTCTTTTTTGGTAGAGGTTCCTCTTATTCCTCATCAATTTTTTCAAACCTTATTTCCTTTCTTTTAATCTTTTTTTCCATCCCGTTTTTGTTTTGGAAAAATTTCAAAAAAGAAAAACTTTTTGATAACAGAAAAACTTTGGGTTTTTTGTCTTTTTGTTTAATTCTTATTTTTATTAATCCTCAAATACGCTATACTTTAGCAATTATTCCGATAATAATCGTCTTAATAGTAAAAGATATGAATGAAATTCAATTTAAAAAACAAATAGTCTCTTTTATTATAATTTCTTTAATCTTTATTATTCCAACTATTTTGCAGATTTTCTTTTCATTCAATCAAACAAACTACGCCGACATTGCTTCAATTCTAATCGAAAAAAACTCACGAAATTTAGGGGTGGTTTTTGAATCAGAATTAATTAAGAATGATCTAGAAAAAATAACTCAAGACTATTCTGGGACTGACACTTTCTTAGTATTGGGAATTTCAGACTATTATCAAAAAATTGCGCATATATACTGGGGAAATAAAATTAGGGAGTTTGTTAGTATTCAGGATTTTACTCTGTATTACAATAATTCAACAGATATTTTTTCAAAAAAAATTGTTTTCATCCCCAGGATAAATGAAAGAAGA
>Ga0172369_10006345_pt1 | contig 14117 bp, 13 predicted proteins | sample LakKiv25m_FD_114539 | JGI IMG/M metagenome (GOLD analysis project Ga0172369, IMG submission 114539) | Freshwater microbial communities from Kabuno Bay, South-Kivu, Congo - kab_022012_11.25m | ecosystem: Environmental > Aquatic > Freshwater > Lake | place: Democratic Republic of the Congo...
GAGCTTAAAAATAATTTATGTACTTCGCTTCCTTCTTACCTTGGTGTAAAAAGCGGACCTTTTGTGAATACGGAAAAAATATTAGGTATTTTTAAAACACAGAAGCGATATCTGGAATTTATTAGTGATCAAATTGATTATCAGAGAAAATTGGCAAAGATAAAAAGACTCTTGCTTGAATAAAAGTTGGAAAAATATTGTAAAAATCGAAAGGTGTAAAGCTATTACACCCATCGGGTGTAAGTATTAATCGTTGATTGACGAGACTATTTATTTTTGATATAGGGACTTTCTTTTTTGTCAATGTCTCTGATATGGCGTTCGTTTTTGGCGTTATAGGCGGGGACGGTGAAAAGGGCCATTTTCATTTTTCCGAAGTAATGGATCCGGTTATTGGGCGGAACCATAATAATGTCTTTGGACTCAACCGGTATTTTTTCATCGTTAATAACAAATATTCCCTTCCCCTCGATAATAAACCACATGTAAGTTGACTTCATGCTTAAAAACTCCTCAAAGTGGCCTTCCTGTACTTCTTCGTAAACGATATTCGCGTCAGGATTATTCAATCCATATAAAGAAATATCAATTCCATATTTATGCTTTGTTTTCGTGTCTTTAAAGGAGAATTTAAATTTTGTCATGAGAAAATTATAGCAAAAGTTATTTTTTATAAAAATAAACTAATAAATCCTGATAAATATTTGGTTCGAAGGGAGGCCTTAATTTCGTCGATATCTGATATCCAAAACTTGATTTTTCGAGAATAGACAATAAGATAGAAAGTTGATTGTTGTTTCGATTAATATGATGGTGATATTCAATAACTCCTTGATGAATAAAGGACAACTTTTCTTTTACAAATAATTCCTTAATAATTTTTGTTTCCGTTCCTTCGACATCGAGTTTCAAAAAATCAACCGGTTTATTTATATAGCTAGATAATTTTTCCGTCTTAACAATTGTCGAGTATTTATATAAGCGATTTCTTTCCAAACTCATCACGGTTGAGCCCGGATCGGCGGCATTGGAGTAAAAACGTGCACTTCTGTTTTTATCGGAAAGCGCTTTATTCACTAAAGCAATATTATTGAAACGATTTGCCGCTATTGTTTTTTTTAACAGCGAAAAAGTTCTTCTGTCCGGTTCAAAGGCGATAATCCTGCAGTCAGGATATAGTTTCTTGAAGAATAATATTTCCAGACCGATATGGGCGCCGCCATCGATAATCAGCGGAAACTGATTATCGGTTCGAAAATAATATTCATTATTGATAAATTCATCCTCAAATAACGATAAAAACTGCGAATGGCTGAAAAAAAAGATGCGATAACCAAAAATCCTGGATGACTTCAAAGAGATTTTCAATAACTGAACAAAAAACATCTCTTTAAAAAATAAACCGAGATAGGTAAAAAACAGTGACGTCTTTTGATGAGTAGATTTCCCGTGGTATTTAAAAATATAATAAAAATTTTTTAAAAAACGGACGATAAGGCGCATGGTTTGGGTAATATTGTATCAATTATCTGCTATAATTATTTCCATATTTACGGGGTAGTGTACGGTGGCACAGGAGGCTCATAATCTCCTAGACTAGGTTCAACTCCTAGCCCCGTAACATTGATTCGATTGTTCAATTAACGAATTACGGATTAACGAATTAAAATCCGTTAACTCGTTAATGATAAATAAAAAAAATGAAAGAATTTCTTTTAACCGTAGTCATTCCTGTCTATAACGAAGAAAAAAACATTGATCCGTTATTAAAACGTCTGCTGCCGATAGTTAAAAACTATAACTACGAGATAATTTTTGTTAATGACGGTTCAAAAGATAACACAGTTGAGGTCATTAAAAAAAAAGCGAAAGATAATAAAAATATTAAACTGGCCAGTTTTTTAAGAAATTTTGGTCATCAGCAGGCTTTGTCGGCCGGCTATCAATTTGCCAAGGGGGATTGTGTGATCAGTCTGGATGCCGACCTGCAGGACCCGCCGGAGATCATCCCAAAAATGATCGGTAAATGGGAAAAAGGAATGAAGATTGTTTATGCAAAACGGGAAAAAAGAGAAGTGGATGGTTTTTTTAAAAAACAAACAGCCCTGATTTTTTATAAAATAATTAACTTTTTATCCGATTCACCCATTCCAGACAATATCGGTGACTTTCGTTTATTAGATAAGGAAGTGGTTAATTTTTTAAATCAATTGCCGGAGCGCTCGCGGTTTTTGCGCGGTTTGGTCGCCTGGGGAGGATACACGGCAGATTATGTCTATTTTTCCCGCGAAAAAAGATTTGCCGGAGAAACGCATTACACTTTATCTAAAATGCTTAATTTTGCCATGGAAGGGATTATCTCATTCTCTATTAAGCCATTAAGGATTGCCAGCTTTTTGGGTTTTGCTTCGGCCTTCGTCGGTTTTTTGGGAATTATCTACGCGATATTGGGTAAATTATTTACTTCTTATTGGGTGACCGGCTGGACAGCAATATTCGTCGGCATCATGTTTATGGGCGGTATTCAGCTTTTAACTGTCGGATTAATTGGTGAATATTTGGGAAAAGTCTATCAGGAAGTCCAGGGCAGACCGGGATTTTTAATCAAGGAAAAAATCAACCTATGAAATATTTAGGGATTTTACTAACCATTGTAGGTTTGGTCTTGATGATAGTCGTGGTCTTTAATTATTTCCGGGAATTAAACCGGGTAAAATCTCCGATTCCTGACGATAAGGGAATTAAGGTAATATTTTTAACTCCGACAAAATGATTAGCTGGGAAGTTCGAATTTGAAGATGTTGCCGGCTCCACCCAAAAATAGAAAATCAATTATCCTTAGTATCAGATAGGAACTGATAAACAGAGCGAATCCGATGATGGCAAACTTCAGCGTTCCTTGGGCTTTTTTTACTTTTTCCGGGTTGCCAAAAGAAGTAAGATAGCTAAACGATCCGACAACGAACATAATAAATAAAACCAGGATAATAAAGGCCGAAGCCATGACTAGAATATTGCCGAAGACTACCTCAAGACACTTTAAAGTAGGAACTCCGTCAACAACACAACTTCCCCATTCTTGAATCATAGTTTTTTAATGCAGCTTATTTTGGTTGTAATAGAGAGCCGAAATTAATCGGACAGGTGATGCCGAAACAGACCTGACCGTTAAAGATAACCTGTTCAATGACCACGATAAGTGATAAGACTAAAACCAACACAATCAGGCCAACGACGGCCGCCTGAATTTTATTTTGAGCTTTGGAGACGGCTTCTTTATCTCCACCTGAAGTGATCCAGGAAAATGCTCCCAGTATTAAATAAATTAATGCGGCGAGTCCGGCAAGAACAAAAAAGAATCTAAGTGCAAAGCTAAGTACTTCTGCAAGGGTTGGAATTTTAAACGGAAGATTGGCAGTCACAGTGTCTGCCGCGAACACTTCACCGATTAATTTCATAAGCTAAATTCTAATTGAAGTTAAGCGGATTTGTCAAGGGGTAGATTTTGTAGCATATCGGCTACAGACAAGATAAATAATTTTTGGTAGGATTTTTTTTAAATTAATCATGAACAATAACACGTTCTTTTGTTTGGCATTTTCTCACTGTCTTGGAATCGGTCCGATTAAGTTTAGGGCTTTGTTAAAATCTTTCAACACGCCGGAAAGAGCCTACAAAGCATCAGGTCAAGATTTAAAAAACATTATAGGCGAAAAAACCGCATCAAAATTTATCCAGTTTCGGCAATGGTTTAATATTAAACAAAAATTTCAAGAACTGGAGCAAAAAAAAATAAAAATAATCACTCAGCTTGACAAAAACTATCCCCAACAACTAATAAATATCAGTGACCCGCCGATCTGTTTATATGTCCGCGGGAAGATTAATAATATTAATTTAAACAAGGAATTTTTATTTGCCGTGGTCGGGACAAGGAAACCTACTTTTTATGGGCAACAAATAGCCCGGCAGTTTTCTCAACAACTGGTTGACGCCGGAGTAGTGATTGTTTCCGGCATGGCGATAGGTGTCGATACAATTAGTCATAGGACAGCGATAGAAGTAGGCGGCAAGACGATCGCGGTGTTAGGCTGCGGCGTGGACATTATCTATCCGGCAATTAACACCAACCTATATTACCAAATAATCAAAAGCGGGGGATTGATAATTTCTGAATTTCCTCCGGGACACACGGTTTTAAAAGGATTGTTTATTGCCCGAAATAGAATTATTTCCGGACTGGCGCGCGGGGTTTTAATTATTGAAGGATCGGGCCATTCAGGTGCGCTTATTACCGCCCGCTATGCAGCTATGCAGGGCAGGGAAGTATTTGCGCCGCCGGCACCCATAACTTCAGAAATGTCATCGGCCCCGAATTTGCTACTCAAACAGGGGGCAAAACTGGTAACGACCGCAAACGATATTTTTGAAGAATTTAATCTGCAGGTCAAACCGAAAACAAAAAAAGATTTAATTGGTCAGTTGCCAACAGAAGAAAGACAGTTAGTTGATGCGGTGCTTAAACAGCCGCTTTCGATAGATGAATTGGTTATCGCATTACAATTTTCCGCAGGCAAACTACTCTCACTCTTATCAATTTTAGAGATCAAAGGAATAATAAAAAAAGATGAAGAAGGAAAATATTTTATTTCTATTGATTTAAAAGACGAATGAAAAAAATTAATGTGGGTTATTGGATTATTTTATCACTCCAACGAATAAAAAATGAAGCAAAATGATATAATAATAGTTAACATGAGTGTAGAAAGATTACGTGAAAAACATCCCACTTTTACTTATAAGAGTTTTAGGATAGTTCGAACAGATAAAAATTTAACAGTTGATTTTAACTTCGTTCTTGAACCAGGTATTAATTTTTGTCCCACCGTGTCAATTCCCTGTCTTGAAAAAAGCGAGAAGGCAGAGATAGAAAATCTTGCTTTTCATTTAGGACTTGTAGAACTAATTAGTTACTGGAAAGCGACATGCTCTCCGAACATCGTGGTTGAGGCAGGTCAACTTAACAACCAACAGATTCGCTGGTGGCATGATCTTTTTATTCATGGCCTTGGGGAGTTTTTTTTCAAAAATCAAATAGATTTTACTAAACCGGAATTTCTTTCAATCAATTCAACAGGCAAAGCCCCGACATACAAGAGAAATGAACGGGGTGTTTTGCCAGCAGGTGATCTTGTAATGATTGGGGGCGGAAAAGACTCAATTGTTACTCTTGAAACGTTGAAAGGAAATGCTGTCCGCAAAAATGTTTTTATGTTAAATCCAACAACTGCAGCCTTAAATGTAACAAAAGAAGCTGGCTTTAGTAATCCCCTTATCATAAGGCGGGAGTTGGATCCAAAGCTTCTTGAACTAAATAAACAGGGGTATTTAAATGGACATACTCCTTTTTCAGCTTATTTAGCTTTTTTAGGGATATTTGTAGGAACTCTTCACGATTATCAAAATATAATCGCTTCTAACGAACAAAGTGCAGGAGAAGGAAACATTTTGTTTCACGGTTTAGAAGCAAATCACCAATATTCCAAAAGCTTACGTTTTGAAAAAATGTTTCGCGATTATTGCGCTAAATACTTATCGAGCGATGTGCAGTATTTTAGTTTTCTTCGTCCTTTATACGAACTTCAAATCGCGAAGTTGTTCAAATCCCATTCTGACCAATATTCATCGTTCTGTAGTTGTAATGCAAACAGAGGAGAGTCATGGTGTGGTGCGTGTGCCAAATGCGCTTTTGTTTACCTGTCTTTATTCCCTTTTTTAGAAACAGAGAAAATAGAAAAAATTTTTGGAAAGGATTTTTTTACGGCTCCGGTAATCCAAAAACACATCATCGACCTTGTTGGGCTAGGAGAGCACAAACCATTTGATTGTGTCGGCACAGTTGAAGAATCAAAAATAGCAGTTGGACTCGTGATCAAAAAATATCAGAGAGAAAACCAACCGATTCCCGAATTTTTTGCTTATCTTAGTGACAGATTGGGACTATTGGAAGAACAGATATATAACTTATTTGAACAAAGGTTAAGGAAGGATTGGAATGAAGAACATTTTCTTCCAGATAAATATGCAAAATTATTAAAAGATAAATTAAAAAAAATTTAAAATATGAAAGAAATACCTCAATCACCTGTACTTATTCTTGGGTACGGACGTGAAGGTCAAAGCGTTCATAACTATCTTAATTTACATCATCCGAAAATCTCTTTGGGAATAGCCGACCAACAAGACGTGTCGTCTGTTGTTAATACTAATGTTAATTTACACTCAGGAAAAGAATATCTTCAAAGCGTTTTCGACTACAACGTAATCATTCGTTCACCTGGTATCCCCACTAATCTGCCAGAACTTCAAAGAGCGAGAAATCAAGGAAAATGGGTAACGTCGGCAACAAATATATTTTTTTCAGAGTGTCCAGGTGTGGTAATCGGAGTCACAGGGACGAAAGGAAAAAGTACTACAACATCTCTTATAGCAGAGATAGTTCGGAAAAAAAACGAAGACGTTAGATTGGTTGGTAACATCGGTCTTCCTGCATTAGATTATCTAGACGGCGCAGATGAAAATACAATTTTCGTTATGGAGCTTTCAAGTCATCAGCTTGAAGACTGTCATTATAGTCCACATATAGCGGTCGTATTAGATATCGTACCCGAACACCTTGATTATTATAAAAATTTTGCCCAATACGCTAAAGCAAAGGGTAGAATTATAGCAAATCAAACAGGTGACGATATCGTGATTTTCAATCCCAATCACCCCGAGGTTGTAAAACTCGTAGAACAAACCCAATCACAAAAAATGAGTTTTTCTTCAACTTCCGGACCAAATTTTTTTTGTTGGATAGAGAACGGTATAGTTTATACAAAAGGAAAGGCGGGAAAAAAAGAGGAAATTCTTTCAACAAAAAGTATTCCATTGTTAGGAAAAGGAAATATTGAAAACTCATTAGCCGCAATTACAGCAGGATTGGTTCTTAATGTTCCTATAGATAAAATTCAACGTGCGATCTATGAGTTTAAGCCACTTGAGCATCGTCTTGAATTTGTCGGGGAATTCAGAGGAATTAAATTTTACAATGATTCACTGGCAACAATCCCAGAGGCGGCAATTCATGCTTTAGAGGCTTTAGGTCCAGATGTGAGTACGTTGATTGCCGGAGGATATGATCGTGGTCTTAATTATTCTTCTCTTGGGAAAATAATTGTCAGATCTTCAGTTCAAAATCTTGTTTTATTTCCGGATACGGGGAGTAAGATTGCAGACGCTGTAAAAACAGCAAATCCCAATTCTCAAATAAATATAATCCCGGTTACAAGAATGAAAGAAGCTGTTAATTTGGCCTATGAGTTAACCGCCCCAGGAAAAATCTGTGTAATGTCACCGGCTGCGGCGAGTTTTAATCTTTTTAAAGATTATGCGGAAAGAGGTCGCGCATTTAAAGAATGTATACAGAAGTTAAGCATCTCAATAGTTTTGTAAATACAGCAAGCTTAGCACAAATGATTCCTAATGATTTATTAGTCGGGATTCCGGAATCTATAGAAAGAACAGTTATTTAAATGGTAAAAAATTAAATTTCATCCAGTTTTTTTATCCGGCGTAGATATTTACCATCTTTTTTCGGCTCGGTGGAAATAAAAATATCAACCAGTTGTTTGGCTTTTTCTAAAGCAGCACCATTGCCATTTGGTTTAAGATAATCGGCGGCAAGAGCTAAAACGTTTACGTGATCATTTTCCCGCATATGTTTGACCTGGTCGGGCTCAAACCCAAGTCCGCAGCGGATTCCCTGCGAGCGGTTAACAGCGATCGCGACACCAACTCCTGATCCGCAGATGACAATTCCAAGATAATTATCGGGGTTTTGAAGCACGGCCTGGGCGACTTTTTTGGCAAAGTCAGGGTAGTCATCCTCAGCTTCATATTGGTAGTTGCCCAAATCTTCAATACGAACATTTTTCTCCTGCAAGTATTCCATCAGGGTATTTTTCAGTTCAAAGCCACGATGATCGGCGGCAATGAAGATGGTCATGTAATTTAGTATACAGTATTCAGAATTCAGTATCCAGTATTTTGGAAAAATTGTCCAAGTTAATTATTTAATTGATAATTTATACTTATACAAATACAGAATACTGAATACTAAATACTGAATACAAAAATATGATTGACACTCATTGCCACCTAAATTTTAAAGCGTTTGATAACCAGGTTGACGCGGTAATTACACGGGCGAAGATGGCCGGTGTAGACAAATTTATTGTTCCCGGAACCGATATTGAGACCTCAAAAAAAGCGGTGAAATTGGCCGAAAAACAAGACGGAATATATGCGGCAGTAGGGATACACCCGCATCATATATATCAATACCAAGTTCAAAGTGCAAAGTGCAAAGTTCAAAGCTACAATTCTAAATTAAAAAGTGATTTGGAGGAGATAGAGAAATTGTTAAATAGTAAAAAAGTGGTGGCGGTAGGTGAAGTTGGCATAGATAAATTTGTTTATCAAAAGACAAAATATGAAACTTATCGAATAAATCCTGAATTTGTCAACCTTCAAAAACAACTATTTATTGCACAGATTAAACTGGCGATCAAATACAAAAAAAGTTTGATAATTCATTCTCGTGAGGCAGCGGGGGAGACCTTAAGAATAATAGGGGATTCCTCTATTCTTAATCCCCTCGCCGGTCACATAGTTTTCCATTGCTGTGAAGCCAACGAAGACCTTTTAGACTTCGCACTCACCCATCAGATCTATATCGGGGTTGACGGAGATGTCACTTATAGCAAAACAAAAGAGAAGTTTGTAAAAAAAATTCCTCTGGAGTTATTGGTTTTGGAGACCGACTCGCCATTTCTGTTGCCGGAGCCATTAAGGAGTGAAAGAAACTCCCTCCGCCTTCGTCAAGACTTCGGCGGACAAGCAAACGAACCGAAAAACGTAAAACTAATCGCAGAAAAAATTGCGGAAATAAAAAATATTTCGATTAATCAATTAATCGAAAAAACGACAGAAAATACAGAGTGTTTATTTAGTTTTGCAGTTTGATACTCCGCAGCTATTTATCGGTGAACAACCGAGCCAGAACATTCGTCGATAATATGGTTTTGTTTGTCCTTTGGGGCATATAGTAGGCTTAGGTTTCGGGGTTGGAATTTTTGTTGGTGTTGGACTTGGTATTTTTGTCGGGGTAGGTGTAGGTTTTTTTGTTGGAGTCAATGTTGGTGACGGAGTAACGATTAATAATGAGGGATTTACCGTCGATACTACATGAGAGATGTATTGGACGGTTCCATTTATTTGTCCATGAAGATTATTAGTTCCTGCATCTAAAACATTATTGTTAAATCGCCACAAACCAACTGTGTTTTGATCAATATCAAAAGGTTCGGGCGGAATATAAGAGCCAACCCGGGCGATATTTGAAATTCTTATCTCGTCCAACTCTCCAGCAAATTTGCTAAAGCAGGTTCCAGGAAGGTTATTGACCTGAAAACAGCCAAAATACAAAGGTGTGATTACTGTTTCTCCGAGTTGAGCTAATGATGAATCAAAAGTTGTTTCTTCTTCAAGAAGTCCGTTTAAATACAAACTTAATTTATTATTTTGTCTGATAACTTTAATAAAATACCATTTGTCAGCTTCAAGATTGGTTCTTCCTCCAACATAGAGTTCTGGTCCGGAAACCCAGGTGTCATCGGCCCTTTTTAAACTTAGTTTGAAATTTAGTTTTTTAGCATTTATTCCTAATAAATAAGCAGGGTAAGAAATGCCGTTATCAAATATTGCTTGTTTCGAAAGGATTGAAAATAAACCGGAACCGGCAGTTGAAGAATTAATAATTCTAGAATATGGTTTCATCCATCCCTCAATCGTAAAATTTTCTCCTAATAATAATTTTTGACTTGCCGGAACCTCTACCCAGCCGTTATTTTGAGGGTTAAGCAATATGTCATCAAACTTAATTGCCATATTAAAATCTTGTTCGGGAGTAGGAGATGGTATTAAGGTAGGTATTGAACTTGGCGTTGGAGTAATAATCGAATAGTCATCAGGAGATATTACTACAATATTTGTTAACAGATCAACTAAAGAAGTTCCATTTTGATCAGTAGTAAACAAGTCATGATATCCAAGCTGTGAATCGTTTGCTGTTTTTGCATTGATTGACATCTCTGCCCAATTTATGACGTCTGCTTCTTTCTGAAAAGTAGTATTAAAATCAAGAATAACTTTTCCTGAAGAGCCAAACATGCCAGTTGATCGAGAGAGATTAAAAGAATCACCGGCATATAGGACTAATGGATTAATTGTAATATTCGGTAGCGGTTGACCATGGCCTTTGATATTTCTATATGGATAGCTGTCTTTATAGTTGTTGTTAATATTGAACGCCGAGTCAACAATTCCATCGTTATTGTTATCAAAAGCCCACTGGGAATCATTACTGTAAGCGCTCCAATAGTTTCCTGTTTTAGTTATCTCATCACTAAAAACAAGTTTGCTTCCAGCAGCACCGGATCCAATATAAATTGACGGGTTAGAATTAGTTTTAATAAATGAATTGTTGATAATTTGCGCAGTTGATATTCCTAAAAAGCCAACATCATCAAGTCGATTGTTAATAAAATAATTTGTTTGAGTAGTAAACTGATTTTTTCCCCAATCTATTATCCCAAACTTATTATTGATAAAAGTATTTTTAGTAACTTTGACATTAGTGGCACTTTCTGGTTGCAGAATAAGACCGCTGTAATAGCCCTTTGATAGATAATTATTAGTGATATTGATGTTGTCATTGCTAAATCCAGTAGTAATAATATTGAAGTCATAGCCAACAACAGTGTTTCTATCAATATCAATATTTTTATTGTACATTTGGCACTGTATTCCGATAGCATTGCAATTATCATTACTACATGCAGGAATATTAACAAGATTGTTTCCTCTTATGGTAATATTTTTTGCAGGTCCCGATATAAGAATGCTGGAGGTCGGTGGATAATTGTTGCCGTTTACTGATTTTATTGTTAAATTTTCGATTTTTACATTCTCAATATTGGCTGAAAGGTTCTCGGAAATAATAATGACTGATCCAGTAACTACTGTTTTAGCGGGGTCTTCTCCTTTTATTACGGTTCCGTTTTTATTAATACCAATATCTTCGATATATTCGCCGTTTTTAACAATAATCGTAGAGTCTATGGAAGAGTTGTTAATAGCTTTAGCAATAGTTTTATAAGGATATTGGACTGAACCATTTTCAATTGATTGAGTGCTATTTTTATCGACATACAATAAAGTAATACTGTTTTTATTAAAACTGGCTGTTGTAGTTTTTGATGACCCATCTTGGTTATAAACAGTTAATTTGAGACTCCAAATACCAGGAGTGAGGTTGGCATAATTAATGTCGGCCAACTTTGATTCAAGGATCTCCGTCTGACCGTTATTTGCTAAAATAATATTATTAGTTGACCAAAAAAAAGGAGTTGTTCCTTGACCAATTTCAAGCTTATAAGAGGAAAAATTCTGGCTAAAAGCATATCCATATACAGGTAGTAGGACATCGTAATAATATTTATTCTGACTAATATTGATAATTGCTGCTGTGGTTAAAATAGTCTGATTATTTACTGCTTGTAGCGAATCAACATTGCCGAAACCTGTTAGGTTATTCCATTGTAAATTATTTCTGGCAGAGTTAATAATCTTTTTATATATTTGTATTGCGCTTGAATTATATTTTGATTTAACTAAACCGGCAATTCCAGCGATGTGAGGAGCAGCCATGGAAGTACCAGAAAGAGATTTGTAAACCTCGGTTTGAGTTTGATCGGGAACATATGTTGATAGAATATTTACACCGGGAGCGACCAGATCAAGTCCCTGGTCAAAATTTGAAAAACTTGCTCGAGCTCCAAGATTATCAATTGCGCCAACGGTTAGCACACCAGGAATATTGGCCGGCTCAGTTTTAACAACATAGTCATTACTATTACCAGCGGAAGCAACAAAAAGTACATTATTTTGCATCGCCGAGTTGACAATGTCATTAAAAAAACCATAGCTGTTACCGCCCCAGCTTGCATTGATTATTTGCGCTCCGTTTTCGACAGCATAGTCGATTGCTTGAATAAGTATATCCAGCGAAGAATGTCCGCTACTATCAAAAGACTTGATTGACATAATTTTGCAGTTTGGGCAGACACCGGCAACCCCTTTTTGATTATTGGTTCGAGCGGCAATAATTCCGGCGACATGGGTTCCATGACCATTATCATCAACAGGATAATCTTTGTTTAATTCCGGATTGATGAGGTTTACTCCCAAAGAATCATCAATATAGCCATTTGAATCATCGTCAGCATTATTATTGGGAATTTCGTCAGTATTTTGCCATAATATTTCCGGAGCAACCTCAGAAGGAAGAAGAGAAAAATCCAAATGTTTATAAGTGCCCGTATCAATAACCGCGATAATGGTGGTTGGTACTCCTTGAGTAACACTCCAGGCATTGGTAGCGTTAATAGATGAATTAGGGTTAGAAGTATTTTTTAAAGCCCACTGATTGTTAAAATATGTATCGTTCGGGATAATTTCCGATATAGTGAAAATGCTATTGGGAGCGACATTTTTAATAATATCCTTATATTGTTTTAATTTATAGACCCGATCAAGCACGGTAAAATCTGATAACTGATTTTGATCTACTTGCCCATATTTTTCTGATGAAGATGGAAGATCCCGGTTGTTGAATCTCAATTTATATATAGTATCGAATAAGGCGATTTTAGAGGTTTTATTGGTCACTTTTTCTAGGGAGTTAATTTTTTCTTTATTTAATACATCATAGAGCTTTTTTGTCACATAATCATTTTTATCAAGACTGTTAACTTCTATATTTTTTTTCTGGCGATTGTTGGTAATACTAGAAAGTCTTTTCGCTTCTTCTTCTTGAAACATGACCAATATTTCGCCGGCTTCAAAAAGAGGTTTATATACTGCTTTTTTTGTTTCCGAAGCTTTATTTTTAAGAATTAATTTCTTTTTTGTGAGTATAAAACTAATTAATAAAGAAGCAATTATAAAAGTAATAAGTCCGAAGAGATAAAGTATCTTTGAAGACTTAGATTTAAATAAAGACATTAAATAATAATATAGTAACTATTTAGTTAGTAAGCAAGTTGAAAAATAAAAGAAAACGAGTTATTTTATATTGCAGTTGGACACTCCGCATCCATTGATCTTCGCACAGACGTTCAGAGGAAGCTTTAAATAATAGGGGGAAGTTTTTCCCGCAGGACACTTAATAATAATCGTCGGTCTTGGTTTAACAGATGGAGAGATATCGGTAGGAATATCGGTGGGAAATATTTTCGGCGGCCGGGTGGGTGTAGGCGTCGGCGTATTAGTCGGGGTCGGCGTAGGCGTAATGGTTGGGGTAGGCACATACGGGGTTTGTTCAAAACAATATAATGATCCCATATTCTGGCAAGTTGTAGTACTTGGTCCAAAGCCAATTGTCCACAATCCATCTATATGAGATGCAAATCCTAAAATAGCACTTGGTCCCCAATAACCAGCAGTCCAATTATTGCACGACTTACCATAATCCGAATAATAACTACTGCCGTCAGTTTGTGTATTTGTCCAAGCAGCAGTATAAGTTGTTTTTAGGTTACCTGTTTCATCAATAGTTATTGTGTTTTGAAGAGAACCGTCAGTCAAATCAGCCCAGTTATTTGCGACGACTATTCCATCAATTCTAATATATTGATAATCAGAATGAATTAATCGTGAAGCGGCTGATGTTTGACTGTCGCTTAACCAGGCTTTCCATTGGCCGCCCAAATTGGCGACATCAGCTTTTTCCTGGCATTTACTATCTGCTCCGGTCAAGCCTCCAAGATTACCTGTATATGGTGTTGAAGTGATAAAGACTCTGTATTTTACTGGTTTTTGAACTTCCGCGGCTTTGTTATTAAAGATTGGACTTAATTGCAAAAAAGTACGGCTGTAAATACTCCTTTAGATTGTTACAATGACCTTTTATTATCAATTTTTATTTCTATGAATAAAAATGTCCATTTTGC
>Ga0172369_10006347_pt1 | contig 14117 bp, 13 predicted proteins | sample LakKiv25m_FD_114539 | JGI IMG/M metagenome (GOLD analysis project Ga0172369, IMG submission 114539) | Freshwater microbial communities from Kabuno Bay, South-Kivu, Congo - kab_022012_11.25m | ecosystem: Environmental > Aquatic > Freshwater > Lake | place: Democratic Republic of the Congo...
CTCAATGTCTTCATACCTGCCTCTACCGCTGTTTTCTTTATCGTGCCGCTTGAAGCTCTATCTACGACAAGCTTCCTAATCTGGTCATTCACTATCAGGAGCTCAAATATACCTATGCGCTCCTTGTATCCTGTATTTTTACATAAGCTGCAGCCCTTGCCTCTAAAGAAACTTTTCTCTTGATTTATTCCCAGGCCTTTTAAAATATCTTCTGAAGGAATATATTCCTCCTTACATTTATCGCAAATCTTTCTGACAAGCCTCTGGGCAAGAATACCTATCATAGAGCTGGAGATTAAAAACGGCTCTATGCCCATATCTATAAGCCTGGATAATGCGCCTGCGGCGTCATTTGTATGAAGGGTGCTTAAAACAAGATGGCCCGTCAATGCTGCCTGCACGCTTATCTCAGCCGTCTCTTTGTCTCTTATTTCACCAACCATTATTATATCAGGATCCTGCCTTAAAATAGATCTAAGGCCTGTAGCAAAATTCAGGCCTGCCTTTGGATTTATCTGAGACTGCCTTATTCTTCCCAGGTGGTATTCGACAGGATCTTCTATCGTAATTACATTTTTTTCTTCTGAGTCAATTGTTGAAAGCGCTGAATAAAGAGTAGTGGTTTTTCCGCTTCCTGTGGGCCCTGTCACCAAAATTATACCATGAGGATGTTTTATCAATCTTTCAAATTCCTCCTGGATCTCTGCGGAAAAGCCGATCTTATCAAGGCCCATAAGTATAGAACCTCTATCCAGAATCCTTATAACAATGTTTTCTCCGTATATGGTAGGAAAAGTGGAAACCCTCATGTCGATATCCCTATCCATAACTTTCATATTAAATCTACCGTCCTGGGGTTTTCTTTTTTCAGCAATATCCATCTTGGAAAGCACCTTAATCCTGGACATAAGGGCCGGCTCCAGATGTTTTGGAGGCGCAAACATTTCATGCAATATCCCATCTATCCTGAACCTCACTGCTAATCTATCATCTTCCGGTTCAATGTGTATATCGCTCGCCTTATCTTTTACTGCCTGCATGATAATCATGTTTACAAGTTTTATTACAGGCGCTTCTTCCGCTATCTCTGCAAGTTTTGTAGAATCAAACTCTGCTCCCTGAAACTGGAATTTGTTTTCTTTGTCTATGTCTTTTATGACGTCGTCAAACGAAGATGACGTGCTATAATACTGCTCTATGGCATTTAGTATGGCACTTTCCGTAGCCAGCATACTCTCTATGTCGCATTTAGCTTTGCGACTAAGATCATCTATAGCGACTATATCCTTTGGATCTGCCATTGCAACAGTCAGGGAATCCCGTATTTTAAAAATAGGTATTGCTTTGTATTTCCGGACCATTGTTTCAGGGATAAGCCTTGTAACATCCTGGTCTATGATATAATTTGCGAGATTCACATATGGGATATCCAGCACTTCTGACATTGCCTGGGCGTACGCCTCTTCGGTCGCCATCCCGGAACGCACAATCACCTTGCCTATGCTCATGCCTTTCTTCCTGGACTCCTCCATAGCCTTATCAAGCTGCTCTTTTGTTATGATCGCGTTATCTAATAATATTTGTTCTACGTTTTTCTTTGCCATAATTTAGAGCCCTGCTTTGCCCCGTACCGGGCAAAGCGAATGGTACGAAACGGTTTTATACTTTCAGTATCTCTTTTGCCTTCGCAACTAAATTATCTAATTCAAACGGCTTTTCTAAATATCCGCTGATTTTCTGAAAAGCAAAAAGATCCCTGACCTTTTCTTCTTCTTTACCGCTCATCATAAGAATAGGTATATCTCTTATTTTCTGGGTTCTTCTAATTTCTTTCAGGCACGAATACCCGTCAATTTTGGGCATCATAATATCTAAAATAATCAGATCGGGCATTTCCGACTCCGCAACCTTTATGCCTTTTTCTCCATCACCTGCGATCAATATTGTAAAGCCTTCCTGCTCAAGCCTTATCTTTAATAATTTCTGTATATCCTCCTCATCATCTACAATCAATATCTTTTTCTGGCCTTCCATATGTCATTCCTCCCAAATTTTGCGAAGCAAAATCTGATCCCGAGTCTCGCCCGCCACCTTTGGTGGCGAGGCGGACGAGAGACCTTCACTTTTTCTCCAATAATTCCTTCATTTTTTCTAATAATATTGCTGGTTCAAAAGGCTTTGGAATGTAAGCGTCTGCGCCCATTTCCATACCAAGCTCTTCATCGCTTTTCTGGGCCCTTGCCGTAAATATTATAATAGGAATAGTTTTATAGCTCTCGTCAAATTTGAGCATACGGCAAACCTTATATCCGTCAAGTTTCGGAAGCATAAGGTCTAATATAATAAGATCTGGTTTTTCAGACCTGGCTTTGTTAAGGCCTTCCTGGCCGTCAGAGGCTGACAGGACTTCATAATTATTTGCCTCCAGCCTGAATCTCAATACCTTTAATATATCTTCCTCGTCGTCTACTATCAATATCCTCTTCTTATCCATACCCTTGCTCCTCAAATTTTACGAAGTAAAATTTGATCCCGAGTCTCGCCCGCCACCTTTGGTGGCGAGGCGGACGAGAAACCTTATTTTTCCATCAATGATTCCTTTATTTTCTCCATTAAGTCCTTTATGTCGAAAGGTTTCTCTACAAAAAATGCTACCTTCTCAAGAGCAAAAAGATCTCCCATTTTTTTCTTTTCTTTTGCGCTAAGTATAATTACAGGGATATCGAGATATTCTTCATGCTTCCTCATTTCCCTCAATATGCTGTAGCCGTCCATATTAGGAAGCATTATATCCAATAAAATTACATCCGGTTTTTTTGTCTTTAAAACCTCCAGCATCTCTCTTCCTTCCGTCGCGCCCATAAACTCATAGCCCTCTGCCAGTATCCTGACCTTAAGCATCTTTGCCAGATCTGCATCGTCGTCTACTACTAAAACTTTTTTCTTATCCATTTTCCACCCCCAGCAACTTATTGATCTTATCAACCAAGATATCCGGTTCAAAAGGTTTTTCAACAAACCCTGCCGCGCCTAGTTTTTCCATAGATTCTTTTGTATTTTTATTTCCAAGCGCCGAGAAAATAATTACAGGTATGTCTCTGGTAACAGGATCCAGCTTCAGCCTTCTTGACACCTCAAACCCATCTATCTCCGGCATCATCAGATCTAAAAGTATAAGGTCCGGCTTATTTTCCTTAGCTAGTTCTATTCCATTTTCTCCGTTATTAGCTGCAATAGCGCCAAACCCTGCTCCTTTAAGCCTGAAAGAAAGCATTGATGAGAGGTCTTCTTCGTCATCTATAATAAGAATAGTCTTTTGTAAAGATATCGAATTCTTGCCGCTCTTTAAATCTTCTTCCGCTTTTTTCATCAGCTCGTCTTTATCAATAGCTTCATCAGGGTAAACAGAAATACCGAACAGGATCGGGATCTTAATATTATCTTTGATCCTTCTCATTATTGCCATTGCGCCAGGCCTGTCCGTGCATGCAATTATTACAATACATTCCCCTTTTCTACCCCTCACAGTCTTATCTTCCGGCCCCCTGACCGTCTTTTTTATAATATCCTCCATTTCGGAAATATTTTTTTCAACCATATCCTTGACATTTTTTATCTCAAAAATAATGACGGCTATTTTATTATCATTACGCTTTGACCTTTCTATGGCCTCTTCCATTAAAAAATCAAACTCTTCATGTTTTTTATATACAGGTATGGTGAAAATAAATTTACTGCCCGCATCAGGTTCTGACGTTACCCACATGTCTCCGCCATGCAGTTCCACTATGCCTTTTGAAATAGCCAGGCTCAAGCCTGCCCCCCCATGTTTACGGGTCATGCTCGCATCTAATGGGCTGAGATTATTGAACAACTTCCCTATATCTTCTTTAAACATACCGATTCCATTATCCTCTACTGTAACTTTTATAAAACCTTTGCCGTTCATATCTTCCTTTGAGCTGGATATTTTTATTTTCCCGTTATCCCTGCTGAATTTTACGGCATTTGATATAAGATTTTTAAGGATCTGCCCTATCCTGTCAGGGTCAAACCATGTAAACTCTATAGATTCTTCCAAAGAAAGGCTGAATTCCATATTCTTCTGCTCAACGGTTGTTTTTGTAGTGTTATAAACATCTTTTATGATTTCGTTTATATTTAACTTCCTTTTATGCATTATAATCCTGCCTGCTTCCAGCCTGGACATATCCAGGATATCTGTTATAATTTTCGCCAGGCGTTCTATGTTATTTTTAGATATAGTAAGGATTTTTTCCTGCTCTTTATTGATAGGGCCGGCTACGCCGTCCAATACAAGGGAAACGCTTTCTTTGATGGATGTAAGCGGGGTCCTTAATTCATGGGAGATTATGGATATAAAATCGGATTTTATCCTGGACAACTTATTAATCTCTTCATTCGCCTTTGAAAGCACCTCTTTAAGGTCTCGTATTTCTTTTTTCAAATCTGCCATCGCATTACCTCGTTTTAGCTAGCGCTCTTTAAATTATGCCCTTATTTGTATTCAGCAATCACATTATGCCATAACCCCTGCGACTTCAAAATAATCTCCACCAGTTCCCTGACAGCGCCTCTGCCGCCGCTTTTTTTGGTAATATAGTGGCAGGAATTTTTAACCTCTTCTACTGCTTCCGGAAGTGTAACGCTTAAACCTGCTCTTTTCAAAACAGGCAAATCTATAAGATCATCTCCGATAAAGCAGACTTCCTCGTCTTTTACATTGAATTTTTTAACCACTTTTTCATAGACTTTGAGTTTTCTATAATCTGAATAAACCTTTGCTATATGCATATCTCTTGCCCTGCGTTCTACTATCCTTGTCTTTTTGGCGGTAATAATTATTGATTTGATGCCTGCCTTATGAAGAAGTGTCATGCCGAAACCGTCGTAAACATTAAAACATTTTATTTCGTCTCCAAAATTATCATACATAATACGGCCGTCGGTCAGTACGCCGTCTACGTCCAAAATCAATAATTTAATCTTTTTAGCGCGTTCTTCTATCATCACAATTATTTAAACCTTAAATCTGAAACCCTAAGCTCTAAACAAATCCAAAACTCAAAACCTAGAACCTGTATGTTTTGAATTTTGAGTTTAGGATTTATCATACCAATCCTGCTTTTAGCAAATCCTGCACATCCACAAGCCCTATAGCCTTATCTTTTTCATCAACTATCGGTATTTCATCAATCTTATGTTCCTGCAAAATCCTTAATGCCTCGACAGCAAGGCATCCTTTTTTAAGCGTCCTTGGAGATCTTGTCATAACATTTTTTACTTCTCTGGAAAGGAGCAAAGGATCGTTCCCTAGATGCCTTCTTAAATCTCCGTCTGTAAAAATACCCTTCACTTTTCTGTCTTTATCGATTACCGTAGCGCTTCCCGCCCTTGAAGCAGTAATAGCGAGGAGGACATCTTTTACCTTTCTGGACTCTTTCACAATAGGATTAGATGGGCCTTTTCGCATTATGTCTTCTACTTTCAGCAGTAATTGTTTCCCAAGGCTCCCGCCAGGATGAAGGAACGCAAAATCGCTTCTTTTAAACCTCCTTTTATCCATGAGAGCGGCACAAAGCGCATCTCCCATCGCAAGCATGCTGGTTGTGCTCGCCATAGGAGCCAGCCCCAGAGGGCACGCCTCAACCTTGATAGACACATCCAGCACAGCATCGCTGTTCTTCGCCAGGCTGGACTTTTTATTTCCCGTGATTGCTATGAGGATGGATCCTATCTTTTTTATCTGCGGGACAAGGTTCACAATCTCTTCTGTTTCTCCGCTATTTGAAACAATAATCACTGTATCTTCTTTTCTTACCCTGCCCAAATCTCCATGTATCGCCTCCGCTGAATGGAGCCAGAGGCTGGGTGTACCCGTAGAAGCAAGCGTTGCAGAGATCTTCTGCCCCACAATGCCTGCCTTGCCCATCCCGGTAACTACAGCCATTCCTTTGCAGGCATATATTAATTCCACTGCCTTTTCAAAATCCTTATCTATGCGGGAAATCAACCGCCTTATGGAATCAGCCTCTATTTTCAAAACCTGTTTAGCGCGTTTTTTTAACATCTCTCTCCACAATCTTGACATTGTGACAATGTTAGTTTTGTCAACTTTATACCGCCATGGAGCGTGACATAATCTTGACACTCTGACAATGTTAGTTTTGTAAAGTTTATCCTACAATGTTATCTATTTTTTTGACATCCTTCAGCAATTTTTCTAATATCTCAAATGTTATCATATTCGGCCCGTCGCAAGGCGCTTTATCAGGGTCTTCATGAACCTCTAAAAATAAGCCGTCGCAGCCAACCGCGGCTGCCGCGCGCGAAAGGGCCGCTACGAACTTTCTTTCTCCGCCGGAAGAGCTTCCTCTTCCTCCCGGAATCTGCACGCTATGAGTTGCGTCATAAACAATAGGATACCCGAACTCTTTCATTATTTCAAGACTGCGAAAATCGCTCACCAAGTTATTATACCCGAACATCACCCCTCGCTCCGTAATGATAATATTTTTATTTCCCGTATCTTCTATCTTATCTATTATATTCTTTACATCCCAGGGAGATAAAAACTGGCCTTTTTTTATATTCACAATCCTTCTAGTCTTCGCCACCTCTTTAATAAAATCTGTCTGCCTGCATAAAAAAGCGGGTATCTGTATAATATCCAGCACGTCTTTAGCTTCACTCAGCTCAGACCTGCAGTGGACATCGCTTAATACAGGCACATCCAGTTCTTTTTTAACCTTTGCCAGTATCTTGAGGCCTTTATATATCCCAGGCCCTCTGTAAGATTTTGCGCTCGAGCGGTTTGCTTTGTCATAGCTGGACTTAAAAATAAACCCCATGCCCAATTTGCCGCATATTTTCCTGATCTTTTCCGCATGGCGCATCACATGTGATTCTGACTCAATTACGCATGGCCCTGCAATCAAAACTATTGGATTATTCCCGCCTATTTTTACATCTTTAATTTTTATCTCTTTAGTCATATATACCAAGACCAGGTCTTGAGCACAGTAATTACTGTGCTCAAGACCTGGTCTTTAATAATGCCGCTCTTACAAAATCCCTGAAAAGCGGATGGCAATCGTCCGGCTTTGATTTAAACTCAGGATGAAACTGACAAGCAACAAACCAGGGATGGTCTTCCAATTCTACTATCTCCACCAACCTTAAATCAGGGGATGTGCCTGAAACCATCAGGCCTTCCTTTTCCATGCTTCTCCTGTAATGAGTATCAAACTCATACCTGTGCCTATGACGTTCTGAAATCTTTTCTTTCCCGTAAGCTTCAAAACTGAATGTACCTTTTTTCAATTTGCATGGATACGCGCCCAGGCGCATTGTGCCTCCCATATCCTTCACCCTTTTCTGCTCTTCAAGAAGACTTATCACAGGATACGGAGTAGCTTTATCAAACTCGGTGGAATTCGCTTTTTTCAGCCCGCATACGTTCCTGGCGAACTCTATAACAGAACACTGCATCCCGAGACATATACCGAAAAATGGCATCTTGCTTTCTCTTGCAAACCTTATAGCCTCGATCTTGCCTTCTATACCGCGATTGCCAAAACCACCCGGAACAAGAATACCGCTTATATCTTTTAAAAATTTTTCAGCGCCTTTTTGTTCAATCTCTTCCGCGTCTATCTTTTTAATATTCACCTTTACGTCGTTTGCAATACCCGCATGTTTCAGTGCTTCATAAATAGACTTATATGCGTCATTAAGTTCGATATATTTCCCTACAACTGCTATGGAAACTTTCCCTGTAGGATGTAAGGATCTCTTTACAACTTTTTCCCGCCACTGGGTAAGATCGCCCTCCCGATATCTGATATCAAGAAGTTTCAATATTATTTTTCCAAGCCCCTGCTCCTGGAATAAAAGCGGGACTTCATATATGTCTTTCACGTCAGGCGCGTCTATTACTGCATCTTCATCTACATTGCAGAAAAGAGATATCTTTTCCTTTATCTTTTTTGAAATCGGTTTTTCAGCCCTCGCAACCAGTATATCAGGCTGTATGCCTATTTCCCTCAATTTTCCAACGCTGTGCTGAGTAGGCTTTGTCTTCAGTTCCTCTGCTGCTTTTAAATAAGGGACAAGTGTCAGGTGTATATTTATTGAATTCCCTCTACCCAGATGCTGCCTGAACTGCCTGATGGCTTCCAGGAAAGGCAGGCTTTCTATATCTCCGACTGTCCCGCCTATCTCGCAGATAACCACATCTATATCTTTACCCTGGGAAACCTTTTTTATATGCGATATTATCTCGTTTGTTATATGCGGAACTACCTGGACTGTTGCTCCCAGATAATCTCCGCGCCGCTCCTTTGTTATTACAGAGTTATAGATCTTACCCGTAGTAATATTATTTTCCTGGGTCATATTAGCGTTTATAAACCTCTCATAATGCCCCAGATCCAAGTCTGTCTCAGCCCCGTCATCTGTCACATACACTTCGCCGTGCTGAAACGGGTTCATTGTACCGGGATCCACATTTATATACGGATCGCATTTTTGTATTGTTACTTTCATGCCTTTTGATTCTAAAAGTTTTCCGATAGAAGAGGATGTTATCCCTTTACCTAAGCTGGAAACAACTCCTCCTGTTATAAAAATATATTTTGGCATTACTGTTTCCCCTTTATCATTTCGACCGCTTTTACCAAATCCTCAGGAGTATCTATGCCTATTGCATCAAATTTTGTTTCAATAACCTTTATCCTGTAACCATTTTCCAGGACGCGTAGCTGCTCTAATTTTTCCGTTTTTTCCAGGCGCGATTGCGGAAGCGATTTAAAAGTGAAAAGAAAATCCTTTGCGTACGCATAAATGCCTATATGTTTATAATAATCTATGACCTGCAATTTATCGTCCGATCCCATCCTCTCGTATGGAATAGGGGCTCTTGAAAAATATAATGCAAAACCGTTTCTGTCAAATACCACTTTGACTACATTCGGGTCAAGGATTTCCGCCGCATTTTTTATTTTATGACAAAGTGTTGACATCACCAGGGTACTATCCCTCAGAATAGCGCCGGAAACATCATCAATCATTGCAGGATAAAGAAGCGGCTCGTCCGCCTGAATATTTACGATAATATTTGCATCGATCGAAGCAGCCACTTCAGTTAAGCGGTCTGAGCCGCTTTTATGAGCAATAGAGGTATATACGACATTTGCCCCGAATCCTTTGGCAACATTATAAATACGCTTATCATCGGTCGCTATGATAAGATCCTCTATTGAATTTGATTTTTTTGCGTTTTCCCAGGTATGCTGTATGACAGGTTTGCCGCATAAGTCTGCCAGCAATTTTCCTTCAAATCTTGTAGAGCCGTATCTCGCCGGAATTATACCAACTGCGTCCATAAGCTATTTCAACCTTTCGATTAACTCTTTCTGCGTAATAACCGCTATCCCCACCTTGCCCACCACAATACCTGCCGCTATATTTGAAATATATGCTGCGTCTTTCATGTCCACTCCAAGCGCCAGCGCCAGAGTAAACGCGCTTATTACGGTGTCCCCTGCACCGGAAACATCAAATACTTCCTGCGCAACAGTAGGTATGTGGGTTACAGTTCCACTTTTTTGAAACAGCTGCATACCGTTTTCTCCCAGAGTTATCAGGACGCCTTCACAATTTAATTTTTTGAGAAGCGCTTTGCCTATCTTTAATACACTTTGGCTATCCTTGGCCTTCATGCCTATAGCCTGAGCTGCCTCATGATGGTTAGGAGTTATTGCTGTCACACCCCTGTAATAAGAAAAGTGTTCTTCTTTCGGGTCCACAGTAATAATCTTTTTCTTTTTCTTCGCTACGGTTAAAACCTCTTTCAAGAGCCTTGCTGAAATAACGCCTTTGCCGTAATCTTCTATTATAATCGCATCCATCTCATCAATTATATTCCTAATATATGCAATAATATTATCTAATACGCCGGCTGAAATGCCTTCTATTTTCTCCCTGTCAATCCTTACGACCTGCTGATGGTTCGCAACCACTCTTGTTTTTAATGTTGTGGGCCTGCCATCATCTGTAATGATACCGTCTATATTTATGCCTTTTTCTGCAAGGCCTTCTTTAAGTATGCCCGCCCTTTCATCGCTTCCCACAACCCCTGCTATATATGCCTTGGCTCCCAGCGAAGCAATATTATTTGCAACGTTAGCTGCTCCGCCCGGCATAAATGATTCCGACTTAACCCACACTACAGGCACAGGCGCTTCAGGAGAAATCCTGGAAACCTCGCCCCATACAAATTCATCCAAAATTAAATCCCCTATTACCATGACCTTTGCATCACTGAATTTCGATATTGTCTTTTTTAATTTATTTATTTTCATATTTTCTCTATAACCGCTTGCGCAAGAAGCGGCAGCAGTATTTCATGATGGCCTATTATATTATAACCTTTTCCGCCTGATTTCACAGGCCTGGCAACCACGTTCTGATACGGCCTGTAATGTTGTATCATATCAAAGTTAACTGCGGTAAAATCCTTTACCTTATAACCCAGATTTCTCGCAACATTTATTGCCTTTAAGAAAACCTCCGGAAGTATTACTGAAGAGCCTATATTCAGTACCACGCCTCCGTTTTCTAGCGTCGCAACTTCTTGTATCAGGCTATGAAAATCCTTCAGCGAAGCCTCGCCTGCTGCTCGAGCGTCAAAACTTGGATGCTGGTGTATTATGTCAGTCCCTATAGCAATATGCACGGTCGAGAGGACGTTTTCTTTTAAAGCGTTATACAATAAGCTATGATTTCTAAAAGGAAGCTTTTCGTCCTTTATCACTTCAGCTATTGCCTGGCCTGCTCCTATATCCTTTTCAACAGCTTCTTCAAGAGCGCCGTTTATGTATAAAGCCGTCTCCTTTGCCATGCCAAAGCTTCCATCCTCCAGGGCGCCAGGAACATCTTCCGATGTCCTTCCTATAAGTGCTATTTCAAAATCATGGATCGCTCCAGCACCATTCAAAGAAATAGCCGTAATAACTTTTTTCTTCATTAATTCTATAATGACGGGATTCAGGCCGCATTTAATAACATGAGCGCCCATCATAAATATAACAGGTTTTTTATTATTATGACCGGAAACAATAGCTTCTACGACTGCTTTAAAATCAGTTCCTGCTAATATCTTAGGAAGAGAGCTATAGAAATCAGAAAAGGCTGCGCCTTTTGAAGGCGGTTTCGCAAAATCTTCATATCTTACCTTGCATATCCTTTTTGATATAGGGTAAGTCTTTAATTTGTCGAGATTTATCTTAATATTATCTTCTGCCATAGGATACCTTCAATTTGAATATTTTAACATTAATAACAATAAGTGTCAAGGTTACCCCTGACTAGAGGTAAAATTATTATTCTATCTTCTGTAAAGTTACTGTTACTGTCCCTACAAATGGGATATTGCTTTGTACTACTATAAGAAGCGGCAGACGCTGTTGGTCTGCTGAAAACCATATGCTGACCTTTGCTCTTTTATTCAATTCCCCTTGAAACCAGGAGAGCGGCTCTGCCATAAATGCGTCCCAGTTACCCAGATTTTTAATCTTTACTACGCCTTTATTTATAATTCTTGTTTCGAGAAACCAGTTTTTATCATCCAGGTGTACATTTGCAAAAATCGGTTCGTTTGAATTCACGCTTTTCAGCCTGTAATAATAAATACAACTCACAGGATCATGAACCGGCTTAGGCACTTTTAATCCTTTTTTCTGCTTTGTGACCCTTGAAATACAGATCGCCATTCCTTTATCCTGGTTAAAATCTATATATTCGTCAACTATGCGCTTGCCTTCTTTCTGTTTCTTGTCAAATCTTATAGGATAAAGATCTTCTGTGTTTATATAGGTAGATATCTCGTCCTCCACTTTGAACATCTTTGCCACAAAAGAAGTTGTTCCCGCCTTCGCAACTATATGGTATACTTCACGGCCATTTAATTCCATGATCTCCTTTATAAATAAAGTTGCAAAACCAACATCCATCCCCATCCACTCTGCCTTATACGTAAGCCTTTCACCAACCCGCAGATGGCGATTAGGGGCATCTATCTTTACCTCTTCTGGTTTTTTTTCTTTAATCTTATAACTATAAGTAATCCCGCAGCCGGAGATAAAAACAGCCATGAAAATTATTAAAAAATATTTTTGCTTCATATGCCCTTTTAATAGTTTTGAGTTATAAGCTTTAAGCCGTAAGATTTTTGGAAAATATTTTTTTGCTTATAGCTTAAGGCTTACAGCTTATGACTGGAATATTCGATAATCTTTTTGCCTCTTTAAATACCTCTTCCACGCTTACTGCCTTAAGGCATAAAAAATCTTTTTTACAATCATGCGCAAGGCATTCAACACAGCCAACATCTTTATGAATAGCTGCAGATTTGCCCCCCAGAGGCCTCCATCTGACAGTGCTAAGGCCTAATTGATTTCTTCCGAATATAGAAATAACAGGGGTTCCTACCGCCGCTGCAACGTGAACAGGGCCTGAGTCATTTGATATAACCAGGCTTGCCTTTTTAAACAACGCCGCTAATTCTCCTAGAGTCATAGGTTCGCAGAAAAAAACCGGTTTATTTTTCATCGTCGCTCTTACTTTTTCTCCAAGCCCTGCCTGATCAGGCGCTAAATTAATCATAACCTTTATTCTTAAATCCTCTATGAGCATATCACCTGTCTTGGCAAAGTTTTTAAAAGGCCACATCTTTGACTTACAACTGGCTCCCGGATGAAGGATTGCAAATTTCTCTCCATTATTTATACCAAGGTCTCCGAGTATCTCATCCGCTCTTTTTTCATCTTCGCTCTGGACATATATAAAAGGCAATGAGAATTCCGGGCTTATTCCAAGATAGCGCAATACGTCCAATGAATATTCAGCCTCATGTTTTTCACCTAATTTTTTTGTATACTTTATTTTATCCGTAAGCAGAAAATCAGCTTTACCTCTGGCATACCCTATCCTTACGGGAATTCCCGCTAAAAAACAGAGAAGATTCGTCCTTTTAGTTGAATGTAAGTTCAAAACCATGTCAAATTTTTTTGCCCTCAGCCATTTTATAAAACCGAGGTTTTTCAGGGCCCCTTTGTGCTTTTTATTTTTATCATACACTATCACTTCATCAATATCCGGATTCCCTTTCAATATATCATCTATTCTCGGTTGAACCATAATCGCAATATAAGAGTCCGGAAACGCTCTTCTCGCAGCCTTTATCGCAGGCAAAGATAATATCACATCGCCTATCCTGTCAGTTCTTGTAATGAGTATTCTCTTCATATCAATCAAAAACTTGACAAATGTGACATTGTCAGAGTGTCAAGTTTATTGCTTTCAGGACATCTTCCGCGTTGATAGAATACATGCACTCGTGAGTCCCGTATTTACACTGCGCTTTTTTGCACGGAGAGCATTCAAGATTTTTTTGTATTACCCTGTCTTTATTGCCTCTTGGGCCGTATTCTTCAGGGTCAGTCGGCCCGAATATGGCTACAACCCTCACCCCGAGGTCAGACGCTATGTGCATACTGGCGCTATCCCCTGTCAAAAGCAACCTAAACCTTTCCACAAGCGCAAAAAGTTCATTTAAGTTTGTCTTCCCCGTCAAATCAAGAAGGCCCGGCAGTTTTACTTCAGAGGCGATTTCTTTTGACAGCTTTTCCTCATTTGCATCCCCTATTAAAACAACTTTATGCTTCGGATTTTTAAGGACACTATTTATAACATCTACAAACCCTTCTCTTCTCCACTGCTTTAGATGGCTCTTGCTCCCGGGGCACACCCCTATAATTATATCCGTATTCCCAATGCCATTATCCTGTAAGGCTTTTTCTATTTTTTTCCTGGATTCTCCATCTATATAAATATTTTTCTGCTCCTTGTAAATTATTCCAAAAGGCCTCAGGCACTCCAGATGTATCAATCTTTTATGAACAGCTTCTGATTTATATCTTGGAAAAAGCCCGGTCCTGTATTTTGCTCCGATAAGTATCGGCAAAAGGCTTGCTTTCATATCGATTGCCATGTCATATTTTTCAGCTTTAAGCTTCTTCACAAATGCCTTCTTA
>Ga0172369_10006355_pt1 | contig 14110 bp, 11 predicted proteins | sample LakKiv25m_FD_114539 | JGI IMG/M metagenome (GOLD analysis project Ga0172369, IMG submission 114539) | Freshwater microbial communities from Kabuno Bay, South-Kivu, Congo - kab_022012_11.25m | ecosystem: Environmental > Aquatic > Freshwater > Lake | place: Democratic Republic of the Congo...
GGCTGCTGTCAACGCACAAAGAAACATGTTTGAAAAGAAATACATAGCAGAGAATCTTCAAAAAACATACTGTTACAAGTGTGGTTCAAGTCTTGAAGGTGCGGAGCTAGTGCCAATAAGCGAGGCCCCGGTTGCGCTAGTAGCACACGCTGTTTGCCCAATTTGCCGCGCTGAAAGCATGATAACCATAACGCCGGCCGGCAGCGGCTCATTGCCTGTTGTATCTGATCTGACCGGCGAAGAATTTGGCAAATATCTTGGCACAAAAGCCGTGGGATATGATGATGTTTTAAATTTGCATGCTGCCTTAAAGAAGGAGTCCTTATGGAACTTACTGCAGAAAAAAGACAAAAAATCGGAAAAAGCTCAAAAGAATTAATGAGAGCAGGTTTTATACCGGCCGTTATATCCGGTAAGGGTATGGAATCTCTCCCTGTTACCGTTAAAACCATCGATTATAAAAAGGTTTACGAGAATGCAGGAGAAACCGATCTTATCGACGTAAACGTGGGTAAGGAGTCTTTTAAGGTCTTGGTCAGAAATACACAGTTTGATCCGGTTTCAGACGCAATTGTTCACGCAGAATTTTATAAACCTAACCTAAAGGAAAAGACAGAAGCTGAAATTCCTGTTGAAATAATTAATGAAGAAACAAATCCGTTTGTCAAAAGCGGCGAGGGTGTTGTTATCCAGCTTCTTAACGAAGTTCGTGTTAAAGCGCTGCCTATGGATCTGCCACATAGATTTGTTGTTGACGCATTGGAACTGATTGAGGTGGGCGCAGGCATTACGATAGCCCAATTGAGCTATGACAAAGAGAAAGTTGAAATTGTTGATTCAGCAGAAAACGACTTTGTGGTAAAGCTTGATAAAATGGTGGTAGAAGAAGAAAAACCAGAGGTAACTGAAGAAGAGGCCGTCGCGGCAGTTGAAGCTTCAAAAGAGAAGCCTGAAACTGATGAAGAAGAAACTGAGGAAAAGTCTAAGAAGGAATAAACCTTCCACCAAGACTTTTACTCCCTTTAACCATACCTATATCCCCATTGTAAACCTCACACATGCGTGCTGTTAATATTATTTTATCCGATTTGACAGCCAATTTAAGGGATAGTACTATGACCTACAAGTACATATAGTACAACGCTATAAGTCAGGAGGTTCGATGGCAGGTTCGAAGGTGTTTCTTGCGATTTGTACTTTCATGTTTTTATTCTCGGTAGTTTGGCTGGTGGACTATGCGGCTGAAGCCCTGGGAAAAGACTTGATCCCGGGTATGCAAACCTACGAAAACGCAACCACATCATGGGCAAACTCCGGTCAGAGCCAGGAAATTGGTTCCTCGTGCCAACCTCTGTCCGATGGGTTTCCCCAGAGCATCACCCAATGGAAAGACCGCATTGAAACATACTCCTGTAAACGGGGGATATCAGCGGATCTAACTGCGGGTGTGGTATGGCGGGAATCTAATGGCAAGCAGTACGCCAGATCATATCAGGACGCTGCGGGGCTGATGCAGGTCATGGCCAAGGACTCGATAGATTCGGGGACAGGTACTATATTCATGTGCAACACCGGTCCATGTTTCGCTGACAGACCTACCGTAGCCGAATTGTTTGACCCGGACATCAACTTTGACTGGGGAACCAAGATCCTAGCCCAATATACTAATCAATTTGGGCTGGATGCAGGCCTTAAAGCCTACTGCGGGGGAGATGCCCTATACGCTAACGAAGTCATCTGTCTGAGCAGAAAGAAAGACTGGAGTTCCTGTGTACATAGATAACATTTGAACAAACAAGGATACTTACAAAGCCCGGTTGACACCCCTCGACCGGGATATTTTTTTGTAAAAGACTCAAATTAATTAACAATTCGTAAAAAAAACTCGCCGGTAAAAACACGCTTGCGCATGCCTACCGGCGATTTCGTGACTCATTCTCCTATTAGGGCCATGATGGACGGCTTCTGGCCAATATTCCAGGGTGAGCCCCATTATGTTAACAAAGTACTCTACCCCATCGGAGGGTGGCGGAAGGTTTACACATATCGCGACCAAACCGATGGATTCGGGCGGCAGTTGATATACGGCGGCTCCAGCGGTGTATTTGGCACCGGCCAGATCGTAATTCACCTTTGCCAACACTTTGGTATCGCCCGGAGTTCCCTGCAGCTTCTCGTACAAAACTAGCTGCACAGTAATGAACGGGTCCGGCGATTCGAGCTTGGCGTTGTAAACCACATATACCCCGCGCGCCCGTTTACCCGAAGTGTATTCCTTCTCAGGAAGTGCCCAACATGGCGATACGTTGGCAGGGGTAATCGATGCTACCTGACCCATGGCGTAAGGGATACCCTGGAGAAACACATCGGACACTCCTGAACCACGCCCCATGGAAATACCAGGCTGTAGGGCTTCAACAGCAGCGCTAATAACACCACCGCGCTGTGCCGTCGTGGCATCGTCTGTCAATTTCGACAGAACGATAGGCCTAAAATTACCGACCATGGCTGCCTCTCTCGAGGGAGCCGTGGGCTCCGTGGTTGGTTCAACACCACGACCTGTTTCTTCTGGGGATTGTACGCCAGTGGGCACACTGGTTTGAACACCGCGATCACGGCCCACAGACTCTGCACTCCCGCCACGCCCCACAGCGTTATCAGACACAGGCGAACCTGTGAGGTAGCAGCAAGCCATTAGCAGGAGCACGACAAGCAAACCAGCCACAAGCTTCATCCGGGGAGAAAGTTTCTTCAGTTCTTTCATGATGTCACCCCGGTATAAACCCAGCCTTTTTTCTGGAGACTGGCGACGCTTTTGGCGAAAGGATTATCTGCGGGAGGCTCCTTAGCTTGCGGACGATCATCCACCTCCATCTCGCTGAAATCCTGCCAACCGGCTGTCCGGAGACTCTTTTGCACATCTTCGGAGTAAGACTGCCTGCGCGATCCGGAAACCTTTTCGATAACTGCAGGGATCGCTGTGCTCTCGGCAGCAGCATCATTATCCCCAGGGAATTCCAGGCCGCTCAGGTGCATCATGGCCTTTCGGAATTCCTGGTTCAGGGTGTACAGGGCCTCCTGGCCAAAAACCAGAAACAAGGTGACAGCACCGTAGAGAAATAGCATAACGAACGCAGGCATCTCTACAGGAGCACCTTGACCCAACACATCGAACTGGACCCAGGCGCTCCAAGCATCGGCCAGTGCCGACGGGACGCCGAACACCACGCCAATGACCCACATAAAGATCAAGCTGCGCCTTAGGGCATCGGGGTTCGGAATCTTTTCCTTGGGAGTGGCTTTATACATGATGGTAGCGGTTATGACGAGAGCCAGGATAGCCTCGCTGACCTGCATGATGCACCACAGCCCGGTCGAGATTGGGTTGAAATACACCGAAAACCACTCGGTCAAAAACGGGATCGCACGATCCATCGACTTCAAGCCGGGCAGTAGCTGGACAACCAAGGAGTCGTCCCAGAAACGCCAGGAGATGAAGTAGCTGATACCGATGAGGACCAGGAGAACCCAGTGGTTCCCCATGAAAAAGCCCATTCCTCCCATCTTTTCTTTCTTTTCTTCCTTCATGTTAGTTCCTCCAATCTTCTGAGTATTCGACAATTGTCGTTTGATCACCCTAGTTTTGCACGGTTGCGTACACCACCATTCCTAGCCCAAAAAAACCTGAGCCATATGGTGCGAAACAATGTATACGCGAACCCGACCAAAACCAGAAATAACAAAAGGATCGGTTCATCGATCGCCTTGCTCCCTATATACAAAACCAGAAACATAAAGGCGATGACAATTGCGAGCCTGGCTGAGACAGCCAAGACACGTCTTCCAGCCTTCGCCACAGATGTTGCCGTGTCGACGGTGGCTGGGTTAGGGGTACTTCCACGCAGACCTTCCACAACCTGCCCTGGAACCTTTCTCAATGCCGCTGCCATTTGCCGGCGACGGTAGTACAGAAGGATCAGGGCCAGGAGAACCAAGGTAAGTCCCAGGATACCGAGCAGGAGCCAGACAATCTTTGCCGGTGACTCGTGCTCTGCAATGGAAACTCCCCGTCTGGCCTTAGTGAGAGGCTCGTCCTTGAGACCGTAAGACAAGATGTCCTGCCACCTTTGCCCAAAGGCTGCGGCGGTGACATCCGGATAGGAAAATCCGCCCCGAACATAGTATGTCGAGTCAGCATCCCATCCCTCCGGAAGGACTTCAGGTAATTCCCAGGGGCCTACTACATCGGTCGCCATCACAAGATTTCTCATCATCGTGTTGACATTCCCCCCAGGGTAGGAGGTTCCAATGCGGTAGCGCTCGGCAGCCAGAATTGCCTCCGATTTCGTTTTGAAGTAATCGCCACGAAATTCGAAGTACTGATTACCTAGCTTCAAATCAGGAACCTGAGAAATCAACTTATCCGGTGGAGTCCAGGGAGCAACATATACCACAGTTTCTACAGCCTCTCCACGTATCATTTTGGTCACATCCCCACCTTCGGAAGTCGCTGCAGTAGCATTAAATGCATCCTCCGCAGAGAGAAAACTTCCTGCGGGGCTGGCAAAGTACACATCTACAGGACTCACGTTCAGAGCGGTTCCATCAGGACTTTTAGGAGAATCAAACCGCGGAATGACGAAGGTGGGATTAACCACGATTTCGCCACGTCGCTTGGTTGCAATCGTCTGCTCGTCCGGACGGGTCTTACCTTCATTGATGGCCTGATCCAAAGTAGGGAAATTGACTCCTGTCAGCAGATTTGTAAAGTATTCCTGTGCTGCCGAAATTCCCGGGATTTCCGGTGGTTTCTGCCAGGCTGGATAACTTTCCAAACGCTTGAGCCATTCCCCCCCACGGACTAACCACACTTCACCTCCATTCTCATAGGCGGCAGCATTGGCAGCATCGTAAGACGCAAACCAATTTCTGCTACCGTCGGGAAACTGCACCCAGAACTCATCTGGGGGAATGGGGGTAGGTAAAGGCGGTGGGGGCTGCCATACTTCCTGAGTAGGCTGAAAAACAGCCTGTTGACCGGGCTCCAAAACACTTCCGGGATCCGGTCGGTCAGGACTCCAGCCATATGTCCCCATAGTGCTCTTAATACAATTCAGCAGCGTCTGTAAATCCGAAAAATCCGTAGCGTTTACTTGCATGAAGAAGCTAGTGGATCTATCAAGGTAAATCAATTGCTGGAATACCTTGTTAAAACCCACAACGGGAACCGTAGCACCAGAAGCAGACAACGTGCCAGCACAGCTTGCGCCGTTAGGCAAATAAGCCTCATCCGGTAGTGAGTTGAACAACTCCTGCTCCTCCTGAGACAGCGAGGAACACCCCGCAAGGAGGAGTGTTACTACTACAAGCATTAACAGAAAAATCCTTCGCATGTGTCCTCCTGAAAGGGTTGGTATTACTTAAGTTAGATTAGGTTAGAAAAGAAAAGGATTGTTTAAAAATCAAGGTGCGGATCGCCTGTTATTTATCGATCCTCCAATATTCTTATAGTTGCGGCTACAATACACTATAGGTATTAGCACGTCAAGTTTTAAACGTATACGAAATTGGGCTAGAAAAACAACGAATATCTGTGTTTAACGGGGATTTGATAATTAAAATGGGCAAGGAATACTGCGCAGCACAAAGGGTGATTTCTTTGTGCTGCGCACGTTCTATACGATGTCTACAGGGTGTGCAAAGTAAGTTACAAGAAGCTGACGAGCAACACACCAAGCAAACTAAGGAGTGCGAGCCAGGCCATGCCATCGGGGGCACGATCGCGTTCGATCATGTCTGATGTGCTGGCCATGCCAACAACCAAAATTACGATTGCCGCAATAGATATTCCAAAAGCGGCAAAGACCCACACCCACCACGCGGTGATTCCCATCCAGGCAGAGAAACCCAGCCAGAGGGTTGCTACAACCGCGGCCAAAACGACCAGAAACAACAAGAACCAGTCGCTTTTCTTTCCGCGAGCACTGCTTTCGAGTCCTGCCGTAACGGCTACAGTAGCAAGCGCTACCACAATGCCGCCAACATGGCCAAACCCCAGAGTGAGCATACTCAGGTTCGGGTCCATGAAGGCGAGAGCCAACTGCATTCCGACCCAATAATTGGCGCCGGACCATTCTACCGAGAACAGCAGTTTCTGCAGTGGGTCGTGTTTCATATACTCTTCCAACTCAGCAGGTATTTGAGCTTTGTCCTTAACACGCCCCAATACCTCGGAGATCTCACCCACAAGGTTGCGGTACCCAATATTCAGTATTGCCACGAACCCCGCCAGGTACACCCACTTCGCAACGCTCGCCGGAGTTTCTTTCTGTAAAACCAGAAAGAGCCCCAAAGTTATGGCCGTGAGTAGCAAAGTTCCGACACGTTTCTGAACCAAGACTTCCAAGATCACAGCCCCGATGAGAAGCGCAAACAAGAAAAGGATGAGCCACTTGTAGGGCCCGTTTATTGCGCCTATTCCACCGGTAATCCCTTTGGTAGCGTCAATACTCTCCAGTTTGGCCAAAATGCCAGGGTGCTTAGATACAGGAACCAATTCTTCCCGGCCGGGTGTAAATGCATCCGCGGGCACAAAGTATGCGGCTCCGGAAGACGCCTCTTCGAAAAGCGCAGTGCCGGGGGCATCCTTGAGAAAAGTTACCGCGTAAATTTGTCCGCGAATAAGCGAGGGTCCGGTTTGATCTTTCTTGTACATTCCTGGATCAGTGAAAGACTTGATCCCTTGGCCACTATCTTGGATGGTAAAAACACTCGCAGGATTCGGTGACAAATAACCAACGAACAAACCCTGACCTCCAGGATCGGTTTTCGCGCGGATAGCCTTGGTTTCGCCAAGATCCACCTGCCGAACCTGCCCACTCGACTGACGGAAGACATCCAGAAAACCAAGATCCTTACCCAGATCGGTCGTTGCTAGAACACCGAGCGCCAGAAGACTGAGCCCGCACAAAGAAACGATGACAACAAGAGCCAAGGCATAGGAGCGCCAGGAAGGTGCCGACGGAGCTGCTTCTTCTTCCTCGTCCAAACCAGCATCTTCATCTTCTTCATCCGCTGGTTTCCTTGGCGCGGGGGGATCCTCTGTCAGATCCAGGTCAACCTCTTTCATGTCGAATACTTCAGCCAACGTGAGACGAAAAATCGTCATATCTTTGCAGTCCTTGAGTTGATCCAAAACTACCGAATTAATCTTGACCGCCGCCTTCAACCACGCTACTATAGAACTCTTTTCGATAGAGGTCTTCGCACAAGCATCCTCCATGTTGTTCCAAATTACCAGTATTCTGGGGTAATCAGCCATTATCTCCTTCCTTTGGCCTTTCAAGGCCTTGCCTGGTTAGCTTTTGATTTCTATTCGGGAACATTATACAATAGAAATAACCTGTAGCAATACAGATGAGTCCGATTGAAAGGAGAAAAGTACGTGAAAAAGCTGGATACGCGTAACGGAAAAATCTCTAGAACACAGGGTATTTTGCTGGCAGTGGCCATAGTAATCATGGGTATAACCGCAGGACCTGAGCCCAGCGATCTCATAACAGGAAGTATTACCTTGGCTCTCGAACTTTTATTGCAAAATCAAAAGAACCACGGGCAACAATAGAGAGATTACATAAAAAAAGGGGTTGGTTTCCCGATCCCTTTTTTGTATCTTACTCCCAAGCATAGAACCACAAATATAAACGGTCCTCAAATCCGACAAAGGCGATTTAGCAAGAAAGGAAGCTGTGGTCTGAGCGAAACAACCGAAGCAAAGTCCACAGAGCTTCACTTCCCCACCTCTCCCCAAAGCCCCTCCGTTACAAAAGGCATAAAAGGATGTAGTAAAATCAAACATTCAGAGTAAACGTAGTTCAAAACACCAAGAGCAATATTTTTATCCTCACGATTTTTCACAAGCTCAATGTAGTTGTCGGCCAGTTCGTGCCACATAAAATGGTAAACGGCATTTCCCGCATCTGCTATGCGATATTTAGTCAAATTTTGATTTACAGCTTTTTTAACTATGTCCAAATCAGCAAGTAGTTTTGTATCTGCATCAGTTAGTTTAAGCCCATCAAGAGAGGGTGGCTCAATGCTGCTCGCAACACTTAGCAATACTCCCGGTGCATAGTTAGCCAAATGCAGTATTTCTTTGCCACCACCATTTGTCCATTCCTCTTCCAGCATTTGCATAAACCTAGCTATGTTCCAGATTTTATTGGCAAAGTTACGATAACCCTTAACCTTTTCTTCGCTTAGCGGCGTGACTTTGGCTGAGGTGTTGCCGCCCACCATAATTCCCATACGCAAAGCATCGGCTCCGTACTTATCAACCCAGTCAATTGGGTTAATGGTGTTACCTTTACTCTTACTCATTTTCTGTCCACGCGCATCAACAACAGAACCGTGAATGTACACGTTTTGAAAAGGAATTTCCCCCGTAAGATACAGGCCCATCATGATCATGCGAGCAATCCAAAAAAACAGGATGTCCCACATAGAATCCATAAAAGTAGTTGGGAAAAAATCTATAAAATCTTTACCGTCCGGATAGTGCAATGTGGTTAATGGCCATTGCGAAGAACTAAACCAGGTATCAAATGTATCGGTTTCCTGAATAAAATTTTCACCCGGCTCGGTTTTGGCGATCAAGTACTTTGCCCCTGTCGGCGCTATTACTTTTTGCAGTCCTTTTTTGATAACTTCCAAGGCAACACCCTCGCCCAAAAAATCAGCTAGTTTACCCTCACGCGCTTTACCGACTTCGTCCAAAAATACAACAAACAAATCGGGGTTTTCTGCAACCGGATACCAAACTGGAATTCTTATACCAAAAACTGTTTGCCGACTAATGGGCCAGTCTCTGATGTTGTCCAACCACTGTAACATTTGAGTTTTCCAGGTTGGTAAATTAAATTTTACTTTGTTAGCTTTAACCGCTGTAACTGCTTTCTGGGCAAGCGGCTTCATCTTTACAAACCAGTTGGGAAGTAACATTGGCTCTATAGGTTTGTGCTCTTTGTAGTCGACTAGAAGATTATTTACATACTTATCGTCAATTTTTTCTATAGCACCTTTTTTCTGCAAAATCTCCACCGAAGCTGTCCGCGCCTGATTTACTTTCATTCCGGCTAACTCACCCGCTTCTTTGGTCATTCGGCCATCTAAATCAACCAGACTTAGTGCTTCAAGTCCAAATTTTTTACCTATTTCAAAGTCATTAAAGTCATGGCCCGGTGTTATTTTCAGCGCGCCCGTTCCAAACTCAAGATCAACATACGGGTCAGCAATAACGGGCATTTTTCTGCCGTTTAGCGGATTCACTACCAGTTTGCCCACCTTTTCCTTGTATCTTGCATCTTTGGGGTTTACCGCAATAGCCACATCACCATAAATAGTTTCGGGCCGTACTGTGGCTACAACCATGCAATCGTCTGAATCAACAAACTTATATTTAATGTAATAAAGCGGCGAGTTAGTTTCTATGTGTTCGGTTTCTAAATTAGAAAAAGTTGTCCCGTGAACAGGAGAGTAATTAACCAGATAATTGTCGCGATAAATCAGACCTTCTTTGTGCATTTTAATAAAGGTGTTGTAAACAGTATCAATAACGTAGTCGTCCAACATGAAAAGATTTCTGTTCCAGTCAGCGCTCATTCCAAGCCGTTTCAACTGGTTTATGGCCAAGTCGGAGTTTTCCTTAACAAAAGTTAAAATGTCCGTATACAAAGTCTCGCGGTCAAAATCAAACCGGCTATTGCCTTGTTTTTTAAGATTCTTTTCATAAACAACCTGGGTTTCAAATCCCGCGTGATCCGTCCCCGGAACATACACTGTGCGGTAACCTTGCATTCTTTTCCAACGCGCGTAAAGGTCTTGGATGGCATAAGTTGCGTGACCACAATGCAAAGGCGCATTAGCGTTTGGCGGTGGCATCAAAACACAAAAAGTTTCGTCTTTTGTAGGGAGACCGGCTTCTTTGCGCAATTGCTGGCATTTTTCCGGATCAAAGACACCCGCACTTGCCCATTTCTGGTAAATTTGGGGCTCCCATTTTTTATGATCGTAGGTTTTATCCAGCATACTCAGCTTATAATACACACTCCCGTCTAATTCTTCAAAAAACAGCCATTTAATGATAGATTAACCACATGCGGTACACCGAACTCTTTGGTAAAACCAACAAAAACTCAAAAGGCTATGACTCAGTTAATGCTACATTACTAATCAAGGGCGGCTTTATAGATCAAACCATGGCCGGAGTTTACTCATATCTGCCGCTTGGCCAGCGCGTGTTAAGTAGAATCGAAAAGATCATCCGTGAAGAAATGGACCAAGTTGGCCAGGAAGTCTTTTTGCCGGGCATTGTGCCTACAGAACTCTGGGAAACAACAGGAAGATTTGAAAGTGTCGACGTTTTATTCAAAGCCGAAGGCGCAAACAAACTTTCTAAGGAAAAAAACGACGCCACATACGTTCTTAATCCTACGCACGAAGAGGTAATAACTCCAATTGCTCAAAAATTTAACACTAGCTACAAAGATCTGCCTACTGCCGTTTACCAAATCCAAACAAAGTACAGAAACGAAACACGGCCAAAATCAGGGCTGTTGCGAGGCCGCGAATTTAGAATGAAGGATTTGTACAGCTTTCACGTAAGCCAAGAAGATTTACAAAGATACTACGAGGATGTAAAAAAAGCTTATTTTAAAATTTTCAAAAGACTGGGACTTGGTAACGAAACTTACATAGCCGCTGCATCCGGAGGGGATTTTACAGAAGACTACTCGCATGAATTTCAAACGCTGTGTGATACCGGCGAAGATACAATATTTTATGTCAGGCGAACCGGAGACTGTTATAACAAAGAGGTGGCACCTGCTCGCGCTCCGGACTATCCACAAGATACTGAAAAAAAAGATATGTATGAGATCAGAAAGGCAGATGTAATTGGTGTTGACGAATTGTGCAAGTTTTTAAATATTGAGCCCCATCGCACGTCCAAGACCATGATTTATGAAAGCGACAAGGGTGTTGTTGTGGCGTCAGTACGTGGCGACTACGAGGTAAATGAATACAAACTATGCAAGGCAAGCGGAGCAAAATGGGTGAAACTAGCATCCGAAGAAGTTGTTACAAAAACAACCGGCGCAAAAGTAGGTTATGCGGGGCTTGTTGGTTTGCCAAAAGACATAATTCTATGCGTAGACGATGCTTTGGAAAAACACATTAACTTTGAAACAGGCGCAAATAAAACAGACTGCCACTTGGTCAATGTAAACTGGGATAGAGACGCACCAAAACCCGAAAAATTTTACGATATAAAGATGGCAAAAGAAGGTGACCTGCATCCTTTAACAGGCGAGAAATACGAAATGCACAGATCGTGCGAGGTTGGTAACATTTTTCCTTTAAACACCAAATTTTCGGAGGCGTTCGGTTATTATTTTACGGATAAAGACGGCACCCAAAAACCCGTGTATATGGGATCATACGGCATTGGTTCCTCAAGAATTATGGGGGTAATTGTGGAAAAATATCACGACGACAAAGGCATTATCTGGCCTCACAAAGTTGCGCCTTACACCGTGCACTTGGTTGGTTTAAATTATGAAGAAGCCGAAATGAAAGCAAGAATTGAGGATATTTACGAAAAATTCAAAAATGCAGGACTTGAGGTTTTGTTTGATAATAGGGAGGATGTGGGTGCCGGAGAGAAATTTGCTGACGCTGATTTAATAGGACTTCCTTATAGAGCGGTGCTCTCGAAACGAACAGGAGACAGGATTGAGGTTAAAACTAGAAGTACCGGTGTTATCGAGCTTTTAACTTTGGAACAGGCCTTATCAAGACTGATATTGGGACAACTTTCCGCCGAATAGAAAAGAAGAACCCGCCAAAAGACGGGTCCTTTGCATATTCAACACTAATAACCGTTATTCGATCATTGTATTGGTACCTGTATTTAACTTAGCTCCAACAATGCTCTCTATAACCGATTTGGCGGCAAATACTAAAAACAAACCAACGCCGCCGATGGCTGCGTAAGTAACCCACTCCTGTGCTTTTTCTATAGCAACCTTATCTCCCCTGGAGATTATGTACTGCATAAAACCTAAAGCTAGCATCACAATGACAAGAGACAACCCTATACTTAAAACAAGGTTTATCACCCAACCAAACAAGGTTTGTAGGCTGTTTATCTTTCCACCAAACGGGTCTGTAACATTTGTGCTTACTTGAGCATACACCGGTGCAAAAAGCAAATTTAACCTATCAAATAATTCCATCATATTTTATTTCTTTGCCACCCCCTTTAAATAATAAATTTAAAAACCTACGGTAGAGCCTAACAATGAATTTATTATAACCCGCAGAATGGTAATGGACAATAGTATGAACAATATGCCCAAAACTGCCGATGTTAGGTCTTCTTGCGCAGTACGCACTGCATTTGGTTCGCCTTGGCTGGTCATTAGTGCGTATCCGGATTTAACAATCATAAATATTCCTATGGCAAGTCCGATGGCATAAAGTATGTTGAATATGGCGGCTAGTAAGCCGGATAGATTGCTGATTTCGGGTCCTGAGTAGCCGTATTTGGAGAAGTCGACTGGTTTCGGGGTACACGCTGGATCTGCTTCGGCAGAGCAAAAGCCTCCGTTACACGAGCGCCCGGCACCACAATCCCCGCCGCATCCCGTTCCTTTGCACAGAGTAACCCCACCCGAAGCGCCACCGGAACCAGAGCTACAGTGTCCACCTACGCAGGGAGCACTGTCGCAACACTTTCCATCCCCGGGTGTACAAAACGTAGATGATGATGTAGAACAGTTTGGATCCTGGCTGCACTTTCCTTGCCAACATCGCCAAGCTGGGAAGTCACAACACTCCAGCGTCTGACCAGGTGCAGCACATGCGGGGTTTCCTTGATCCAAACAATTTGCACCACAAAATTTTGGGGACCCTCCGCATTTACCTGTAGCGCACTGACAGGAGCGTTTGCATTCAACGGCATCTGCCAAACCATCACAAATGTATTGGTCACCATCTTGGTGGTACAAACTTCCAGGACACTTATTTTCGCAATTGGTTGTATCCGCACCAACATAGCCACAAGGTTGCCCGGCAGATATCTGATTATCAACGCAGGGCGTTACCCCATCGATAGCTTCCTTACATTTGCCCGCAACACACGTTAAAGTAACCTCGGAATCGCCAAAAGCACAACATTCTTCACCATTGGAACAAAGATCGTCTACAGTGTTCTCACTTCCCGCGGGTAATTGGCCATTATCTGGTTTCCTTGCGCACAACCTACACTCCCCAGCCTCGGATGTGTTTTCCTGCAAACAAGTGCTAATGCTATCGCAGCAAGGCATGCCTGCAAATGCATTGCCTATCGCGCTAGAACCTTTAACGTTGCACTGTCCTCCAACATTTCCGTTGGTGCCTGTTTCACCGCAACATTCATTTGCTTTCAAACAATAACCAGTATCCATCGGGCCATTCTCCATAATTAACTCCTTCTCTCCCAATGCACAGCGATTGCCTGCAGCGCAGGTACTACTGACTAATGACGTAAAAGCCGGAACCCCCGGTATCCCTGTTTTAAGCTCGCCCACCGGGTTATAACCTCTGTTCCTCCATTCGGAAACGGTAGTGCCATCCACATTGTGACCGGAGGCGGAATTGTCACTCCCTTTCACACAATCTGTGACTTGAAAAGAGTTCGCTGACCAAGTTCCGGTCAGTGTGCCCGAACCTACCAAAACGCAGCATACGTAACCCGTGGAACAAGTATCGGAAACAGCGCACCAGTTATTAAGGGGACCACCCGCTATTGTAAAAATTTTTGTACCTATCAAACTACTAGCATTACATCCAGCCGCAAGCACAAACGGGTGTAAAACACACACAAGGCATAAAACTAAAAGTGCCTTAGCGATTGTTGTTAGTTTGCGCATACCTGCTGAAATTATCCCATCCCCCAAACTAAACTTCAATCATTTGTTATCATATACATGTGCGTAAAAACATATCGCTTTTCCTGTCCTTAATAACACTCGCGATCCTTGTACTCTACCAAACACAAAAGGTAAGTGCA
>Ga0172369_10006357_pt1 | contig 14109 bp, 12 predicted proteins | sample LakKiv25m_FD_114539 | JGI IMG/M metagenome (GOLD analysis project Ga0172369, IMG submission 114539) | Freshwater microbial communities from Kabuno Bay, South-Kivu, Congo - kab_022012_11.25m | ecosystem: Environmental > Aquatic > Freshwater > Lake | place: Democratic Republic of the Congo...
GCCCTGCATCCAGGAGCTGCCGGAATTGCTCAAGCTGGCGGCGGATTTTCGCGGCAGGCGCTTGCGGCTCGTGGCCATCTCGCATGATGACGCCTGGGCGGATCTCGACGGCGCGCTGCAGCGGGCGACGGGCAAGGGCCTGCCGACGGATGGCACCTGGCTGCGCGATCCCGGCGGCAATTCGGCGGACCCCAGCACGATGCTGCGCACGCGCCTGGGCACGGACAAGCTGCCGGAGACGTACGTGATCGTCGATGGTCAGATCCTCGGGCGCTTCATCAACTCGCAGCCGTGGCTGGCGCCGCAGATGAAGCAGTTGTTCGAGTTGCTGGCTGCGAAGCGTTAGGCGGAGGCCGACTTGGAGCAAGCGCCGGCACAGGCTGAGGATCCCCAAGAGCCGGTGCTGGTGCCGCCGCGGGGCCTCGTGGCGGTGACGCTGGCGGTGCTGCTGCTGACGGCGGGTCTGGCCGTGGTCGTGGCGCCGCCGGTGCAGCCGCCGCTGCTCGCCTCCCTGGTGCTCGATGCGTGGCAGCCCGCCGCGGACGAGCGCGATGCGATGGTGCAGCGCGACGATGCGCTGCTGCGCGCGTGGCACCTGCACCGCACGCAGCTGGGCGGGCAGCAGTTCGACGCGATCTTTGCTCGATTCCTCGCGTTTCTTGCCGTGGAGCAGCGCATCGGCGCCGACGGCATCGCCCAGGACGAGGCGGCGCGCAAGTCGCTGGGTGAACTGGAGGAAGCCGTGCGCACGCTGGTGCTGACCGCAGGCAGCGATGCGCTGCGCGCGCTGGCGGTCAGCTTCGGGCGCCAGGTGCGCGACGCCGTGCAGATCGCGGTCAAGGCGGCTGGGAAGCGGCAGCAGCGGCTGGAGAGCTTCCTCGGTACGCAGCCCCAACCGCCAGAAGCCGCAAATCTTTCCCACATCGCCGGTGGCATCGGCTCGGCGCTGGTGGCGGCCGGCGTCGGCCACGGCAGCGCTCTGACCGACGTGGAAGGTCTGCTGGTGCAAGCCCTGGCGCAGCAGCGCGTCTTCGATCTGGCCGTGCGCCTGCCGCAGCCGGCGCCGGAACTGCCCAGTGATCTGCAGCGGATGCTGCTGCGCTTTCGCGTCGAGGCGATGGATCACGCGGATCTGACCCGCAAACTGCAGTTGCTGCGCGAGTTGGAGCGGGTGGATCCGACCTATCCGGCCGCCTACGCGCGCGGGGTGCTGGCGGCGCGGGCGCAGCGCTGCGACCTGGCCTTGCCGGCGTTTGCCGAGGCCATGCGCGCGGGACAATCGCCGCGCCAGGCGAGCATCAACGCCCGCTGGTGCCGCGAACGAATGGCTCAGTGACGGGCGACAGCGGCCGACAGCGCCTGCACGGCGCCCGCGAAGACTTCGCCGCGGTGCACATAACTGCGGAACATGTCATACGATGCGCAGGCCGGGCTGAGCAGCACGATGCCGGCCGGGCTGGCGCGTTGCAGGCCGCGGGCGACGGCTTGCTCCAGGCTTGGGCAGCGTTCGCGCGCCACGCTGGCGGGCAAGGCGGCGTCGATGGCGCCAGCGGTCTGGCCGATCAGCAGGGCGGTCGCCCCCATTTCGGCGACGACGCCGGCCAACTCGGCAAAATCGGCTTCCTTGTCGCTGCCACCGCCGATCCAGACGAGGTGTTCGCCCGCAGCCAGCTGCATGGCGCGCAGGCCGGCGATGGCGGCGTGGGGATTGGTGGCCTTGGAGTCGTCGACAAAGCGCACCTGGCCAATCGCGCCGACTGGCTCGATGCGGTGCGCCGGCAGTGAAAACGTTCGCAGACCTTGCCGAATCGCATCGAGCGGCACACCCAGCGCCAGCGCCATGCCGCTCGCCGCCAGCGCATTCTCGACATTGTGCAGACCGGTGATCGGGTGGCGCCCCAGGCTGCCCAGCTCGGCGGCCGGCAGGATCTTCACCAGCGCGTCTCTTCCCAAGGACCAGCAGAGGTGGACGCCATCAAAGCCCAGGCCGCGCTCCGGCACGCCTTGGGTCGAGAACGGCGCCCAGGCAAAGGGCACGCCGGCTTGCAGGCGCTGACGGTGCCGCTCCAGCTCGGGGTCGTCGGCGTTGATGAAAAAGGCATCGCCCGGACCCATGCGGTCTTGCACGCGCAACTTGGTGTCGATGTAGGCGTCCGTATCGCCGCTGAAATAGTCGACGTGATCCGCGGCGATGTTGGTCACCACCGCCACGCGCGGCCGCAGCGCCGCGCAGGTCAGCAATTGAAAGCCGCTGATCTCCGCGACGACGATGTCGTCGTCCTGCAGCGTATCGAGGAAATCGCACAGCGGATCGCCGATGTTGCCGCCGACGACCGCGTGCAGCCCACCCGCCGCCAACAGATGCGCGGTCCACAGCGTCGTCGTGGTCTTGCCGTCCGTGCCGCTGATCGCGGCGATCGGGTGGCCGCGGCCGTGCAGCGCCGCGCGATCGAGGCGGTAGAACAGCTCGACCTCGGAGAGCATGGCCAGGGCGATGCCGCGGATGTCGCGAAAAAGACGCGTATGCGGCGCGATGCCGGGCGACAGGATGAAGAGGTCGTTACGCCGGCCCAGAGGACCGCCACCGCATTGGACCTGAATGCGCGGATCCAACTGCTTCAGGGCACCCTGCAACTCGGCCTCGGGCTTGTCGTCCAGGCAAAAGACGTCGGCGCCGCGGCGGCACAGGGCATTGGCGGCGCTGATGCCCGACTTGCCCAGGCCCACGACGGTGAAGGAGGCGCCGCGGACATCGCTCCAGCAGTCGCTGGCCAGCAAAGCGGCGTTGATGCTTGCGTGTTCCATGCCGCTACTCCATTTTTCAGGGCGCATCGGCCTGGCGGCGCAGTGCGGTGTAGGCGTCGGCCACCTGAAACAGGTCATCGCCACCGAAGAACAGCACGGTCGCCGGTGCGCACACCTCACGCTGCAGCCACGGCGGGATGTCGGCCAGATCATGCACGTAGGTCACATCCGGCACGGCCTCGCGGATCTTGGCGCACAGCACGTGCACATCCGTGCCGGGAATCGGCACCTCGCCGGCCGTGTACAACTCGGTCACCACCACGCGATCCGCCTGCCGAAAGGCCTCGCGGTAGTCGTCCTGCAGGTAGTGGATCATGGTGAAGCGGTACGGCTTGAACACTGCAATCACCGGGCCTTCTGCCTGGCTGCGCGCCGCCTCCAACACCCGCTGGATGCCGGTCGGGTGCGAGATGTAGTCCTTGACCACCTCGACGCCGGCTGCATCGACCAGCGTGAAGCGGTTCTCCAAGCCCTTGTAATCGGGCGCGGCTTTCGCGATCTCGGCGAACGGCGCGCCCACCGACAGCGCCGTGGCGATGGCGCCCAGCAGGTTCGAGGCGTTGTACTTGCCGGGCAGGCCGACGTCGACTCGGCCCAGGCGCACGTAGCTGCCGTCATCCTGGCGCAATTCGACATCGAAACTACCGGCCATGCGCTTCATGTCCAGCGCCGTGCCGCGCACCGTCGGCGTGCCTTCGAAGCCAAAGGTCACGAGGCGGGCGCCGGCGGCCAGCTCGAGCTTGCCCAGGATCTTCTGCACGCCGCCATCGTCGGCATTCAAGACCGCCAGGCGCAGCACCGGGTTGTCGTGAAAGAAGGCCAGTACCGCGGCCTCGAGCTTGCTCCACTGCGGATAGTAGTTGAGGTGATCCAGCTCCAGGTTGTTGAGCACCGCGACCTCGGGCTGGCTGTTGACCAGCGAGCCGTCCGACTCGTCGATCTCGGCCACCAGCCACTCGCCGCCACCGACGCGGGCATTGATGCGGTAGTTCTCCAACAGGCCGCCGATGACAAAGCCGGGCGCGTAGCCGGCGCCGTCGAGCAGCCAGGTGATCGCCGCGGCGACCGTGCCCTTGCCGTGGGTGCCGATGACGCCGATGGCGCGGCGGCCTTGCAGCAATGCGCCCAAAGCCTCGGAACGGTGCAGGATGCGCAGGCCGCGCTGGCGCGCCGCGATCAGCTCGGGATTGGTCTCGGGAATCGCCGTCGACACGATCAGCGTGTCGGCGTTGCCCAGGTTGTCAGCGCTGTGGCCGATGGTGACGGCAATGCCGAGTTCGCGCAGCGCCAGGGTGAGCTGCGACTCGCGCACATCGCTGCCCTGGACCGTCAAACCGCGGGCGTGCAAGAGGCGCGCGACGCCCGACACGCCGATGCCGCCGATGCCGATGAGGTGGTAGGTGCCGGGGGTGAGGATCGACATGGAAAAGCCTTCGGGTGCGGGGGCGGGTTCAGGTTCAGGTTCAGGTTCAGGTTCAGGGTCCGGCTCCGGTTCCGGCTCCGGCTCCGGTCCCCGCTCCGATGAGTCCACCGGACTCTTCGGCCCCTTCGGGTCGCGGGGGCCCCTTGGCTCCGGCTCCGGCGGCGGTGTAGCAAAGCAACGGCTTGGTGTCGACGTTCACCCCAATCGTCACCCCCGCGAAGGCGGGGGCCCAGGCGGAAGAACCTCAGAATTAGCCTGGGTTCCCGCTTTCGCGGGAATGACGAACGGGGGGATGGCACTCGCGCCGCGTCGGTACGGCAGACTTTGCGGTTGACCTCGGGCACCTTGCCCAAACCCCAAGAAACTGCCAATCTCTCCGCAGCTTCCCACCCCGCTCCGCGCAATTCCACCGCCGAGGACGCCATGCGCAGGACCCTCGCCTGCTGCCTCGTCGCCGCGCTGGTCGCGGGTCCCGCCTGCATGAAGACGGCCTACATCGTGCCGGCGCGGGCCGAGGGCGTGGAGCTGCCGGAAGCGACGACCGTGGTCGTCGGCCGGCCCACAGGGCCCAAGGCGAACTACCAAGTGGCGATCCAAGAGCGCTGCATCCACTGGGACACGGCCAAGGCGGTCGGCACAGACGGGCGCGAAGTGCGCGCCGAGGTGGAGGTCAGCCGCCACACGAAGCTGGTGGGCGGCAGCGTCCTCGCGGTGATCGGCCTCCCGGCGCTCATCGGTGGTCCGGTCCTGTTCTTCGAGTCTGCGGCCGCACCAACGGGCGACGGCCTGCAAGGAGCCTTCGTTGCGTACGCCAAAATCATCTTCATGGCCTATGGCATCCTCCTGACGGCCGCCGGGGCCGGCATGGAAGCCGGAGGCATCAGGATGCTCGTCTCCGGCGCGCGCGATCCCTGCACCTCGCCGCCGCACCTGCCGCTGTCGCCAGCCGCCACGGCTACGGCGCAATAGCCCAGCAGGCACCCGACCGCCCCCTGCGCCTTATGCCGATAGGACCGAGGGGTACCCGACTACCCCCTGGGCCATATGCCGACAAGGCCCAAGGGGTACATGACCACCTCTCAGCTCTATGCCGGATTGGCTTGGCGGGCACCCGACCACCCCTGCGCCAATCCCGGCATGGGCCGACGGCCTGCCGCTGGTCTCAAACCCTTTGCGCGGAAAGCGACGGCACATGCTCGGCCACGTTCTGGCCCCACTGCCACGCGCCGACGCGCCAGACTTCGGCATAGGCGCGCAGGGTCAGCGTGAACATGCGGTCGCGCAGGTCGGCGGCCGAGGCCGCTTCGCCCTTCTTGCCAAAGTCGCCCTTGCGCCCCGCGGGCCGGAGGCGCTCCAGGTAGCTGGTGGCGCGCTGGCGCGCGGTGGTCAGCGCCGCCGCCTCTACGAGCCCGTGCCCGCCCAGGTGCTCGCAAGCCGCCAGCACGTCCTCGCCGAGATCGCGCAGCCCCTTGCCGGTGGCGATCGCCTCCACCTGCGCCGCGTCGATCTTGCCGGTGCTGGCCAGGAACGTCAGCGCCGCCAGGAACTGCTTGCGATCCGCCGACACCTGATCGCGCAGATCGGCGAACGCCACCTCCGGCTGCGCCGCGACCGTGCGATCCGCCACCGCGAAACCGTAGCTCGCGGCGCGGGCGTAGCGCTCGGCCTGCTCGACCAGCGGCCAGTTCGCCTGCGGCAGTTGCGCGGCGAGGTGCGGCCTTTGCGCCAGCACCGCCTGGGCGCCGCGCGCGACGTTGTCCTGGATGCGCGACGGCACGCCGTACCAGCGCTGCACCTCGCCGGCCGGCAGCGCCTGCGCGGCGGCGCGGTAGTGTTCGAAGTCGACGGCGCCATCCGCAGACGGATCGGTGTGGACAGGAGTCGGATTCATGGGTTCCTCCAGCGTGAAGGCCCGGTCAACCGGCCGGGCTGTTGGGTTGGCCGAATGCTAGGAGTGTGGGGGAGATTGTGCAAGGCAGTGAGGGCGGTTTCGGCAGGCCTTGCCCAACCCCCCGGCACCGGCCTACGCTCGCCAGCATGCCTTGGCTGCGCACCTGCCTGCTGCTCGCCCTGCTCGCCGCCTGCCGCGAACCAGCCGCGCCCGCCGCGGCGGCCGACGCCGCCAGCCAGGCCGACGCGCTGGCCGACACGCTGGCCGACACGGGTGCCGACGCCGCTCCCGATCCTGCGGATGCGGCCACGGCGCCCGGCCCGGGCCCCGCCGGCACCTGGCACCTCGCCGTCGCCGGGCAGCGCCTCACCGTCGACATCCGCCCGCTGGGCGCGGGCTGGCGCGCCGGCCTCGGCTATGAGCCGGGCGGCATCCAGCAGTACACCACGGACACGACTTGGGATCCCGCCACCGGCGCCCTCTCGATCGCGCTGGCGGATGCGCGCCTCGCGGCCACGGTGGCGGACGGCGTGCTCAGCGGTCGCTGGTGTCCCGGCAACAGCCCGAGCGGCATGATCTGCCCGTACGCCATGACCGGCTGGAACCAGACCACCCTCGACGCCGCCTCGCCGAGCCGCGTCTACGACCTGCTCTTGGACGGTACCTGGCGGGCGCGCCTGCGGCTGACCGGCACGACCGGCACCTTCAAGATCGACGCGAGCCTGACCGATGGCGTGGCGGACGAAGGGCTGCAATACGACATCGCGATCGCGCCGGGGCAGGACGGCAAGCTGGATTTCGCCGTGCCGATGCCCGAGGGCACCTGGCACTGCGCCGGTACGCTGCAGGGCCGCAAGCTGAGTGGCACGCTGCAGCGGCCGGGCATGGCGGATGCGCCGTGGACGGGCGAGCGCGCCGAGGTGCTGTCGTACGGCCTGGCGCCGCGCACGGATCGGCAGGCGTGGCAGCAGGCGACGCGGCGGCAACTGCAACGGCTGATGATGGCCGGCAATCCGGCGCCGTTGACGATGCAGATCACGCGCTCGAAAACGGATCTGCCGCCGCAACCGTCGGTGAACCTGTCCAAGCACCGCGACGACGATGCGGCGTCGCAACCGCAGGCCTACCGCCTGAGCGAGCTGACGTTTGCCGCGACGCTGGCGGATCCGTGGGGAGGACCGCCCCTGCAGCGGACGGCGCACGCCTGGCTGGCCACGCCGACGACGCCGCAGCCGCCGGGTGGCCATCCGGCGGTGCTGGCGCTCAACGGCCACTACGGCAGCGCGTCGAACACGATGGACCCGGCGAGCGATGATTACTGGTACGGCGATGCGCTGGCGCGGCGCGGCTATGTGGTCCTGGCGCTGGATGTCGGGCACCGGCCGCTGCAGGACCGCAGTGCGCTCTACACCGATATGGTGACAGGCGATGACGCGAGCCTGGGCAACGCGCTGCATCCGGCGATCCGCCGCACAGATGCCGATTCGGATTGGGAGGAAGAAGGGGAGCGGGTCTGGGATGCCCAGCGCGCGCTGGACTACCTGGCTGCCCTGCCCGGTGTCGATGCACAGCGGCTGAGCGTCACGGGTCTGTCGATGGGCGGCGAGTTGGCGACGTGGGTCGGCGCGCTGGACCCGCGCGTGGCGGCGACGGTGGCGGCAGGGTTTTCGCCGGATCTCGGCGTGCTGCAGCATAAGCCCGACAACCATCCCTGCTGGCGCTGGCAGCGCGGCGATTTGCGCGAGTATGTGGACATCTCGGATATCGAGGCCCTGATCGCGCCGCGGCGCCTGGTGGTCGAGACGGGGCTGAACGATGCCAGCTTTTCGATGCATCAGCCGCCCTTTGCCGCCGACAAGCAGGTGCTGCGGCGCGCGCGGGTGGCGTACGGGGCCGAGGTGGCGCGGGTGCGGCACTTCCTGCACGACGGCGAGCACGCTTGGCGCACGGGGCTCGCCGCCAAGGGCATGGCCACGCCGCTGCTCGAGGCGCCGACCCAAGCGGATCCGCTGGGCTGGCAATCGGACGGGCAGACGCAGGTGTTGGGGCAGACGCTGCTCGATGTGCTGTCGGGGCCTTGAGAGGACTGGGACTGAGACTGAGACTGAGACCTGGAGCGGAAGGCGAGATGCGCTGGATGTCGGGCAGTTGCGGCGAATTCGCCGGTGGCATGAAGGTTGCTTTGCAGTGGCTTGCCTTCGGGGAGCCGCCCGGATGCCTCGCTGGCGCTGCGGACGAGCGCTGGCGGGACCGACACCGGTCCTGGCGTCAGCCGGGGCGAAGGAAGGCTGGGCACCGGAAGACCGGCGGGCCCAGGGAGTGGGCTTCGGCCGCGCAAGCGGACCGGAGCGCGCTCGGGTGGAGGTCTGCCTGGGCCGAGAGGTCCGGGCAGTTTCGGTGGGGCGGGGCGGGCCGGGCGGGTACCGGCTGAAAGCCGGAACTGCGCCCATCGCTTTGCCTCACCGCTCCGGCTTCGCCTCCAATAACCCCTTGGCCCGCTCGCGAATCACTTGGACCGGATGCCGCTTCGCCGCGTCCTTGAGCGCCACCAGCGCCGCCGCGCCACCGATGTCCGCCAGCGCCCCGAGCGCCGCGTCCACGACCTCCAGATGCGGACCATCGAGCAGCGCCACCAACACGGGCGTACTCTTGTCGTCCTGCAGCCGGCCCAGCGCCGCCGCCGCGACAGCCGCCAGATCCTTGCGCGAATCGCGCGCCGCTTTCTCCAGTGCCGGGCGGGCATCGGCAAGCTTGCGCTCACCCACTTCGCGGGCCCCGGCCATCTGCTGCCACAGCGGACCTTTTCCGACCAGCGCCTGCACTTGCGGGTCCGTCAGGCGCCGCGCCCATAGCTCCCCCACGGCATCCTGCACCGCCAGGGCCACGGCCTGGCGCAGGCGCGCGAAGACGAAATCGGGCACGGCGCCGGCCCTCTCGGCGGGAAACGGCAGCGCTGCCTCGACGGTGCGCTCGGCAATGTCGGACGGTTTGGCGCCCATGCGCTCGGCGTGGGCGACGACGCGCACCAGCAGGCTGCCACCGCCGGGCGGCAACAGAATCGGCACGGCCTTGCTGTCCTGATCGGTCGCCTGCCACGACGTGAGCACCTGCACACCGACCGGATCGGCCACAGCCGGGGCGGGCGGCGGCGCGAACTGCGGCAGGTCGAGCACGATCTTGCGGAGCTTGTCGGTCAGACCGGCGGGGCCGAGCCCGGCCAGTTGCTGATCATCGGGAACGGCGACATCGGCGGCGAAGGCGGCCAGCGACCAACGGCGGTCTTCGGGGGCGAGCACGGCGGCCGCGGCAGGCGCAACCGCCGGAGCAGACGTGGCAGCGGCATGGGTCTTGGCAGCGACCGGCGCGGGCGGCTGGCGGCAAGCGGCGCACAGCAGGGCGAGGCAGGCAAGGTGACGCCTCACAGCCCGCCTCCGTCCACCACCAGCGCATCGGCGAGGATCACGAGGTGACTGGTCGCGCGCGAAGCGCCGATGTAGTGCAATTGCCGCACACGCTCGCGCGGATGGTGCTGCAGCTCGGTCAGAATGACGATCGGCGCCTCCATGCCTTTGAAGGCGTGCACGCCACGGACGCGCACCGCGCCCAGCTCGTCTCCTGTGGTCACGCGAAACGGCAGCAACTGCGCGGCATCGCGCACGGCGCGCGCCGTGGGCGCGGCTCGCCCGGTCAGCAGCACGATCTCGTCGGGCTGCACACCGCCCTGGCCGCACAGCCGCGTCAGCACGCGCACCAGCGCTCTGGCATAGGTCGGCCGCAGGGGCTCGATGTCCACCGGCAGACCCGGCGGCGCGGCGCATTCGGCCGTGCGCATGCGCGGCTCGACCTGCGCCAGGTGTTCGTGAATCGCGCGGGTGTTGCGCCAGTTGACGACCAGTTCAAAGGCTTCATCGGCACCTTGCACGGGGGCGGCATCGGCGCGCAGGCGCTGGGCTTGGTCGAAAAAGCAGTAGCGGATGGATCGCTCCGGGTCGGCGAACAGGGCATCGAGCGCACGCCACCACGAGGGCAAGAAATCCTGGGCCTCATCGACGACAAGGGCATCGAACGTGATCCCGCGTTCCTCTGCCGCATGCATCAGATGCTGTGCCAACTCGACATCGTAGAAGTATTGCGCCGCTTTGGACCCCTGCGGCACCTCGATGCCGCGCCGCTGCAGATCTGCGAGATCGAAGCACAGCTCGTGAAAGTGCAGCGCCTTCACATTCGGCACGTGCGCCAGCGCATCGCGCAGGTGGTGGCCCAGGGCCTTGTTGTAGCAGGTCAGCAGCACGCGCTCGCCCTGGCGCGCCAGCAGCTCAGCTTTGCGAATCGCCAGCAATGTCTTGCCAGTCCCCGCTGTGCCATGCACCGCCTGACGCCGACGGCGGGCGAGCATGTCGAGCACGCGCAGTTGCGGCTCGCTCAGCTCGATCATCCGCTCGCGATCCTGGTGGATGCGGTCGCGCAGCAGCACGCGCGCCTCGCGCGGCGCCAGGAACAGGTCCTCGAAAGCGCGCCACCACCAGCTGTTGGGATCCAGGCCCAAGGGTGGATGATTCTTGCCCCAACGCTGCAAGAGCAGAACGACGCCGTCTGCCAGCTTGTCGCGCTGGCGCAGATCCAGCGTGATGTCGGCGGGCGCGTGCGGCGCAAAGCCGCGACCTGGCACCTGGATGTCGGGCAAGACGACGCCGTGGCCAAAGGTCGGCCGCGACGAAGAGGCCAGCGGATGTTCACCCAGCTTGGCCACGATGGCCTCGGCAGCATGGGCAGCGGTGCGGTAGGGATCCGGGATCACGTCGAGACTGCCTGTGGCATCGGTGCGCGTCCAGGTGCCGGAACTGGGCTCGAAACGCAGCCCGCCGCCTTGCACTTCCAGCACCAGGAGGCCATGGGCTGGATGGGCGACGACAAACGCCGCCTCGCCGTCGCGCAGCGGCTCGCCCGGTCGCGCGCGACCGACCCAAGGCGCGCCGTGCACGACGGTCCAGTGTTCGTCCAGGCCGCGGGCGAGGCGGTCATAGACCCACGCCTCGGCCGGCGGGCAGCGCACGCCTCCTCGCGGACCTGAAGCTGGAATCATGCGCGCCATCGGCAGCGGAGCGTCCTGCGGCGGCGGGCCGGCGTCAAGCGGTTGCTGGCGCCCAGAATCCGGCCCCAAGGCCGGTCGGGCCAGACCCGGCCGGCGCCGGGTCACGGCGTTTGGGGAATCTCCGCCGCCGCCACCGCCCTGGCCGCGACCGGCGCCGTGTAGCTCTCCAGCGGCGCCAGTAGCGCGGCCGCCAGCGCCGCCGCCTCGTCTGTGCCCTTCAGCGTCGCATTCGCCACCACTTGCAGCACATAGCAGCGAAACGCCGCCTTCAAGGCATTGAGGTTTGCGCGCACCGGCGGTGCCTCGGCCGCGGCCTTGGCCGACGTGATGCCCGCTGCCACACCCGTTTGCTTGTGCGCCTCGCGCAGCGCCGCCAGCGACTCGCTGCCCCCCAGTTGGCCAAACTGCACAGCCAGCTTGTCCTTGTCGATGAGGTCGATGCGCATTTGCGTCTCCACCCAACGCCTGGCGGCGTTCAGGCGCAGAAACCGCAAGCCATCGGGATAGAGGACGTCGTGCAGTTTCTGGGCCTGCGGCGCCTTGGGCGAGCCCGGCATGCTCGCCAACCCGCGCAGCCACGCCTCGGTGCCCGCCCACGCCGTCGCCTCGACCTGCAGAGCGGGCTTCAAGGCTGCCTCTGACAGCGCAGCAAAGCCGGTCACCAGCACCGACTTCAAGTCGGCATTGGCGGCTGTGATGAGGCCCAGGGCGTGCGCCACGTTCTCCGCCAGCGACTTGTGCGGCGCCGCCGCGGCCGCCAGTGCAGTGGCAATGGCCGAGCCGGTGTGCGCATCGAGGACCGGCAAGTCGACCAGGAACTGGGCGTCATAGGTGCGGGACATGGCGTGCTCCTTTTGCGGTGAGGACTTGGATGCGGTTGCGGGCGTCGGGCTGATCAGCCTTGTCCCATGGAGTTCGCTCGGGAAGTAGCACGGCTTGGGACCAGTGCAAGAAAATGGAGTTCTGGGTGCAGCAAATGCATGAGGTGGCGGCCTTGGCGCGGTTCGCGTCGCCTCAGTCGGCGCGCGCCCTGCCCCGCTTTTTGGCCGGCGCAGCGGCCGGGAACAGGCTCGTCGCCTTCTGGTAGCGGCCGAAGAGGAAAGCGACGCGTTCGGCGTCGCTCTTCCACGTCTTCTTGCCGCCGCTGGGCACGTAGGCGGCGTCAACTGCGGCGTCGAGCTTCTGGTGCGCCTTGAGCAAGGCCGGCGGCATGGTCAGCGGGTCGTAGAGATCGGCCAGCGATGCGCCGGGGAAGGTGGCGCGGGTGTCGAGGTTGCCGCAGACGTTCACGATCCGCGCCGGATGGGCGGGCACGGGGGAGCATCCTTGTGAATCGCTCGCACTTCGCGCGGTGCGCCTCCGCCCCCTTTGACGTCGACGCCAAACAAAGTCCTGGCCCGCAGATACGGTTCAAACAAGAACGCGACGCGTTTGCCGTCGCTCGGGTCTCCCAGGGTTGAAACCCTGGGCTTCCAATCAAGAAGCCCGCCTCCGCGGGCTGGGCGTGCGATGCGCAAGGGCATCACATGAACTTCCTTCGCTTGAACGCCGCAACATCCTCGCCAGAAAGGTCGAACCATTCGCCGTTGCGTCGCTTCGCGGCGAATCGGTTGTGCCAGTATGCTTCGATACCGCGCGGATCATCCGTGCGAATCTCGTGGACCGTCGTCAACTTCTCCGGCATTTGCGTCGCCAGTTCGCGGTGGCGGCGACCCGCATCATTGGTCAGGCCGATCTTATAGAATTTGCCCATCTTCTTCAGGTAGACCCAACCGTCTTCGCTCGGTGCATCGCCAGACGGCGTCGACGATGGCTGGTTGCGCGGCGGCTCATAGCTGTCACAGTGCGCAACCACGTCGTCGTAGCCGGCGCGCGCCGCACACCACTCGCGTAGGCGTTCGACGAGCGTCGCCTTGTTGCCGAAGCGCTTGTCGAAGGTCTTGTCGCTCGGGAATCCGGAAGATGTGGTTGCCCGCAGGCGCATGTCGGCCGCCGTTGGTAGTCGCCCGAGGTCGTGCGCCAACGAGGCATAGGCTTCGAGTAGCGCGGTATCGTCCTTTGCGACCGTCAGTTGGTTCGGGGCGAGACCGGCCTCCTTGATCGCATCGCTCCATCTGGCCCAGAAACGGCCAAGCCATTCACGCTCTTGAATGCCAGTCTCGGCTGTGAATCGCTTCCAGCCGAGAGGCGTGCAGCCGTTGGTCGCGGCAGTACGCTTGATTTCCGCCAGGATGTCTTCGCGCGTCATCAGATGTTCCCTCCTGCACCCTGCGGGCTTGTCGGAAGCGTCGGCATTGCCTCGATTTCCGAGATGAGTTTGCCGGCAGCATGGTGCTCCGGCTGGCCGCGCACGTATGCCTCAACGGTCGGCACGTCGACTTCCCGCATCGTGAAAGCGGCATAGCCGCCCTGCCACTTGAACGCGCCCCGTCCTAGCTTGTCATTCGCGACGGCGCTCGATGCGCCTTTCAACTGCCGCGCGAACTCGGCCACTGAGATAGTGGCCGGCAAGTCTGCGACAACATGAACATGGTCCGCCACGCCGCCGACGGTGACGCGACAACATCCCAGCATCCGTGCCTTGCCAGCGATGACGGGCCAAAGCCACGCAGCGTCGTCTGCGCTGATCACCGGTGCACGGTCCCAGGTCGCCCAGACGAGGTGCACGTACAGCAGGCAACGGCTCTGCATCAGGCAGCCTTCAGCCCGCGAAGGCGGGCTTCTTGATTGGAAGCCCAGGGTTTCAACCCTGGGCGCCCCTCGAACAGGGGACCGATGACCTTCAAGATGTTCTCTTCGCTCGTGTAGTGCGCGCCCAGGTTGCGCCGCGCGTTGCCGTCCATGATGGACTGGAACAAAGCGCCGAAGATGGCGGGGCTGATCGAGCTCCAGTCGAGC
>Ga0172369_10006359_pt1 | contig 14104 bp, 18 predicted proteins | sample LakKiv25m_FD_114539 | JGI IMG/M metagenome (GOLD analysis project Ga0172369, IMG submission 114539) | Freshwater microbial communities from Kabuno Bay, South-Kivu, Congo - kab_022012_11.25m | ecosystem: Environmental > Aquatic > Freshwater > Lake | place: Democratic Republic of the Congo...
ATCTCATAGTCATGCTGATCAGGACCATTCATCCCAATATATTGTGTTCTTAACTCAACCATTCTATGCCTCAAAAAGAATTTCTATCCAATTTAGGATGAAACCTGCAAACATAGAAACAGGATCGTAATAACGAATCTTATAAATTAATAGATATGTTGGCTTTTCTAGAAAAATCAGGGAATCATAAAATTGTAGATCTTGTTCTCGCAGCACGGTTCAGCAATGAACAATCATATCTTGATAGATATCTTCAAACGCAAGATCCTTATCCATATGCTCGCCAATTACCTGAATTTTTTGAGCAAATAGGTCAAATACCTGAGGATTTTGATCCGAGTGAGCCTTATCTTTGGTTAGATTCTGCTACCCCAGAACAAATTGAGCAGTTTACTGAATGGCTTTATGGAGGCAACCATCTCGATCAGAATTTACAATATGAAGCTGCCCCTCAATCTTATATGGAACATTTACAATATATCACAAAACCAATCTGGATGATTCATTTTACTGAAAGTTCTTATGACGCTGCTGATATAGAAGGAGAGGGATTCCAGTATGGACATCCAGAATTCGAAGGTATTCATTTAACAACTTGGAAGAAACATAGAAAAAAAGAGCCAGGATATAACTTCGCCTTTCCTTTGGATTCAAGATATGCTCAGGATGCTATGGATTCTGGTAAATATGGAAGAGAATTCGTTATTTTTAAGGGGACAGGAATCAAAGTTCATCATTATGGAGATAATGAAGATCAAATCATTTTTTGGGGGCCTGCCGTTAATCCCAATTCCATCTTCAAGATTGAAAAAATGGATCCCTATGATCTTTCTTCATATGGTATAGATCCTGATAAAATCAAGGGCAGAGGAGCAGTTTTTGTAGTTTTTGATAATACCAGCAGGCCACAATTCGTGGGACAAGAACTTTCGGATGTTACTCGATGGATCGAAACCTCAGGTGAAAAAATTCTTTTGAATGTTGAACAAAAACAATTAAATAGATCAAGAGAAAGGCAAAGGCAAAGATCAAGAAGCCTCATATGATCTTACTTTATGTTCTCCAAATCCTTCGCGAGGAATCGGCGGCACTGATGCTTTTCCAACTGAAAACGCTGAAATAACTCCTAAAGCCCGTAAAACATCTGGCCTCAACCATCCCGTTAAATCTTGAGCAATGCTTAAATATATCAATTCAAATTTGCTCATTTCTGGTTCACCTGAAATTCCTAAACTGTCTGCAATTTCATAAATGTCCCATTCACGATATCCAAATTTTATCAACTTTAATAATTTATCAAATGCTACTGATTTATCTGGAATATTCCTAATTTTTTGAGCAGCATCGATAGTTATTTCTTTATCTCTTAACATATGGTTTAGAATATCCTCAACCATATATCGAAGAACTTGTTCAACATAAATTTTCATATGATCATAGTCAACTCTGCCGAATTCATAAGAAGGCATCATTTGATTTGCCCCATATTGTATGAGTTGATAGATAAAATCCTCATCTGGTCGGATTCCCTCAAAGGATGATCGGAATTCAACAACCCCAGATTCATCTTCTTTGCGTAATGCATCCCATATGACTTGTGCAATCTGAGAAGCGCTGAGCGCATAATCATCTATTCCCTCAGATCTCTCCAATCGTCTTTCCATATCATATTCAAAATCACGATATTCCTCTTCAGATGCGGCTTTGATTCTTTCCGGTGTCCAATCTGAATCTTCTAAATAATCTCGCATATTATGGATAACATCAGCATACATCATCCCTTGAACAGCACCCTCGGCATATTCTCTGGCAATCGCAGGATTCATCCCAAAATAAACATTTTCAGAGAATGAAGGAGTATTAAATCCTCCGAATGTCGGAGTTTTTGCTGTCCCAAGCCCAGTTTCCATAATCCTATTAATTACCGGAGAACCGTGATATAACGGCCCAAATTTATATCCCTCATAGTCTTGTGGCAAAAATCTTAAATTTTCTGTTCTTTGTTCCTCAGGAGTTTGTTCATATCTAGAAGGATCAAATAATTCCATCTGTTGAGCTAATCGCAATAATCGATCAACAGCGCGGTAATCGCCGATTTGCTCAAATGCTTTTATAGATTCACAAAATTGTCTGTCCATGTTGTATCTTTCCTAATCGCTCGCTCATTTCCCTCCATATAATAAAATCATGTTAAATCAAGGATGTTTTTCATTATCAAAAAATCTACCCGGTTTCAGTCGTGCTGTTTTATCATCTCCAATCATTTGCCCAAGCGATGAAATAACATTATACGAAATATCTAAAAATATCGTACAAGAAATATTAACAAACAAAAATTATAACCAAGATGTCAGGTTGTATTATAATCCTTCGCAATGGCATATTTCAATTTCTCATGATTATAAGACTCCTTTTGATTATGCTCAACCAAATTTATTGATTCCTTACTATGATGCACTTACCCATATGCTGTCATTTTCGATAAACCACCAAACCTATACTGCCAAAGCTAATTTTATTTCAATAGACATAGAACTTAACTATAGCCTTCAAAAAAAAGATATGGTGCCATCTCTTTCTTTTGAAGGTTGTGTGGCAGTAAGAAATTGTGAAAATGCCTCGACGGGGGAATCTTTGGATATATCTCAGTTATCTCCAAATAATGTATTGTTAGATACTCATTCTATATGGCCAATAATTTCAAAAACCAATGAGCCTGTTTATCCATATAAATGGTTTGATGGATTCATTGAACAATATGTTAATAAAATATTTTGCAAGAATCAAGATAATGAAGATTCGATGGTTTTTGAATATTATATGGAAAGACATTAACTACACAAATCATTCATCCTAAAATCTAATCATAAAATCAGAAGGAAATTATCATGTTATAGAAGAAAATCTTAGCATGGACATTATAACATTGGAAAAATTAGGACAATATCAAAAAGTTGATCAAATTCTTAGCAAAATTGCTCAACAGACAGGTTTTCAGCCTGCTAATCCAAACTCTAAAGCTGATCAGTATGTGCAAAACATCCTGCAAGAAGAAAAACAAAATCGGAAATCAACCGATATGACCAATATGGTCTCTTCTCAACCATCAGAATCAAATGAGACGCATGTCATAGACCCAAATATTCAAACCACAACTCAGGATGTGATCGATCCATTAACCGGACAACCCCTCATTGATCCCGGCATGACCGGCGCTGCCCAAGATTTACCACTATGGCAAAAAAATCTCGCCATGATGAGTGAATTTGACATAGCTACCTATCTGCCTCAATTGATAGCACAATCTGGTTATTCAAATCTTAATGCTGGTAGCACCGAAGACAAAAACAAAATCATGAAATTTTTCTTGACCCAAAGAAATAATATTCTGCAAAGACAAAAACAAAAAGCTGCTACTTAAACAAAGACATGAATATCATATCATTGGAAAAATTAGGACAATATCAAAAAGTTGATCAAATCCTTCAAAAATTCGCCCGAAAATCTCTGTTCCAACTCACCGAGCGAAAAGCTGAAGGAGCTTGGAGATTTTTTGTCGGCTCTTTGGCTAAATCTCTCAAAAATCCTAAAATATTAGAGCAAATCCAAGAACCAGAAAATGTTATAACATTCGAGCCATTCTTTGTCGATTTTCAAGAATTCGGGCTCATCCGTATGCTTGTTTTTCTTATCCCATCCCCTAATACATATGGACTATCTTTCTCCTGAGAAGCAAATAGAGCTACCAAAATTGTGAAAATATTTGTTCATTTTAATCCACAAAATATATTGTATCTGATTAATCGAAGTAATGAATTTAAACAGCAACAGCAAGAACAACAACTACAGTATTCTAAAACTGAAGACCCATTCTTCGATGAAATGGAAATATATGCCCGCCAAGGCTTTATGAGTGTTTTTATCCATGAATTTGACCATATCCTTCAAGGTAAAAGACCTTCAGCAGAAGCTCCATATACTCATCCATTAGCCGGAAATCATATTAATCAAGAATTTATCGACTATCTATTCTCTCAAAGAGAAATCGAATCTAGAACTGCTCAATTGTATTACTTCCTTAAAAGATTCGCTAACCCAGAACTCTCCCTAGATAATCATATCAGATATTTTGTCAGTGAACTCTTTCAAAACTATTTCTTTAGCCACCCTGAAACTATTGCTCAACTGTCTCCAGAAATAGAACCTAGATTCGTCGCTGCCTTAACTCAAGAATTGTCCAAAAGATTCCCGCATATCGCTCAACGCTTTAATTCATCATCAACCGTTCCTTCCCCTAAACCTTTCCAAGAAGTTATTAACCGAATCAAAAATTACCAAGTCCCTCAGGAAATAACCGCAAAAAAACAAACCATCCAAAAGTTTGCTATGCCGTTTCACTCAACCTCCGGTGACCGCGCTGAAAAAATCATGCAGGAGGGATTCCATAATCCAGACTTCTTTGAACAATTTAATGAACACTTCGATACCTTCTTCTCAGATCTTTCCCCCGAAGCTCAACAGGAACTTAAAGATTTTGTCGGAGAAGATTATTGGTACTCAACCAAAGATTGGGACACACCAGAATCAGATAGCATGGTCGAAAAATTGATCGAACTCTGGATGGACGAAAATCCTGACGCTCATCTGATCTGGGCAACTGATACTCCTAACGCAGATTATCTTAGCCCCCATGACCCTGGCATTCTGGAATTCGATGAGAATAACCGAAGATTGGAACCCTTCCTCTATGATGGCTATGGCACCGGTTATCTTCATCGCAGAGGACCTATCCCAAAAGAGGATTTTAGATCGCTCTCTCCTCAGGAAATCGAAGAGATAATATCTGCTCCCTAAATCTGAGCAAATCCGTGCGAGAATTCTCGCTGCAATCTGCTCTGTTGCTCTGGCTTAACTCCCGTTATGCCTCTTAACCCTCCCGTTATCTGATAACCGCTCGCAATGAAATGTTCAATGATGTCCGCAACCCGAATTTCATCATCTGCCCAGGCCCATCGCTTTAATCCGGTCGCCTCAACTTTAGAGTAAAATTGGAAAATCCTGCGAACCCACTTGCTTTTCAAAACTTCATCCGTTGACGATAAATTCGTTAATAAAAAAATCAAATTCCGCGCCCGATGCAAAAAGAATCCAAAAGGATCAGCGTGAAAAGAACTCTGATCTGCATTCAATTCAATCCCTAAAATTTCTTCAAAATCTTGTCGAGTCTCCAACCGCTGCCGAAATAATGGCCCAAAATTTTCCTCGAACCCAGATGACTGATGCTGCTGCCTATGCCCCAGTTCGTGAGCCAGAATCGAAGCATCATCATCCCGCATCTCAATATGATCGCTCGGCATGTATCCCCAGGTTAATCCATGCCGAATATCAACCGGTTCATTCTTCCGTTTCCCAAAATATTCAACATCAATCCTGTCCCCTGAAAAATTGAAATGCCGCACCGGAGCAGCTAGCCGCAAAATTGCATCAACCTTGCGGTGCTTCCCCTCTGCTTCTAATCTTAATATCTCTTCCATGATTCAATATGATTCAAATATATCCCTTAGATAAGGATTCACAATTATTATCGTTCTTTGTTGGGAGATGTGGCTTAGAAAAATATCCCTGATCGTTTCTACCTGCGCCGAAGTTAAATTTTGTGGGTGAATTTTGCTGTGAGTTTCATTTTCTGATAAAGTGTGAAACTGCCCAAAAGCATATGATATCCAACCCCTCTTCTGTAATGCTGCTTTCCATGGGTAACCAGTATTATTAAGTTCTTCATCTTCGTTAGCACGAAAACTAGGATCATGATGTCCCCAAATTTTTTTGGCTAATGAATCGTGAACCCCATCTCCTTCTCTTAATTCATAACATTTCCCATCCGGTGCTATAAATCCTATGTGTAATTTTTCTGGAGGCGTTGGCTCAAATGGAACAGATATCGGTCCAGATCCTTGATCCGGCCCTGAACTTAGATTCTCTCTGATCCTTTTGCCTAAATTTAATTCGGGGGGAGGAGCAACATCCGGCCGATCCCAATCAAAAGGTAGAAAATGTCCCCGCTCCTCTCTCTCCCATTCCGGTAATTCCCCCGCTTGCCATGTCTTGCGAACTTGCTCTGGCTCAAGAAAATGTCGGAAATCCCCAACCACTGACGCCATCCTCAAAATTGCATCAACCTTGCGGTGCTCCCCCTCTGCTTCTAATCTTAATATCTCTTCCATGATTTGCTTAAGCCTTATCCTAAAACCGTTCATAGAAATCTGCGGGAATCTATGTCTGGACTTTTCTTCTCTACTCCTATATAATCCTCGCTTAATCCTCTTTCTACTAATAATTGCCCCGTCTAATGGTTCTCTCTCTTCTGTGAATTTTAGACAACTGCTGATAACCCTGTCTGATAAAGAAAATTTATTACCATTGACCGGAATCTTAGGGAGTCCCAAAACTATAATTTGAGATTTTTTAAAGCCAGGGGGTCTAAAATTTGAACCTTGCCTCAAAATCTAAACTATGATAATTGTTTATTAATTCTGTCCTGGGACTCCCCCGGAGTCCCAAAACCATAATTGCGAAAAATAGAAAACTAATAATGCATATCTTCGAAACGTTAATGGATAAAGATCTAATCTATGTCGCATTTTAAATGATAGGGATCTTTCCCAAAATTAGGTACACCGTAAAAACAAAAAGTATTCCCTTAAATGTTATAGGGGGGGCGGGGGGGTGGGGCTTTCTCACATAAGGTAACGCCCCAGGTAAACCAGGGCAACAAGGGTTGCCAGCCCCAGGTAAACCAGGGCAACGGGGGTTGCCAGCCCCAGGTAAACCAGGGCAACAATTGGCTACGCGCAGGCGGGGGGTGTGTTGCCCCGCCTGCGCGTAGCTCGCTTTTTATTGGGGTAGGTTACATTCTCCTGTTTTGCGCGCGGCGGGTAATCTTGGTAGCTCGGCGCGACCAAGCTGCATAACCTCCGGTAACTTTCCGGGGTTGCGGCCAAATCGCCAGAACCACGGCCACGATCACCGCCAGCAGCAACTTGCACCTCCGTCTGACAGGGAGAAGCATAGCACATTCTAGAATCCCTGTCAAGTCTTTTTTTGGCCGAGAAACTGCATTCCCTGTTCCTCCCGATCTTCGCTCCGGTGCTTATCCAGCTACTCAGGAAGTGGTGCTGTGCGGCGTTTGCAGGGCCGTAGAGGTGGGGGAAGGTTAGCTAGAGCCCTATGGGGCCGTTAAGGCAATCCCTGGCCATGGTGGGCCTGCTAGAGCGAATGCAGGGTTTCGGGGTTTCTTGCCGAGGCGGAAACACAGAAGGCAAACACAGAAGGCAAACACAGAACCGCGCCCTGAAGGTTCAGGGCGCGGTTCGGGGCGGGTTGTCTAGCAGACGGCGGCGGCGACCTTGAGACCGGCGCTGTAGATCGTTTCGATCTTCACACCGGTCGCACCCTCGAAGAGACCGCGCAACTTGGCCTCGTTGACCTCCTGTTCCGTGGCGTTGTCCGCGCCACCGGAGACGCGGATTCGGGGCGTATGCTCCGCCGCCCCGGCGGCGGACTGGACGAGTCCGTAGAGGGTTCCGCGCCGAGTCGGCAGGTCCATGCCGCCGACGCTGGACTCGAACCCTACTAGGACTTTGTCCCGCGCGGCGTCGTTCGCCTTTTTGGCGCGGGCGTAGCCCTTCGCCACCTCTTCGCTCGCGCCCTTGGCGGGCGCGACCGGGGCGGGGAACAACTCGTCAAGGAACTGTTCCCGCGCCTCCCCGGTGGCCGGGGTTCCGGCGAGGAAGGACAAGGCGGCGAGCATGTCGCCGTAGTAAGCGGCGTTGCCGTTAGCGGCTTCGACGACGCGCTTGATCGCGGCGACGCTGGACTGCGTGTGCGTGATCTTGATCGTGTGGCTCTGCCCGCGCAGTGCGGCGAGGACGGTGTTGTTGCACACGGGCAGGATCGCCGCCATGCGCAACGTTGCCTTAACCAGACCATCGTGGCTGGAGTACGACCAGACGTAGGGCTGGAACGGTTCGGCCCCGGCGCCGTTGCGGATCGTCTGCTCCTCGCCGCACTTGGCGGCGACCACGACGCGGCGGCCGTTGAACATGGTGAAGGCCGACTCCAAGTGGCCGCCGAGGGCGCGGGCGAACGCATCGGTCAGGTCCACGACCGTTTCGTTCTGGATAATCGTGTAGTCTTCTCCCACGATGCCGACGACGCCGCGCGGGTCGGAGTCGGAGAGGTCCGTCCGGTAGTTGACGCGATACCCAGCGACGGGTTCGGTCATCCCGGCGAGGACGAGCGGCTTGGCGGCGATCTGGACGCCGATCTTCGCCTTTGCCTCCGCGACCGTGATTGGCCGGTTGAGGATGTCGCCGATACCGTGCCAGGGCTTTTCCGCGTAGATCGCGAAGTCCAGCTCACCGATCATGTGCGCCATGCTTACTTCTCCGCAGGAAGGCTCTCTGCGCCTTCAACTGCATCCGATGCCAGAATGATAGCAGGTTTGCCGTTCGGAGTCAATAGGGAAACGAGATTATTTTTTGGAGGGTTCGCGGATATAGGATCGGGCGCGCGATTACCACAAATCGGGGCAAGAGTCAAGGGGTTGGACGTGAAAGAATTGTGAACGTTGCTGTGGGCAATATCGGAGGCAAAGATCCAGAATTGGCAACGCCGCCGGGGTGAGCGGCGGCGTTGCCGGAACGGGGGGGCCGAGCTAGAATGCGTCCGGCCAACCGATCATGATCTCGGCGGTGTAGCCGGACACGGCCTGCGGGCTTCGGATCGCGCACCCGATGTACCAATCCCGACGATCCGGGTAAGCGGACCCAAAGGTCCGCTGGCAGTAGAAGCTATCGGGGTCGGCGTGAAAGATCGCCGACTCGACGACTTCGTACACCTCGGACTCGTCAAGGGCGGCGCTCAGGCCGCTCAGGTCCACTGTGACGGTGGAGGGCATGGTGATCACGCCATCGGAAGAGTCCGATGGGAAGGTCAGTGAGCTTGCCTCCTCGGCGGCGCCCGAGATACAGGTGCGCACCGCCGATTCGATGTCGGCGGTGTCAAAATCTGCGGTGGCTCTCATTCCGTACTCCCTTTCCGTACCGGTAAGGTACCATGTCCGGGGCCGAAAGTCAAGCGGTTCGCCGTTTTTTTTCGGCCCCGGCTTAGCTTAGACCGCCGCGCCCTGGTCGCCCTGGGGCTGGCACCCCCCGTTGCCCTGGTTGTCCTGGTTGCCCTGGTCGCGGGGCGGCGTTGTCAATCCTTGACGGCGCGCAGGTTTTCGGGCCACGCGGCGAAACGATCCGTTTCGCCTTCGGGGTTCGTGGCTTCCACCAGCACGAACGCCGTGCGGTTGCCACGAACCGGGGGCGGGAAGGAGAGGATCGTGCCGGTGGTGCCCTTGCTGACTTTGACCCCGCCGAGGGGAGGGAGTTGACCGATCCGACCGAAGAAGTACCACGAGCATTCTTCGGTCTCGGCCTTGACTTCCACCTTCTGGCCGATCTCGAAACCGGCGAACTTGGTGAGCGGGTCCATGCTTGCCTCCATGCTTGAATGATAGCAGGTTTGCCATTCGGAGTCAAGCCCTTTTCCCAGCGTGGCAAGTTTTCATTCACCGGGAAGAAAAAGCGGCTAGGGTGGGACTTGTGCTGTTCCGTTCCGCTTTCTCACGGCGAACCGGAAAGGCGTCATTCCCAGGTTGATCGCAGCCTCGACCGGTCTGGTGCTCGCCCACGCCCTTTCCCTAGCGTGGTGATAGTCTACCACATTCCGGCGCTGGAGTCAAGCCTTTATTTTGGCGGTCAATGCTTGAGAAAGACGATTGGCGTTTCTCTGCTGTAGCAGAGGGAGCAATTATGCTCAGTGCAGCTTGTTGGTTGTGCGGGCACGTCCTGATGCCAGCGCCCGCGCTGCCTGCGGTTGTGGCGCGTAGCGCGACTGACAGGGCACATATGCGCTGATTCGATTTCCTCGGAATCCTCGTTTTCTAGGACTCCATGCCCAGCGGCAAGCCCTTCGATTTTTGGCGGTGCGTCATTAGCGCGGAGGCAGGAGGAACGCACAGAGACATGTGGGACCGCGTTCAATTTGCGCAGCAATGTGAGCGGATTCGACTTTTCGGTTCCCGTTATACGGATCGGGATCGTCGTTGCCGCCCATACTCTAGTTGGTATCCAAGCATAGACAGGGATTGGAGGTTTAGCCTCAGCGACTTGTTGTAGGATGCTTATCCAATCCTCGATATACTGACAATCGAAGAAGTCTCCGGAGTCATGCAAACGAAAACGCAAAACTTTGGCATTTGCGTTATATTCTGCTATGGCGGCGGTGATAAGTTCTCCGACAAGACGAGGAACAAAGGAGTCGGTCAAAGCTATCGCGAGTCTGCGCCGTTGACCTGCTTTTACGTCGCGGAATCTATAGGAACCACGATTTTTGGCATAACAATCATGGCAGATACCCGAAACGACAGGGCAGGTCAAGACGGCGGGGAGGCCGAAAGACAAACCCGTTTTGGTTGTCCCTCCGAGGAGGGGACGTTTCAGCGTGCGCGCGTTGAAGTCTGCTTCTGTCGGTAAGATCACTGCGCGCCTCCGACTCCTATGATAGCAGGGAAGGGTGAAAGAGTCAAGCCCTTCCCGTTGCGAAGATGTTACGGCTTCACAGGTTGGAGAGGATATTGGCGGCTTGCAAGGCGTCAATGAAGTTGCCGGTGGAGGCCAATCTGCGCGCCTCTTCGCGCTTGCGTTCCGTTTCGCGGTGATCGTCCAGCACGAGGGCGCAAAGCATCCAGAAGTGCGACTCGGCGGCGGCGCGGGTCGAGCGCATGATCACCTTGCGCGAACCCTTGCCGATGCTTGCCTTGCGGCCGATCTTCATGTTCAGGTAGTTGTCGCGAACCTCCAATTCGGGACCGACGAACCAGAAGGTTTCGCCGTTGTACTTCAACGACATCAGGGCGGGCCTCATACCGGTGTTGAAGCAACCGGGGAACTCAGGGCCAAGCCGATAGCGGGTCGTGTTTTCCTTCTGGCGGGGGCGACCTTCCCAGGACTTGCGGGTTCGCGCTTTGTACTCCTCCAACGTTGGAACTGGCATCTTCATGCCTCCGATGCCTTGCAGTATAGCGAGTTTCCCGTTCAGAGTCAAGGGGGAGAGTGTGAACAAGTTGTGACACTCTCCCCGGCCCTGATCACTCGGAGTAGTCGCCGAAGGTGTTGTACTCGGAATCGTCGCCGCCGAAGACATCCTGCCATTCGTCATACTCGGAGGGTTGGCCGTCATCCTCGGGGCATTCCCCGTACTCGGATGGCCCTGGATCGCATCCCAAGGCCACGGCCTCGCCACCGATGCCGATCCCGTTGGCAGGTGGGTCGGATTCCACGTCCACCTCTTTGCCGCAGAACTTACACGCGGCGCGAAAGATCGTGCGACCCGCCATTTCCACCTTCTTGAAACTGCCCATTTCGTGATCGCGCGCCGCGCAGGACTCCAGGGCCTGTAGGGCGTGCAAGCCGGTGGCGGAATCCATGATGACGAGCTTCTGCATGTCGTTTCCCTTCTCAGGTTAGGTGGCGAGCTTTCCCGCCCGACAAATGCAGTGTAGCACATCGGGGGCAGAAAGTCAAGGGTTATCCGAAAACCTCGGCGAGAAACTTGCGGACGAGTTCGGCCTCAGCGGCGCGGAAATCCATTTCCAGTTTCCACACGGCCAGCGAGATCAGCACGAGACAGGCCAGCAGGCAGAGCAGGTGGCCGGTGGCCGCGAAGGCGACCGCCGCGAAGATGCCACCGAAGATCCCGGCGAGCGGGCAGAACGTGTTCTTGAACCACTTCCGCATGTCTTGCTCCAATGTCCCCATGATAGCACTTTCCCGCAGGGAAGTCAAGCCCTTTTTGGTGCCAAACGCCGAGGGAAACAGGGAACGCTGTTTCCCCTCGGGTTCGGTCTACAGCCACGGAGGCGGGTCGGGTTGCAGCAGGGAGTCCACCTGCCCCTGTCCAGGCACATAGACGCTGAAGGCCCGACCCTCCGGCGGTTCGACCCGAACCCATGCGGAGAGTCTGATTCCTACGGGGGACCAAACTTCTCCGGCAAACCCAGTCCCGATTTTCTGGCACCGCGTTCGCCCGCCGCCGAGGCAGCAATACTTGGTCTGCGGCACCGAACGGCGGCGACCGTTGTAAATGTATTCCGTGTAGCCCGCCTTGGCGGCGAGTTGGAGTGCCTTGGCTCGGGACAAGGCGTACACACTGTCGCGAGCAGAGTCGTTGCTTAAGGCGAGGTCAATGCCCGCGACGAACATTTGCCACCTCCCGTTCGGGAGGTGGAACAGAACACCGATCATCTGGGGCTTCTCCGGTGACGGGATTGTCCCGCCCGACAGGGAGAAGCATAGCACAATCACGCTTCGATGTCAAGATGTTCTCAGGTTAACTTACTCGGCTATTTGAGAACGCAGTGACACGATCTGGAGATATGGGTTTAATTTCCCCTTAGCAAAAGATCACGATTTTCTCCGAATCGTGGCACGATCCGGAATCTAATTGAGAATGGCCTTAGTGTTGTCTTAACTTCGCGAAGAGGCCATTCTCAACTAGATTCCCGAAGATCATTTCCAGAAGATTGTCCCGTCCAGCTTGGCGATCATGTCAAGCCTTTCTTTGAGCGAACCCGTCCTGCCCTCTTTCCCAATCCCCGAGGTTTGCACCGGTCAGGTCTGCACCGAACAGGTCGGCACAGGACAGGTTGGCCCCCGACAGGTCGGCCCCTGACAGGTTTGCACCCCGCAGGTTTGCACCGAACAGGTTTGCCCCCGACAGGTCGGCACCGGTCAGCTTGGCATCAAACAGATTTGCATCTGACAGGTTGGCACCCGTCAGCTTGGCATCTTCCATTGGCAACATGGGGATGATATCCATCACCCAACCCCATCCGAGATACTTGCGAAGGTCGGTTCCCAGGACTCGTAGCTGTTCATCACGAGTCCAGTCGTCCGAGTCCAAACCTTCCGGGTACACCTCTTGGAATGCGGAAATGCCTTCTTCACAGGCCCCCAGGTCTAACAGACATTCCACTGTGATCTTCGCCATGATTAGCCTCTTGACACCTCAGAGTCTAGCACGTTCCGCCGAAGATGTCAAACCCTATTTTTGCCAGGGCCAACGCCCCATCTCGATTTTGCAGACGGTCGCGGTGGCGACCGCCAGCGAGATGCAGGCAATGAGCGGGTACCCATTGCCGATCAGGATTGCCGCCGAGATGATCGCGACCTGCAAGAGCAACGAGAGCATTTCCGCCTCCTATGCTGAGAGTCTAGCACAAGCCCGCGAGAAAGTCGAGCACTCCCTTGACTTTCTCGCGGGCTTGCCGATCACATGACCGGACCTTCCGGCAGTGATCCGAACAAATCGCCAAACAGATTTTGGAAGGAGAGAGGTTCCTGCTCCAGCGGCTTCTGCTCCAGCGGTTCGGGGAATGCTTGCCATCCTTTGACGGCCAACAGGTACTCATCCCGCAGGAGCAAGCCGTCACGCACCGACCGGCTTGCTATGATAAGCCGATTGCCTTCCGGATCGTCCGTGAGAACCCAGGAAAAGAGGCTCGCGAACCTATCCGTGAGAGGGCGAGTATCGCCGAAGAAGTCACTGGGGATTGATCCCAGCAGGATTTCGCGTTTCGTTGGCGGCTCGATCCCCAGGAGGAGAGCCAGATCCGACGGGTCCAGAATCCGGATCCCTCCCGTCTTCGGGAAGAGGAAAGCGCCACGCGGAATGCCTTCGATGAAGGCAAACACTCTTCCTTCCGGTACCCGCACTTCCTCGTAGAAGAGTTGCAGGTTCGGCAATCCGTGTTCCCCCGCCAGAAACGGGGTGAGTTCGGGCGGCGATGCTGCCAGTTCGGTCCCGTTCCACCCCAGTGTCGGGTTGAATGAGTAAGGGTAAATGCAAGTTGCCCTTTCCGGGCAAGTCCGACAATCGTGTTCCATGTCTTCCCTCTCAACGGCGGGGCGGGGGGGGGGGGGGCCCCCCCCCCCCCCCCCCCTTTGCTCAAACACCGCCGGGGGCGGGGCCCGTGGTGGGGGCCGCCCGGCGGGCG